>Ga0206855_10005_pt1 | contig 15652 bp, 15 predicted proteins | sample Alteio_BWOrgCont_51_FD_152637 | JGI IMG/M metagenome (GOLD analysis project Ga0206855, IMG submission 152637) | Enriched cells from forest soil in Barre Woods Harvard Forest LTER site, Petersham, Massachusetts, United States -... | ecosystem: Environmental > Terrestrial > Soil > Temperate forest >...
GGATGTATTGCAACCGCGCGGAAAAATTGGACGACGGCTATGCGCGGAGCCTGGCCAGCAATTTGCAAACGACTTTCAAATTACGCGGCTGCCCCATGAAATTCGAACTCATCGGCAAACCCCCGCGCTCGGAACGACCCTTGTTTCCAAAAAATCCTTCTTTTGGCAAAGGTGCGAAACCGTGGATGAGGGGGGCGAAGCCCTCGGTCAAGGGAACGAAACCGCAGTCCGGCAAGAAACGCCTGCCACGGATTTCATCTGATTAAATGTCTTTGATTATTCCTGCAGTCACTTAGTTATCAGACATTCATGTTCTGATTCATCGTTTTTTGATTTAATTGCTGTGTTTTCATCTAGTCAGATGAACTGAATTGACAGAGAGATAGTTAAATCAATCATGATTAAATGAATTCAACCGCACGATTATTTTTTGGCTTTCTGCGAGTTTTAGCACGAGTTTTAATAGTGGTGGCATTATTCAGCGGGTACAACAAAACGCTTGGAGCCGAGCCAAACGTGGTTTCAGTTGCTGGAGGAGCATACCACAGCCTTTTTGTATTAAGCGATGGCAGCCTTTGGGCCATGGGAAAAAACACCGATGGAGAACTGGGCGATGGCACGACAACCAGCCGAATAACGCCGGTTAAAATTCTCTCTTCTCATGTCAAAGCGGTTGCGGCAGGTAAAAATTTCAGCTTGTTTTTAAAGGACGATGGCAGTGTCTGGGGCATGGGTGCAAATGACCTGGGCCAGCTTGGTAACGGAGTGACAAGCAAGCCCAGCACTTCCCCTGCGCAGATTGTTGTGCGCGGAGTGACAGCCATTGCCGCGTCATTTGATTTTTCCATGTTTCTCTTCACGGATGGCAGTGTATGGGCGGTGAGGAAAAACGACCAAGGTCAACTTGGTGATGGCACCAAAATCGACCGTATCAAGCCGGTGAAGACAACCATCTATGACGTGCAAGCAATTGCGGTGGGCTGGAAATTCAGTTTATTCCTCAGGAAGGATGGCACGGTCTGGGCATCGGGAGAAAATAATTGCGGGGAATTTGGAGATGGCACCCAAAATGACAACCCCGTGCCCCATCTCGTAGTTGGGGGCAATGATAGCAAGGTAGGTGGTAAAATCACTGGCATATCGGCGGGAATGCAATTTAGCCTTCTTCTTTCAGAAAAAAACCTTCCCTGGGGGATGGGTAACGACGCCTATTTCCAGCTTGGATTGCACGCAAGCACAGATGATAAATTGTTTGGGCCAATTCAACTCACACCGGACCAATTGTTTTCCGGAAAATTTAAAGCCGTTGCTGCCGGGTCTAATTTTAGTTTGTTTCTTAGCGCCAATGGAGATCTTTGGGTAGTCGGCAACAACGAATTTGGCCAAATGGGTGATGGAAGCAAAACGGAGCACGAAAGGCCTGTAAAGGTAGTTGCAGGCGAAGTCCGCATGATTTGGGCAGGGAGAGGCAACAGCTTTTTCGCTAAAAATGATGGTACCCTCTGGGCCATGGGTGCGGACGATTTTGGCCAGCTTGGGGATGGATCTATCGACAATAAGACAATACCAGTGCAGATTTATCCGCCTGCGGGTTCTAAGAAGCAATAAATTTTCAGGTACAAAGCAGTTGATGCTTTGTTAATAACTGAGCAAATCAGAACTGGGCTGAACTACGGTTGCCAGCCGGAGCGGAAGCCCCCGCGGCGTTGGCGCTGATAATAGCTGCGTTTCGCGGAGCCGGGGTGCGGGCCTTGGCGGACGGGTGAATGGGCGGAAGGCCGATGTTCAGCGCGCGGGGCGTGTTCGGAGCGCGGATTGTGCTCGGTTCTGGGAGCATGAGCTTGAGAATGAGAATGCACCGGTCGCCCATGAGTCGTGGTAAACCGGGGGCGGGAAGACTCCGGGCGATGATGAGTGGTCGCAGGCCGGTGATGAGAAGATTCAGCGCGAGGATGATGAGAAGCGGCCGAATGAGAATGAGCAGCCGCAGGCCGATGATGCGTTGTAGCGGGACGATGCGCCACCGCTGCGGGCGTGTGTTTGGCAGGAGCGCTTTCCGCCGGAGTGAACTCGATGGTTTTGACGGGAATTGTTTTACGCAGGAGACGCTGAATGCCGCGCAGGTTATTGCGCTCGCCAGCATCGCAAAAGGCAATGGCCTCACCCACGGTACCCGCGCGGGCCGTGCGGCCAATGCGATGAACGTAGGCTTCGGGTTCGTGGGGAATGTCGTAATTGACGACGAGCGCGATGCCTTTGACGTCGATGCCGCGCGCGGCGACATCCGTGGCGACGAGGACTTGCACGCGTCCGGCGCGGAAGGTCTCAAGGGCGCGCTGGCGGGCGGCCTGTGACTTGTTGCCGTGGATAGCTTCGGCGGCAAAACCGTCGCGGCATAAATTTTTGGCGAGCTTGTTCGCGCTATGCTTGGTGCGCATGAACACGAGCACGAGGCCTTTTTGTTCGGTGAGCACGTGGCGCAGCAGCGGATACTTCTGTCCGGAGGGGACGTTGACGACGCTCTGGTTTATGCCTTCGGCGGAAGTTTTCTCGGGCGTCACGGCGATGCGCACAGGGTTGCGCACGACGCGGGAAGCGAGGTCGAGAATGCTGGGCGGAAGTGTTGCGGAAAAGAGCAGCGACTGGCGTTCGGGCGGGAGCTTGGCGATGATGCGCTTGAGGTCGGGCGCAAAGCCCATGTCGAGCATGCGGTCGGCTTCATCGAGCACGAAAATTTCCACGCGATCGAAGCGCACATGGCCTTGGCTGGCGAGGTCGAGCAGGCGGCCCGGTGTGGCGACCACAATATCGGCGTCCTGCGCACCACGGACTTGCGGATGCTGGCCGACGCCGCCGAAAATGACTACGTGCCGCAGGCGCAAATGCCGGCCATAGGCGGAAAAGCTGTCGCTGATTTGCACCGCGAGTTCGCGCGTGGGCGTCAGAATGAGGGCGCGCGGCGAACGCGGAACGCGAGGGGCGGGTGCCGGCGTGGTGGCCGAGAGACGTTGCAGGATGGGCAGCGCGAACGCGGCGGTCTTGCCGGTGCCGGTTTGGGCGGAGCCCATGACGTCGCGGCCCGCGAGCAGGTGCGGAATAGCCTCGGCTTGGATCGGCGAAGGATGCAGGTAATTTTTTTCGGAAAGCGCCCGGAGGAGCGGCGCGGTCAGGCCCAATTGGGCGAAGGTAACGGTGTTGGGAGTCATCAGATTTACGCGACGCCGGCCAGTTGCTTGGCGTTGCGTTTGCGGTCTTCAGGATTGAGAAATTTTTTGCGCAGGCGCAGGCTTTTTGGCGTGGCCTCGACGTATTCGTCGGGGGCGATGTATTCGATGGAGCGCTCGAGCGTCAGGCGGATGGGCGGCGTGAGCTGGATGCCCTTACCCTCGCCCTTGGAGCGCACGTTGCTCAGTTGTTTTTCACGCGTGGGGTTGATGGGCAGGTCGTCGGCGCGCGGATTTTCGCCCACAATCATGCCTTTGTAAACTTCCTCGCCGGCGGTGATGAAGAGTTTGCCGCGCTCCTGCAATTGGTCGAGCGCGTAGGAAGTGGCGACCCCGGTGTCCGTCGAAACCAGCGTGCCGGTGAGGCGCGAGGTGATTTCGCCCGCGTGCGGCCGGTATTCGAGAAAGAGGTGGGACATTACGCCGCGGCCATTGGTCAGGTTCATCAGGTCGAACTCAAAGCCGATAAGCCCGCGCGTGGGAATGGTGGCCTCGATGGTCACGCTGTGCGGGTGGGTTTCCATCTGCGAAATCGCGCCTTTGCGGGCGGACAAAACTTTCATGACGCTGCCGATGGTTTCCTCCGGCACTTCGAGCCAGAGCGATTCAAAAGGTTCGAGAGTCTTGCCGTTTTCGCTGTGGGTGATGACGACTGGACGGGAGACGAGTACTTCGTAACCCTCGCGGCGCATCTGTTCAACCAACACGGCAATCTGCATCGCGCCGCGCGCCGAAACGTAATACACCCCAGCGCGTTCGGATTCCTCGACGAAAATGCTGACGTTGCCCTTTTTCTCACGATCAAGCCGTTCGCGAATCTGCCGGGAGGTCACCAGCTTGCCTTCGCGGCCGACGAAGGGGCCGTCATTGACGGCAAACTCCATGCGGATGGTCGGCGGGTCAATTTCAACAAAGGGCAGGGCGGGCTGGTCTTCCAGGGCGCAGAGGGTTTCGCCGATGTCGATGTCGGTGAAGCCGGCCAGGCCGACGATGTTGCCGGCGATGCCGAGGGCGGAGTCATTGGTCTGGGTGCCGCTATATTCAAAAACTTTGGTGATTTTGCAGCGCTCGCGCGTGCCGTTTTTGAGGACACGATAAATCTGGTCGCCGGTGGTCACCTGACCGCCGATGATTTTACCGATGGCGATGCGGCCCACGTAGTCGTCATATGCGATGTTCGAGATGAGCATGGTGAACGGCGCGGATTCGTCAGCCTCGGGTGGCGGAATGTAGGAAAGGATCGTTTCCAGCAGCGGAATCATGTCCTTGTGCGGGTCGCCGAGTTCGCGGACGGCAAAACCATCACGGGCGCTGCCGTAGAGGAACGGGGCGGCGAACTGCTCCTCGGTGGCGTGCAGTTCGAGAAAAAGCTCAAGCACCTGGTCGTGGACCTTCTTGGGATTGCTATTTTCGCGGTCAATTTTGTTGATGAACACGATGGGGCGTAGCCCATGCTGCAAGGCCTTGCGCAGGACAAAGCGCGTCTGGGCTTGCGGGCCATCATAGGCGTCCACAACCAGCATGACGCCGTCCACCATTTTCATCACGCGTTCGACCTCGCCGCCGAAGTCGGCATGGCCGGGGGTGTCCACGATGTTGATAATTTTGTCACGCCAGTGGACGGAGGTGTTCTTGGCCTTGATGGTGATGCCCTTTTCGCGCTCAAGGTCCATGCTGTCCATCACGCGTTCAGCGACGACCTGGTTGGCGCGGAAGGCTCCGCCTTGGCGCAGGAGCTGGTCCACGAGCGTGGTTTTGCCGTGGTCGACGTGTGCGATGATGGCGAGATTGCGGATGTTCTGGTTCATGGTCGTCACGCGTTCGTTACCCGTGGTAACGGGCTGGAACGCGCTCAAAGGGTCAGATTGGCAGATTAATTCGACCAGTGCGAGCGGAAAACATACCTAGTTGTTTAAGCTTCCGCTGCCGGCCATTTTTCCTTCATTCTTCCACTTTTAGAGTCATCCTTGCTCGCACCCCTATGATTACCTCCACTAAATTCCATGGCTGGAATGCACTTGCCCTGGTCACCGACCGGGTGGAACTCATCATCCCGTTGGACATTGGCCCGCGGGTGATTTCGTGCACGCTCGACGGCGGCCCGAACCTGTTTGCCACCGTGGGCACGGAGCTGGGCAAAAGCGGCGAAAAGGACTGGAAGATTCGGGGGGGGCACCGATTGTGGCACGCGCCGGAAGTGCCGCCGCGCAATTACCAGCCCGATAATGCGCCGATTGCGGTGACCAAATTACCCGGCGGCAAGGGGCTGAGGGTCGAGCAACCCGTCGAGGAAAAAACGGGCATCCGCAAAAGCTTCACCATTGAAGCGCTCAGCGACGTGGATTTCAAGGTTACGCATGTGCTGAAGAACGAAAACATGTGGGCGGTTGAGCTATCACCCTGGGCCTTGACGGTCATGGGGCGCGACAGTTATACCGCGATTCCTTTGAACAGGAAAATTCCGCATGGTCAGACCTTGGTGCCGGATTATGCCGTTGTGCCGTGGACCTACACCGATTTCACCGATCCGGTCTGGGACTGGCATCGCGACTATATCGGCATCCGGGTGGACCGCGGCACCAGCCCGCAGAAACTTGGCCTGACCAGTTTCCCCGGCTGGGCGGCAAACTGGCAAAAAGGCGGGACGTTTGTAAAGTTCTGGGAAATCAAATCCGGCGCGGCGTATCCTGATTTCGGCTGCGCTTTTGAGACCTATGTGTGCGATTTTATGAACGAACTTGAATCGCTCGGGCCGCTGGCCAAGGTCGAGCCCGGGGCAACGGCGACGCTCGTCGAATACTGGGGTTTGCTGGCCGATTTGCCCAAGCCGGATAATGACGGCGTCTTTTCCGAAAAATTTCGCCCAGTAATCGAAGCGTGGTTGAAAAAAACGGCGGCAGAAAACCGTCGTGCCAGGTAAATTTGAACAGAATTCGACATTCGCAGTTTTGCCCCTATGCGCATAGTTTTCTTCGGATCCGATGCCATCGCCGTACCGGCGCTGGAATATTTGCATTGGGCGGAAGGGGTGGAACTGGTGGCCGTCGTTTCGCAACCTGACCGACCTTCAGGCCGTGGCCGCCATTTGCATGCCAACCCGGTGTCGGCCTGGGCCATCGCCCATGGCGTGGCGTTGCTGCAACCGGAAAAACCCGGCCCGGAAGAGGCGGCTTGGTTGCATTCCCAGCACCTTGATTTGGCGTTGGTGATGGCCTACGGCCATATTTTGCGGCGCGAAATGCTGGATGTTGCCTTGCGGGGAAGTTGGAATCTTCATGCTTCGTTGCTGCCCGCATATCGCGGGGCGTCACCCGTCGAGGCGGCGCTGGTGGCGGGTGAAATCGAAACGGGCGTGTCGCTCATGAGCATGGTGGAAAAGATGGATGCGGGGCCCGTGGCGGCCGCCGTGCATGTACCCATTCAAAAAACGGACGCTTCGCCGGTATTGCGTGAACGCATCGCCCATGCGTGTGTGCCGCTTTTGCAGCGGCATCTGGCGGCGTTGGGTGGTAAATCATGTCGCACGGTTTCGCAGGATGAATCGCGAGCAACCTACACCCGCAAGCTGGACAAGGCTGATACGCATGTTGATTTTTCCGCTTCGGCGGCGGAACTGGAATGCCGGGTGCGTGCGCTGCAACCTTGGCCCGGAGTCACTATTGAGCATGCCGGGCGGGCACTTAAAATCGGCGCGGTAGAGGTTTTGTCGGAAGAAGTTTCGGGAGCTCCCGGGACCGTACTGCGGGCGGGCGACAAGGGAGTTGACGTCGCCACTGGCAAAGGCGTTCTGCGGTTGCTGACGTTGCAAAGGCCTGGTGGGCGGATGCTGCCGGCGGAGGAATTTTTGCGCGGTTACGGACTCAAGGCTGGCGAATGTTTGCCCAGCCGGGCGATGCGTCCGCTGGTATCGCCCAAGCCGTTTCCCAAAGCTTGATTTTGACAGCTGGCGTGAAAACGGGATAATGCGGTTCTAACCGACCATTCCCATCATGAATATTATTTCCAAAACTATTTGGCTGCGATGCGCCTGCCTGGCCCTGATTCTGGCCTCCTCATCGAACTTGCCCGCCCAGACCGGGTCGGCTTACGCCCCGCCCACGGCACCGGCCAGCAACAGCACCCTGGCCTCGATGAGTGAAGACATCCAAATGCTGTCCAACAAAGTTTCCCAATTGACCCTGCAAATCGAGAATCTGCAGCAGGAAAATGAAAACCTGCGCAAGCAAATCATCACGCAGGCGGACGTGAATGCCGCAGTGCAAAACGCCATCGCCAAAAGCCGCGATGAAATGAACAAGGCGGCTACGCAGGCGAACTCCGATTTGCGCAAGGAAATCGTGACGGAATTTACCAAACAAATTGAAGCATTAGCCCGGGATACCAACGCCCAGCTCCAAACCCTCGCCCAAGCCATCGGCAAGCCGCCGCCCGCGACTACGAGAGTGACGGCTGCCGACCCCAACCAGACGCCACAGAATGTAGGCCCGGGCGAGGTCTACATCGTTAAGCCAGGCGAAAGTCTTTCAAAAATCGCCGCACGTTTTAAAGTCTCCGTGAGCGAGATTGAAAAGTTAAACAACCTGACGCCCGCCGATGCCAACAAGCTTCGCGAAGGCCAATCCCTTTTCATTCCGTTAAAAAACGGCTCGTCTGCGACGCCGGCTTCGACAAACTAAATCCTTTCACCCGCTCCCAATCTCATGTCTACCACGAAAAACCGGCTGGGCCGCGGCCTCGGCAACCTGATTGCCGGGGGCAAAGGACCGCCTGCGGTCAAGAAATCTGAAGCTTCGCCATCTGCCGTGCCAGTGAACGTCGGGGTGAAGCCGGTTGGCGGCCTGGCGGGATTCATGGAAATTGCGATCGCTTCCGTCGAGGCCAGCAAGCACCAGCCACGCCGCAACTTTGATGATGCGGCCTTGCGCGAACTGGCCGACAGCATCCGGTCGGAGGGACTGATGCAACCCATCGTAGTAAGGGCGGTGGGTGCGAAATTTCAGTTGATCGCAGGCGAACGCCGTCTGCGTGCCTGCCAGTTGCTCGGGCTCAAAATCATTCCGGCCCGTGTCGTCGAAGCCGGTGATGCTTCTTCGGCAGTAATGACCTTGATTGAAAATTTGCAGCGGGCGGATTTGAATCCGATTGAAGAAGCACTGGGCTACGCCAGCCTTCTGCAGGATTTTTCGCTGACGCAGGACTCCACCGCTGAACGCGTGGGCAAGGCGCGGACGACGGTGGCGAACTCGTTAAGGCTGCTTTCGCTCGATCGCGAAATACAGGGCTATATTGCCAAAGGGCTCTTAAGCACAGGCCACGCCAAAGTGCTGCTCGGCCTGGCTGACGGGCCCCAGCGCATGCTCTTGGCCCGGCGGACGTTGGAGGATGGCTGGAGTGTGCGCGAACTCGAACGCCAGGCGCGCAAATTGAAGGCCGAGACCACAGTGCGCGCCGGTGGCCGCACCGGGCCGGAAGCGGAAAACACCGCCATTCGCGATGTGGAGAAACGCCTGGCGGCCAAATTGAACACTCGAGTGGCTCTGAAACACAGCTCGAAGCATGGGCGCATCGTCATCGAATATTTCGGCAACGAGGATCTTCAACGCATTCTGGAACACCTTGGAGTCGGAACCTGAAACCAGACGACTTTTGCGGGTAGCGAATGGCGGTTCTTAATGCATAATTCCAGGCGCTTCCGATTGAGTTATTCGCTCTTGGTATGGGGTGCGGTGTACCCAGGTAATAATCGGCTGTTCGATAAAACGGTGGAGCAAGGAAGCCAGCATCCAGGTGCCGGCGAGCGCAACTATGACAAGCACTACATCAAAACTATCATAGATATAAGGCTGTGATACCTCGACTCCATTGATGGGAAAAATGGAATGAAGAATGGGTTCGTGGAAAAGGTAAATTGCGTAGGATAAAATTCCGGCCCGCGTGAGGATGGGGTGGGAAAGAGATTTCCCGAGTTTTCCCTCCGGCCGGCTAACCGCCAGAAAAAGCAGGCCGGCCCAGGTAAAATTAAGGAATGTTTGGTAAACGGCATAAGACACAATGCCCGCAAAAGCATGGAACCAGGAAATTAGAAAAAGCGCGAGCCAGCACCAAAACAACCGCGGTCGATGGGCTTGCAGCCAAATCCAGATCCGCGGAGTGCGAATGGTAAGGGCGAGCAAGACACCCAGGGCGAGTGCGTCCCAGCGACAAACCGTATAAATAATGTTTTGCGGCGCCGGATAATGCCATCGTGCAAAAGGAGCGGAGACGATGGCCAACACCATCAAGCCCGTGAGCGCTCGGCGGGGTAACAAGAAGATGAGCAAGGGAATCAGGAGATAGAATTGTTCCTCCACCGCCAGCGACCAGGTGACGGCCAGGCTGGTGTGGGGGAAAATGGAGATAAAATTCCCGGCCTGGTTTTGGAGAAAAAGAACGCACGGCCAGAGGGCAACCTGGTGATTGAAGATTTGCTGGAAATAGCGGGTTTGCGGCGGCCAGAAATAAACAACCACGGCGTAAATGATCAGCCATCCGTAATAAAGCGGGAAAATGCGGCCGACGCGCCGCTGGTAAAACACGCGAAAGAAATTGGGGGCGCCCCGGTGATCAAGGAGGATGCCGCCAATGAGAAAGCCTGACAAAACAAAGAACAGGTCAACCCCAGTCTCGGAGGGGGCGGCGAGTTCGTAGAGCAATCGGCCCAGGGTGTTGGACTCGGGAATAATCGGAAACAGACAAGGACCATAGTGCCAGAGGAGCACCAAGCTAACGGCGAGACCGCGTATGCCATCGAGAACCGGAGATCGGTTGGGCATGGAAGGGTGGCGGCAAAGGGTAGGGAGACACCCGGATTTTCAACAAAGTTCTCGTCCGAATGGTTGGTTAATCAAGTTGAGGCTCAATGTCGAGGGGCTATCGTGGAATTGATGGGTGCCTTGAGCAGGTCTTGGCCCAAAGCGCTTTTCAGCTTGCGGACGGTTGGGTGACCCTCCATGCTGTCCGATTCACACCTGACTTTTGGGGTCTGCGCTATGTTTAGCATCTTCATCTCCATTTTCATGTTCGTCCTGCTGGTTGTCTGCGGATTGATGACCGTCATCATCCTGATGCAGAAGCCCAGCGCCAACGCCGGCATGGGCGCAGCCCTGGGCGGCGGCGCGGCCGAGTCTGTATTCGGCGGCGAAACGGCCAACGTGTTGTTGAAATACACCGTGCGCGTATCGGTGGTGTTTTTTGTGCTCTCATTCCTGCTTTATATTGTGTGCATCGCGCACAGCCGGGCGACGCCCTCCACGGATAGTTCATTGCCGAAAATAACAGACGGTTCTCCCGCTTCGGCAATGCCAGGTGCGGCGGTGACTTCGGCCAAGACCACGACCACCGCTGGTTCGGCCACGCCGACAGCGACTGCGACCCTGGCCTTGCCGGCGGTTGCGACCCCGACCAACGGAACGGCTGCTCCTTCAACGGCTCCGGCCACTCCCGCCGCCAGCGCTCCGGCGGCTTCTGCGCCCGCCCCGGCTTCGAAGAATTAATCGCGGTTTGGCACGCGGGGATTGATGCTTTTATGCGGAACTCGAGGTTGGCAATCCGGGTTTTATTTTACGCGTGCTCAGCCTTATGAAAAGACCCTTTCGGTTATCCGTTGGAATTCTTGCGGCAGGCCTGGCCTGCGCAAATCTGGTCTTTGCGGGGCCGCGTCACAGCGCGGATATGAGTTTGCTGCCTCCAGTGCCTTACAATGCGGCGGATGCGGCCAAACATCTGGAAGATATCCGTCACGCCTGGCTGCAGAGCGACTTGAGCATGACCTTTGATTTTATCCACCGTCCCCGCCACGCCGAAGAGACGCGCTACTCCGGCATCGGCTGGACGTCCACCAACAGTCAAGGCCCGGTGACGCGCTTTCAACTCGCCAAAGCACCGGCGAACAAAACAGACAAGCCCGAGGTATGGGAGTGGGTGCTGCAAAACGGGCCGTCGCCGCATGTCTGGGTGCTCGCGCCCGGCGCGACCACTGCCCGCGAAGTTCCCGCGGAAAAATGGCGTGATCCCTTGTTGCCGGGAATGATTTACACGCCCTTCGACTTAATGATGCCATTTTTGTTTTGGTCCGATTACAAATACGAAGGCACGGCCAGACCTCTACACCGCGGGGTGGATGTCTACACCATGAATCCCCCTCCCGGGGAAAAAGCCGCCGGTCTGGGTCCGGTGAAGCTTTTTCTGGATCGCGAATATAACGCGCTGGTGAAGATGCAGCAACTCGATGCCAAAGGGGCGGTCACGATTGAGTTCACGCTGGGCGGCATAGCCAAGGTTGACGACCAATGGTTGTTCGAGGACTGCCAATTGGAAAACGTGCTCAACCACGACTACGACAAGTTTGTCGTCAAGTCCGTTGCTTTGAAATTGAAGCTGGATCCCGCGCTTTTCGACCCGGCGAATTTGGGCAAGCCCGTGCCGCTGCCGCCGGCCAGCGCCTGGCACACCATGTAAACGCACGCCGGGCGGCTGGCGCAAAAGTTGTTGCCAAGCCGGGCGATTTGACAAGTATCGAACTTTTACGCACTTCACGCCACACGCTCCATGCCACACGGAACCGGGGAACCTGGGTTATCCATCTGGGCGCGCCAAATCGCGCCGTCACCAACTTTGGCCGTTGACGCCAAGGCCAAGGCTTTAAGAGCTGCCGGCAAGGACGTCTGCGTCTTCGGCGCGGGCGAGCCCGATTTCGACACGCCGGACTTCATGAAGGAGGCCTGCGCAAAAGCTCTGCGCGACGGGCAGACTAAATATATTGCTTCGGCCGGCTTGCCCGCCTTGCGCGCGGCCATCGCGGCGGACTACAAAGCGCGCGGCTTTGGCGAGATCAAGGACACGCAGGTTGTCGTCAGCCCCGGCGGAAAATTTTCGTGCTATCTGGCAATTTTGGCCGTGGTTTCACCCGGTGACGAAGTCGTCGTACCCGCGCCGTATTGGGTCAGCTATCCCGAAATGGTGAAGCTGGCCGGCGGCACGCCGCGCATTGTCTTTGCGGGTGATGAAACCGGCTTTCGCATAAGCCCCGAGCAATTACACGCGGCCATCACGCCCAAGACGAAGCTGGTGATTTTGAATAGCCCGTCCAACCCCACCGGCGCCGTTTACCCGCGCGCGGAACTGGAGGCGCTGGTGAAGGTCTGTGTTGAAAAGGGCATTTATGTTTTATCCGACGAGATTTATGAGCAACTGGTATATGACGGGGTCAAGGCCTCCAGCCCCGCCACGTTTTCCCAGGAAGCGTCGAAGCTCACACTCACAGCCTCGGGCTTCAGCAAGACTTACGCGATGACCGGCTGGCGGCTGGGCACGCTCATGGCCCCGCAGAAAATCGCTTCCGCCGTGGCGGATTTGCAGAGCCAGATGACTTCGAACGCGACCACCTTCGCGCAGTTCGGCGCGCTGGCGGCGTACCAGCAGCCGGACCTGGCCCGCGCCGCCGTAGCCGCGATGCTCAAGGTTTTCGACCGCCGCCGCCTATTGTTGTGGAAAGGCCTCAACGCCCTGCCGGGTGTGCGCTGCTTCCGCTCGGAAGGCGCGTTTTATCTTTTCCCGAACATTAGTGCGCTGGGCCTGGGCTCCGATGAGTTTGCCAGCCGCCTGCTCGACGAAGAACTGGTTGCCCTCGTGCAAGGCTCGGGCTTTGGCGCGGACGATTACGTGCGCCTGAGCTACGCCACTTCCGACGAGGTCATCCAAAAAGGCCTCGAGCGTCTGGGCCGTTTTTGCGCGCGCCTGACGGAGAAACGCAAACCCGCCCCGGTTCGCGTCTAAAACTTATTTTCGAACCATGAGCTACCAGAACGTCACCCCGCCCGCCGGCGGCCGCATTACCATCAATCAGGGCCGCTTGACCGTGCCCGACCAGCCCGTGCTGCCCTTCATCGAGGGCGACGGAACCGGGCCCGACATCTGGCGCGCATCGCAGCGCGTGTTCGACGCCGCCGTCGCCAAGGCTTATGGCGGCAAACGCAAAATTTCGTGGTTCGAGGTTTACGCCGGCCAGAAGGCTTTTGACAAATTCCAGAACTGGCTGCCGGACGACACGTTGGCCGCATTTCGCGAATTTCTTGTCGGCATCAAGGGGCCGTTGACCACCCCCGTGGGTGGCGGCATCCGCTCGCTCAACGTCGCGTTGCGGCAGGAGCTGGACCTGTTCGTCTGCCTGCGCCCCGTGCGGTATTTTCAGGGCGTCGAAAGCCCGGTCAAGCGTCCGGAGGACGTGGATATGGTCATTTTCCGCGAAAACACCGAGGACATCTACGCTGGCATCGAATTCGCCGCCGGCACAGATGAGGCCGCCAAAATGCTGGCGTTCCTTGAAAAAGAGTTTCCGAAGGGCTTTGCCAAAATTCGCTTCGGCAGCGCGGCAAAAACCTCCGGCTGGCTGCGCCAGCTCGAAGCTATTGGCGCGCCCAAGCGCGAATTGCCCATCCAGGTTGGCGTCGGCATCAAGCCGGTCAGCTACCTCGGCACCGAGCGCCTCGTCCATAGCGCCATCGGTTTTGCCATCAAGCACAAGCGCCAGAGTGTGACGCTGGTGCACAAGGGCAACATCATGAAGTTCACCGAGGGCGGATTCCGCGACTGGGGCTACCAGGTGGCCAAGAATTTCTTTGGCGCGGTGGAGATTGACGGCGGCCCGTGGTGCAAAATTCCCGACGGCAAACCCGGCGCGGGTCTCATTATCAAGGATGTCATCGCCGACGCTTTCTTGCAGCAGATTCTCACCCGGCCCAAAGACTACGAAGTCGTGGCGACGCTCAACCTCAATGGCGACTATATTTCTGACGCCCTGGCGGCGCAGGTCGGCGGTATCGGCATCGCGCCGGGCGGCAACATCAATTACGTCACCGGCCATGCGGTCTTCGAGGCCACGCATGGCACTGCACCCAAATACGCCAACCAGGACAAGGTTAACCCCGGTTCGGTGATACTCTCCGGCGAAATGATGCTGCGCCACCTCGGCTGGAACGAGGCGGCCGACGCCATTGTCAAAGGCCTGGAGCGTTCGATTGGCGACAAAGTCGTGACCTACGACCTCGCCCGAATGATGCCCGGTGCCAAGGAAGTCAAATGCTCCGAATTCGGCACGGCGATTATCGAGCGGATGTAGCCTCTAGAGCACGTGCTGACCGACGGTTTATATGATTACCCTCAGTCTGATGACATGTAGTAAATTCGGTTCTTTTTGGTATCCACGATCAGCATTAAAAAATTGCTCGAGTGTTCATTTATTGAATACGAATAAAAACATCGACCTTCTGTGATGTAATTCAGGTCGAAGAGTGCTGTATGGCATTCAGGATAAAGGTCATCTGGTTGAAAAATTTCTTTCGCACGGGGACCACCTCGCGGCCAATTGAGAGGGCCTGTTCTGGCGGGAAATGATTCAAGTGCGTCAAGATCTTTCCCGGTTATAGTACGCACTGTTTCGAAGATGTGATCAGGTGTGTCTGTGTAAGCGGCAAAATCCAAATGATCCTGAAAGCCTTCGGTGAAATAGTAGCAACTTGTAGCTGAATCAGAAGGGTGCAAGGGAGTAAGCCTTGCAATCTCTCGCTTGGCCTCCATACCCAGCAAGATTTGATGTTCTCCGGCGGAAACTAGACCTTTGCCTACTTCATATCCATACCACAAATAAGCGACCAGCAGGGCCGTCAGCACGATGACTAAAACCGAACGAAACTTCACTTTCTTCTTTGGCACATTTGCTTCGACACCATGATTTTGAGTCGACGAAGTCATAAAGGCTTTTATCGCTTTTTTGTCATGTTTTCAACTGAAGAATTAATATTTTCCTAATACTTTTTTAAAACCCGTCCGGCAGTTTCATCCCGAGTTCTTTAAGTAGAAACGCATATTGGTCGGCGGTTTCGGCGATGAGTTTGTCCGTCGGTTTGCCGGCGCCGTGGCCCGCGCGGGTCTCAATGCGGATGAGGATGGGCGCGGTTCCGACCTGGGCTTTTTGCAACGTGGCGGCAAACTTGAAACTGTGCGCGGGCACGACACGGTCGTCATGGTCGGCGGTGGTGATAAGAGTCGGCGGATATTTCGTGCCAAGGTGGATGTTTTGCAGCGGTGAATAGGCGTAGAGCGCCTTGAACTCCGCGGGATCCTCAGGCGAGCCATAGTCGCTCATCCAGGCCCAGCCGATGGTGAATTTGTTGAAGCGCAGCATGTCCATCACGCCAACGTCGGGCAGCGCCGCGCCGAAGAGGTCGGGCCGCTGGGTCAAGGTTGCGCCGACGAGCAGGCCGCCATTGCTGGCGCCATTAATGGCGAGCTTGGAGGGCGAAGTGTAATGGTTGTAAATGAGCCATTGGGCGGCGCTGATGAAGTCATCAAAGTTTTTGAATATAGCGGCACCCAGACCAATGACTCCGCCC
>Ga0206855_10251_pt2 | contig 15609 bp, 13 predicted proteins | sample Alteio_BWOrgCont_51_FD_152637 | JGI IMG/M metagenome (GOLD analysis project Ga0206855, IMG submission 152637) | Enriched cells from forest soil in Barre Woods Harvard Forest LTER site, Petersham, Massachusetts, United States -... | ecosystem: Environmental > Terrestrial > Soil > Temperate forest >...
CGGGTCATAAACCGTCAAACACCAGGCGCCCGGCAGCCCATACAAATGGTACGACTGCCAAAGGCAAAGGCCAGGCTTCGCACACAAATCGCAGCGCAGTTAAAGCCAAACACCAGCCGGCAACAGTTAATCGAAAGCCAGGTTCAGGGAACCGCCGGGCGGTCAAAGTAAAACAACATGCACCTGTTAAAAAACCGGCAGCGAAACAGCAGGCACATCCGCAGGTTCATAATGCTCCAAAAGCAAAGGCCGCAGGGCCGCGCGAAAGGCACAAGTAAATATTTTTTATTGCAGAACGAATGCTACAATTTTACTGGCAGCATTGATGATAAGGGACCATATTGTTCAAAATAAATTAAAATATCATTAGAATTATATACTTTTTCCATAAATATTAAACTAAATCCATTGCCAATTGTCTTAAAATAAATACAAAACATTATGAAAAAAATCGCTAAAATATTCGCTCTACTATGTATTGCGTCTCTTGCCTTTTCAAAGGCAAATGCACAGATAAGTTTAAGCATAAGTGTAGGCATAGCCCCGCCTGAATTGCCGGTTTATGTACAACCCGCCTGCCCGGTTGATGGTTATATGTGGGTACCCGGTTATTGGGCCTATGATAACGATAACGGCTACTATTGGGTACCCGGGGTTTGGGTAGCAGCGCCACAGCCCGGCTATTTATGGACGCCGGCATATTGGGGTTATGAGGGCGGCCATTATGGTTTCCATGCCGGCTACTGGGGTACCAGCATAGGTTTCTACGGCGGTGTCAATTATGGCTATGGCTACGGTGGCTACGGCTACGGCGGAGGCAGGTGGTCAGGTGGTCATTTCCAGTATAATACTGCAGTTGTAAATGTAAATGTAACAGTAATTCATAACACCTATATCGATAGGACGGTAGTGCGTAATACTTACACTAGCGGCCATTCGAGCTTTAACGGCCCGGGCGGCGTTGTGGCCAAACCAAGGCCCGAAGAAGTAGTTGCTATGCGCCAGCCACATATTCAGCCTACTGCCGAACAGGTGAACCACGCCAAGGTTGCCAGCACAGATAAAAGCCAGTTTGCTTCTGCAAACCATGGCCATCCTGCTGCCGCTGCAATGGATAAAGTGGGTGGACGTCCTTTTAACACATCGGGCCACGTTGCTACAAATTCAACTCTGGGCCATCCAACCGCTGGAAAGAGCGGATTTGGGGCTGCTAATAAACCTGCGGGCCAAAACAAACCGGCAAGCGAAACCAAACCTGCGGGTGAGAACAAACCAGTAAGCGAAGCTAAACCTGCGGGTGAAAACAAACCTGCAGGCGAAACCAAACCTGCCGCCGAAAACAAACCCGCAAGCGTAAACAAGCCCGCGGGAGAAAACAAACCCGCAAGTGTAAATAAGCCCGCAGCCGAAAACAAACCTGCAAGTGTAAATAAGCCTGCAAATAATGCTGGTTCGCGTCCACGTCCTCAAGGACAGCCACATCCTCAACAGCATAACAACCCAAAACCATCAAAGCCCCAAAAGAAGGAGAAATAAGGCTGAGTGGCAAAGCATTCCAAACAAAAACCCCGCTTTTAACAGGCGGGGTTTTGTTTTTAAAAGATTTTATAAAGCTTAAGCGGCTTAATTCATCCTGTAAGGGGCGATCAGATAGAACTCAGGGATTTGTACGTTAAATAATGAATTATCAATCAGGCGCGCCATTTGGTATTCACCTTTCATGCTGCCCATATCCGTTTTCAAATTACAGCCTGATACATATTCATGGGAGTTGCCAGGCTCTATGACTGGTTGCTGGCCTACCACGCCTTCACCTTCTACTTCTCTTTTTGCGCCGTTCGAATCAAAAATATACCAATGCCTTCCCAATAGCCTAACCGCATAATTTCCCATATTTTCAATGTTCACTTTGTAGGCAAACATAAAATGGTCATTAGCCGGGTTCGAATATTCAGGCTGGTAAATCGTTTCCACCGAAACCTTCACGCCATCAGTAATAGTAGTAACCATGTTTAACATTTCAATTCTCAATTATATATATTATCCAGTCAAAAATCAAGCCATTTGCTAAATAAAGTTTTATATTTTATTTAGGGCTGAATTTTTAATCCAAAGTCGAATTTTTTTCGAACTTCCGATTATACGTTTAAGGCTTCCGACTCAGAACTGACATACCTCGGGTTTTGGCCAACTTCATTTAAAATATCGAGGACTTCGTTTAAACTGCCTGCTGTAACCAGTTTCATGCGGTATTCCTTAAAGTTCTCAATTCCTTTAAAATAGTTTGAATAGTGTCTGCGCATCTCAAAAATACCTGTTTTTGGGCCTTTCCACTCAATTGATTTTTGCAGGTGAATTGTGCATGCCTCAATCCTTTCGGCAATGGTGGGTTTTTCAAGGTGTTCGCCGGTTTTGAAATAGTGCTTAATTTCTCTGAATATCCATGGGTAGCCAATGGCAGCCCTGCCAATCATCATTCCATCTACACCAAATTCCATGCGCCAGGCTGCGGCTTTTTGTGGAGAATCGATATCACCGTTCCCAAAAATGGGGATTTGTATCCCCGGATTTTTTTTGATTTCGCGGATCAAACTCCAGTCGGCAGCGCCCTTGTACATCTGTGCCCTGGTACGCCCGTGAATGGTTAGGGCTTTTATTCCCACATCCTGCAAACGTTCGGCAACTTCGTACACGTTTTTGGTTGTATCATCCCAGCCAAGCCTGGTTTTTACCGTTACCGGCAGATGTGTAGCTTCAACCACGGCTTTGGTCATGGCTACCATCTTGTCAATATCCTGCAACAAACTAGCCCCGGCGCCCCGGCAAGCCACATTTTTTACAGGGCAACCATAATTTATATCCATCAAATCAGGATTGGCCAGTGTCGCTATTTCAGTGGCTTCGCGCATGTGGTCAATGTCGCTGCCAAATATTTGTATGCCTATAGGCCGTTCGTATTCAAAAATATCAAGCTTTTGGCGGCTTTTGGCGGCATCACGTATCAACCCCTCCGACGAAATAAATTCAGTGTACATCATATCCGCGCCGTTTTGCTTACACACATAACGGAAAGGCGGATCGCTCACATCTTCCATCGGCGCCAGCAGCAGCGGGAATTCTCCTAAATCAATATTTCCTATTTGTACAGACATGCCTTATCTTCGTTGCAAAAATACGAATTTTAACCCGGATGATAAACCAGCCCTACAAACAGTTTAAGCAATCAAGAAGTATATTGCACCCTGCATTGCAGTTTTTCGTTTTTCTGTTGCTGTTTATAGGGGTTCTTATTGTTGGGAACCTGATAGGCGTGGGGGTAGCATCGGCTTTATATGGTTTAAACACTGTCGCGGCCATTGCCGGGGGAAAACTTACATCTCCAAATGCTGCCAACGTATTATGGATATTGCAAACGGCAGGCATGACCCTGCCAATATTTGTAGCGCCTGTTTTTTTTGCTGTGGTTATTGTACGGGAGCCCCGGGATTATATAAAACCAACTTTTAACTTTTCGTGGATTTTGATGTTGCTGGTGTTCGCAATAATGTTTATGTCAAACCCTGCGATTGAGTTTTTATCAAACTTAAATGAAAAAATGGTATTGCCTCCCTGGCTGAAATGGATGCGCGATAGCGAAGACAGTGCCCAAAAACTTATGGATGTAATGCTGAATATGAAAACCATCTGGAGCTTGATGTTCGATGTGCTTTTTATCGGATTGGTAACCGCCATAGTAGAGGAATTTATGTTCAGGGGCGTTTTACAAACCATATTTATGCGCTGGACTAAAAGCACGCACGCTGCCATTTGGATAACGGCGATCCTGTTCAGCGCTTTTCATATGGAATTTTTTGGATTTTTGCCCAGGCTGTTGCTTGGTGTGCTATTTGGCTATTTTGTGGCCTGGAGCGGAAGCATATGGCCCGCAGTTTGGGCACATTTTTTAAATAATGCCGCCGCAGTTATTGCAACCTACCTTTTTCAGCACAAGGTTATCAAAACTGATCCCGACAACCAACAGATGTTCACTGCCTCGGGTTATGTCATTAGCTTTATAATTATGTTATTTTTGCTTTTTATTTACCGGAGAACGGCATTCGAAAAAAAACAAATTCCAGAATATTAATGGAAAAAAACTGGGTCAAAATTTATACGTCGGCTGATTATTATAAGTCAGAAATGATAAAGCAAGCGCTGGCAGTGAATTATATTGACACAGTTTTATTAAATAAACAGGATTCAACTTACCGTACATTTGGCGATATTGAAGTGTATATCAGGCAGGAAGATTTTAGCAATGCCATTGAGATTCTTATCCTCAACCAAATAAATTTATGAAAACACGCGCCATTACAGGCTTCTTTTTTGTTATAGTTATGCTTGGCTCTGTACTGTTGGGGCCGTATGCTTTTGGCATATTTTATTTGCTGTTAAGTTTTTTGTGCCTGAATGAGTTTTATGGGCTGATAAAACAAAGTGGCTTTAAACCAAATGTACAAACCGGCCTGCTCAACGGCGCTCTTATTTATATCCTGTTTGCCTTAATCACATATCACGAAACCTTTGTACTCCATAAATTACTGTTTTTATTAACATTAACGGTTAGCGGCGTATTCATACAGGAGCTTTTTAAAAAGTCGATTGCGCCTTTTACCAATATTGCCTACACTTTGGCGGGTTTGGTGTTTGTTTGCCTGCCGTTTACATTTTTCCATGCGCTTGCTTATGTAAAAGGCGATTTTAATTTTCATTACCCGCTTGCTTTCTTATTATTACTTTGGGCCAATGATACCGGCGCTTATTTAGTCGGGATGAAATTTGGACGCACCAAGCTGTTTGAACGTCATTCGCCCAAAAAAACCTGGGAAGGGTTTATTGGTGGCATAGCTATAAGCGCAGGCGTAGCCTTGATCATCGGTTATTTCTACAAGGAACTGCTGTGGAACCAGTGGGTTTCTGTGGCCATTTTAATATCGTGCTTTGGCACATTAGGCGATTTGGTTGAATCGATGTTTAAGCGCAGCATTAACGTTAAAGATTCTGGCGGTATACTGCCGGGACACGGCGGCCTGCTCGACCGTTTTGATGGCTTATTCCTGGCCGCACCTATTGTATATACTTACCTGTATTTAATTACAAATTAATAACTTTGCAAAAAGAATTAAAAAATGACCATTCATAAAGAAGGCTATACATCCATTGCACTGTGCATCCTGTTTATATTTGTTTTAAATGCGGTAATCCAGTTTTACTTTCCGCAGGCTTATTTTATAAAATGGGTAATTTATATACTCTCATTTTTGCTTTTTGTAACTATACTGCAGTTTTTCCGCAGCCCTTCAATGATAATAAGCCCCGACGAAACACAAGTGCTTTGCCCGGCCGACGGGAAAGTTGTTGTTATTGAAGAAACTGAAGAAACCGAATATTTAAAAGATAAGCGCATACAAATATCGGTTTTTATGTCGCCTATTAATGTGCACATCAACCGTAACCCCATTTCGGGCGTTGTTAAATATTTTAAATATAATCCTGGTAAATACCTTGTTGCCTGGCACCCGAAATCGTCCACCGAAAATGAGCGGACTACTATTGTTACTGAAAACAGTGCAGGGGTAGCCGTATTGTTCAGGCAGATTGCTGGCGCAATGGCACGAAGGATAGTTTGGTATGTAAAGGAAGGCGATGAGGTAAAGCAAGGCGAACAGTTTGGCTTTATAAAGTTCGGATCGAGGGTTGATGTTTTTTTACCGCTGGGATCTATTGTTAAAGTTGGGCTTGAAGAAGTGGTAACAGGCGGCCAAACTGTTCTTGCAGAATTGCCAAAAAAAATAGCACCGGTTAAACCATTGAAACAGGAAGATGCTGATGACGCTTTTGAAGCGGTTGCAGCGGCAAGGCCGGTCAAAAATACGATAAAGAAAAAGGCGTAAATATAAAGAACAGAGATTAGAGATTAGGTTTTTGAAAAAAATCTTAGATCTCTCTCATTGAGCTCACATCTTTCCGCCGCTGATCAGCTTCGCCATAACAAAGGCAGCCGCCGCCGCAAGTGCGCCTATAAATAATACACGTATCGCTCCCGAAAATGCAGGCTGTCCCGTTACTTTGCTCTTAAAATACCCAAAAACAAATAGGCACACCATGGTGATTGCACAAGAGTAATATAAGGCTCTTTGCGAATCAGCTATTAAAAAATAGGGTGAAAGCGGGATAATGCCGCCAACAATGTACGAAATGCCGATAGTAATGGCACTTTGCGAGGCGCGGTTAGCTTCGGGTTTTTCGAGACCAAGCTCATAACGCATCATAAAATCAACCCATTTATCTTTATCCTTTGCCATTTCATCTGCAATCTGGTCCTGTAATGCTACAGACAATCCAAAATCGGCAAATACTTCCTTAACCTCCATTTTTTCTTGCTCAGGTACTCTTTCAATCTCCTCATATTCGCGCTTTAATTCCGAATGGTAATGATCTGACTCTGTACGCCCTGCCAAAAAACCCCCAAGCCCCATCGCGATTGAGCCTGCAACAATTTCAGCAATGCCGGCCGTAACCACAATACCCGATGAATTAACCGCTCCGCTTAACCCTGCAGCGAGCGCAAACGGCACAGTCAACCCGTCGGACATGCCAATAACAATATCGCGTATAGTATCCGAGCTTTTTAAATGATGTTCATGATGCATTTTTAAATGTACTTGTATAAAACAGAATATTTACAACAAAAATGAATTTATTATTAGTCTTAATTATTTGTTTTATTGCAAAAAAACTTATCTTCATCCAATGTTATGCCTTATCAGCTAATGCAACACATCAAAAAACTACTTCTTCTTATCTTTTTAGCTCCCTTGTTTTCAAATGGGCAAACCAACTATCAACCTGGCACAGTGGTGAATTTAAAGGGCGATAGTTTACATGGATTTATTAATTACCATGAATGGGGAAATAATCCGGAGAGTATATCCTTTAAGGCTGAATCTGCCGGGGCGCCGACTAAGTTTACACCTAATGATATCACGAGTTTTAGTGTATCTGTTGGTTATCTGGCTGAATATAAAAGATATGAAGGGCCAATTTCGACCGATTATACTGAACTTGAGCATCTGCATAACGGGCGGGACACGAGCTTTAGGCTGGATACGGTTTTTTTAAAGGTTTTACAAAAGGGAAAAAATTTGGTGATTTTTTCGTACACCGATAATTTGAAAGTGCGATATTTTGTGGTTGACAATTCCGGCGGGCAGCCTAAGGAGTTAATATACCGGGTTTATTACAATAGTTCCGAAGAAAATGCTACAAATAAGCAGGCTTATGAAAACACTTTTAAAAGCCAGCTTTACAGTGCCGCCACAAAGGCTGGTGTATTGACCGAAAACTTAAAAAACTATATCGCAAAGGCCGAATATCGGGAAGATGATATCTTAGCCATCGCCAGCAAAATAAATGGCATTGCGGCAACCGATCCAACAAAAAACAACCTGTCGCAACCAAACCCGGTACATAAAACCATTGCAATACTGGGAATTATTGCGATACTTGCAGCAACCATCATTGGGTTTGCAAGTATTCACAAATTACCTTAAATAAATAATCAAATCCCCTAAAAAATGAAACTCCCTAACAAACTATTATTAGCCCTTTTTTTATTGCCGTTTTTTTCGATGGCCCAAAGCAATTACAAACCAGGTTATGTTGTAACTGTAAAAGGCGATACCCTTCGCGGGTTTATTGATTTCCAGCAATGGGATTCTAATCCTACAGCTATTTCTTTCAAATCGGCCCTTAGCGACAAAAATCATCAGAGCTTTTCGGTTAGTAATATCAACTTTTTTAATGTTGACGGTTTTGCCACGTATAAAAAATACACCTGTACCATTAGCATGAACGAAACCAATACAACCCGCATAACATCAGGCCGCGATACCAGTTTCAGAATAGACAGTGTTTTCCTTAAAATATTGCAAAAAGGGAAAAATCTTGCACTTTATTCATATACAGATGGGTTCAAAACACGGTATTACATTGGCGAAGCGCCAGGCTATATTCCAACTGAACTGGTTTACCGGATATACGATGATATGGAAAAAGAAACACATAGCTCAAACCAAACGGTGGAAGAAAACACCTATCGTAAGCAACTATTTGCGCTGGCAAATAAGTATGACGCGCTGGATGATAATTTAACCATTTTTTTACAATCGGCAAACTACGCTCAACCCGACTTATTGACCATTGTCAGCCGGATAAATCATATATCAAAAGCCGAGTATGCGAAAAAATATGCTGAAAATGGAAAGTTTAACCTATTTGTCGGCGCTGCCGTAAATATTACCAATACATCTTCATCATCTGTCTCATCTTATTCGGAAGGCGGTGGCGTACCTTCTACCTCTTATCTGCCTGCGGTTTCGTTTGGTTTTAATTTTGTTCCCAACCCCGATGCTGGCAGGATAGTATTACGCGTTGAGCTATCATTGGCGGATGCAAAATTCAACTCATCGTACAACCTCAATGTTAGCCCCTACGGCCCTGTTAAGTTATCTTATAATCAGTTTACCACATCATTAATGCCCCAGGTTATTTATAATGTTTATAACACCGACAATTTTAAGTTTTACCTAGGGGTTGGTTTTCTGGTTTTTTATAGCACCTACAGCAATGCTGTTTTCACGGGGCTAAATGGAAACAGTTCTGCTTCGAATATTGCGGAGACCGAGCCATTTTATTTCCTTAACTTTGATGATTCGTTTATGTTAAAGGCCGGATTTCAGATCCACAAAAAGTGGGAGATTGTTGGCAATTATCTCCCCTCCGTGGCAAGTACCAAAGGCGGTTATTGGGCATTTGACCGCTCCGGCGAGCAAATTGGCGTTATTTATATATTAGGGAAGTAATGGCGCCTGGATAGATTAAACTTTGATCGCCAAATAACCCCAAAACCCAACTATGAAACATCTTGACAAATTGTTATTGGTTTTTATTTTATTGCCGTTGCTTTCCCTTGCCCAAACTAACTACAAGCCCGGTTATGTGATAACTTTAAAAAGCGACACGCTCCATGGTTTTATTGATTATAGAGAGTGGGATAAGAACCCACCGGCTGTAAGCTTTAAAAGCAATTTAAATGGTAGCCCGGCTGAAACCTACACCACCAAAAATGCAGACGGATTTGCTGTAAATGGATTGGAGTATTTTAAAAGCTTTACGGTTAGAATAAGCCGCGACCAGGTTGAATTGTCAAATGTCAGACAAGGAGCTGATACCAGCTATATCACCAGGTCTGTTTTTTTACGTGTGCTAAGTTCCGGAAAAAATGTTTCACTATTCAGCTATACGGACGAGATCAAAACGAGGTATTATATTTTGGACGGTACAGGAGGCCAGCCAATAGAACTGGTTTACCGGGTTTATTATAGCCTCCAAAACCCCACAGTGCTGCAAACAGAAAACAGGTTCCGTATTCAAATGGAATATTTGGCTCAAAAATACAATGTAAATAGCGGTGGGCTTGAAACCCGAATTTCCACATCGGAATACCTGGAAGCCGACCTTATAAAAATAGTGAGGGCAATAAATGGAGAAACAGCAAAGCAGTTTACGCCAAAGAGCCGTCTTGGAACCCGGTGGTATGCGGGGTCAGGCATAACTAACAATAACCTGTCGTTTGTAGGCGACATCAGGTACCCAAACAATTCAAATACATTCCCTAAAATATCTGCCGGCTTTGATTTGTTTCCAAATAGAAATACACAACAACTGCTGCTTCGGGCCGAATTATCACTTACCCAAAATCAGCACTCATTTCGCTATGGGCCGGATGCAACCGACTATTCATCATTTTTGAACAACGTAGTTCAGGACAATATCATTTTTACGCCTCAAGTGGCGTATAATTTTTATAATTCTGACCAGTTTAAATTATTTATAGACGCAGGTGTATCAGTAAACCTGTCTTTTTATAACAAATATCATTTCACGGAAATTATAAACGGCCTGACAACCGTTACAAATGAATTTCCTGCATTTCCCCAGAGTTATTTATCCTTTCCCTTCAAAGCGGGCATTGCTTTACATAAGAAAATAGAAATCTATTTTGGTTATACCTTAATTTCTTCAGTAGTTGACAATTTTCAGCCTTTCACCGGAAAGGTTTATGAATACCAGGCAGGCATAAATTATTTATTCAATATGAAATAATTGATATCAGGCGCCCGGGACGATAAAGGCTGTCTGAATTATTTTACTATCAACACCCACCCGGCGATTTTTGGAGTAGCATCTTTAAGGTCAATAATGTAGTAGTAAGTGCCTTCGGGTAAAGGCGAGCCGTTGAAGGTGCCATCCCATGGCCTGGCATAACCAGTGCTTTGGAATACCTGCTGTCCATAACGGTTATAAACAAAAACGGTGCAATCGGAATATGTGTCTAATTTTTTGATATCCCAATAGTCATTTATGCCATCGTTGTTTGGCGAAAACGCATTTGGGATGGTTATTTTTTCGTAAACTTTTACAAAAACGCTGCTTGTCGCGGCGCCGCAGGTTTGGGATACCGCTGTTAGGGTATAGGTAATGTTCTGCGTTGGGGTGGTAATTGGCGTCAGCGAATTTGGGTTATCGAGGAAAGTTGAGGGTGTCCAGTAATAGCTGGTAATATTATCACCCTTTATCGCGCCGTTTAATTTGGCGGACTGTCCCTGGTATAGCGTTATGTTACTGCCTGCATCAGCGCCCGGGTTTTGATTTACCGTTACCATCACTGATTTTGTACTATCAACGCAACCGCCGTTACTTATGCTAACATTGTACGTGGTAGTTTGCGATGGCGCTGCGACAGGATTGGGTATGCTGTCATTATTAAGCCCCGTGGACGGCGTCCATTTATAATATAATCCGCCCGAGGCCATAAGTTGTGTTGATTCCCCTGCGCAGAGCGCCACATCATTACTGATACCGGCCACTACTTTTGGAATAACAGAAACGGATGCCTGCACCGGTGCAGCGGCACAACCGCTGTCGGACAGCGCCACAACAGTATAAGTGCCTGCGTTTGCCGGGCTTACATTATTTATCACCAACGGGTTTTGGCTTGAAGGGGCCATGTTGGGCCCCGTCCAGGTATAGCTTGCTCCCCCGGAAGCAGCTAAAGTCAATGTATTGCCCTCGCAAACTGCTTGCGGGGCGATGGCCGGGACTATCGGCAAAGGGTTTACGGTGACAGTTAAAGGCGGCGAATAAACACGGCATGCAACATCGGTTATGCCAGAGCCATTTGACACGCCGAGCCGGTACTGATAGACGCCGGGGATCGCGTTAGTGAAAGCAAGATTAAGCGAATCTGTAGTCTTTCCGGCTATATCGCCCCATCCGTTGCCATAATAATTCCCTTGCCACTGGTAAGCGGGCGTGCCATTGCTGATAACCTGGGTTTTTAAAGTATAACTGGCATTGCCCCCCTGGCATAGCGATTGGGATGCCGGCCCGGTGGTTGATGAAAAACCTTCAAGGATTACCGGCCCGCATGCCCTGAAAGTTATGTCGTCTAAAACAAAGTCGTTGCCATTGCCGCCGGGGGCATTATTTGTCATTACAACAACTACGTCGGAAACGTTAGCCGGAGTGGTAAAATAGGTGCCGTATTGTTTCCAGGGGAGCTGTTGTATGGCCTGGTTATATCCGGTTGGCGTTATAGTGCCCGTATTAGCGGTTTGTAAAACTTGTCCCGAGGTTGTCTCAATAGAAAACGTAATGTTTGGTTGACTAAAAGAAGCTGTTAGGAATCCGGGTATGCACAAGTTTAGGATATACGCTGAGAACTCATAGGTAGTATTCGGGCAAAGCCCGTTTGCCGTTTGGGTAAAAAAAACACTTGGCTGGTACGATGCGTTAACAATCATCATATAGCCATTTTTATTGCCTGTATGGTCGGTTGGGACGTTATACCAGGTTTCCGGGTGGCAATTACCGGCGCCTGTAAGGCTGTTGGCAATGGTATATTGTCCGTCATTGGGGCAATTTGAAGTTGTGTACATCATATTGGTGACCCCTGAGGGCAAGGGCGGCCCAGGGTTTGACCCCGATCCAAAATCCTCGTTAATTACCGGGTCGCCTAAGCTGCCATTACAGGTTTGCGCGTGGATGTTTAAAATAAACGCGCTGCAAATTGCCAATAAAAATATTTTCAGCTTAATTATTCGCATTTGCTGATTTTTGTATTAATACGTTCTACCCCAAAAATAATTATTTGACATGTTGATTTAACGTTGTACCAACTTGTATAAATTTGTTTTGGCCTGAACAATTATCGCACAATCAACACCCATCCGGAGATTTTAGGTGCGCCGTCTTTCAGATCAATTATATAGTAGTAGGTGCCTTCGGGTAAAGGTGAGCCATTATATTTACCATCCCACGGTTTGGCATAACCCGTGCTTTGGTATATCTGCTGGCCGTAACGGTTATAAACCAATACCGAGCAGTCTGGATACGTTACCAGGGCATTAATATCCCAGTAATCATTGATGCCGTCATTGTTGGGTGAAAATGTATTTGGTATGGTTATTTTTTTATACACCCTTACAAAAACACTGCTGGTTGCAGTACCGCATGTGGCCGATACGACGTTTAACGTGTAAGTAATATTATCGGTGGGAGTTGTAATTGGTGTTAACGAATTTGGGTTGTCGAGAAAAGTTGCAGGTGTCCAGTAAAAACTGGTAATATTATCGCCTCCTTCGGTTCCATTCAATTTAGCCGATTGCCCTTCAAATAATATTTTGTTACCGCCCGCGTCAGCCATAGGGATTTGATTTACTGTAACCGTAACTGTTTTCGAGCTGTCGCTGCAAGCGTCATTGCTGATATCGACGGTATAAGTAGTGGTTTGCAACGGGCTTGCCACCGGGTTTGCTACACTGTCATTATTCAGGCCTGTCGACGGCGTCCACTTATAATATGTCCCGCCAGATGCGTTTAGTTGAACAGATCCTCCCGCGCAAATCGATTGGCTGCTGCTACTCACAACGGGTGCAACTTTCGGGATAACATTCACGGTCGCCTGCACCGGCGCTGCGCTGCAGCCATCAGCCGAAATTGCCAAAACGGTAAACGTGCCGTTATTTGCTGCTGTAACGCTGTTAATAATTAAAGGGTTTTGCGTAGTGGCTGTGATGCCCGGTCCGCTCCAGATGTAACTTGCGCCGCCCGAAGCTGTCAACGTTACCGGATAGCCTACGCAAATGGTTTGCGGCGGAATTGCCGGGACGACTGGTAACGGCGTTACATTAACCGTTAAAGGAGGCGCATACACCCGGCACATCATCGATGAAATATTCGACCCGTTTCCTATGCCCAGCCGGTACTGGTAGCTGCCGGTTTGTGCATTGTTGAACGTAACGTTAAGTGCATCGGCAGTAGCGCCCGCAATATCCACCCATCCATTGCCATTGCTGTTTAACTGCCATTGATAAACAGGATTGTCATTGCCTATCACACTGCTCTTTAGGGTGTAAACAGCGTTGCTGCCCTGGCACAATGACTGTACCGGCGACCCAGTCGCCGTTCCAAAACCCGATTCAATGATAGCGCCGCAGGCCCTGAAGGTGATATCATCCAACGCAAAATCATTGCCGCATCCGCCAGGTGCATTGTTGGTCATTTTAACTACTATTGCCTGTGAGCTGTTTGCCGGGGTGGTAAAAAATGTACCATATTGCTTCCACAAAATATTAGTTGTGGTGGGTATATCCCCGGTATTGTAGGTTTGTAAAATGGTACCGTCCGTTGTTTCGATGGAGAATGTAATGTTGGGTAATATCGGTGTCCCTGTGCATGTGCTAGGGAGATCCAGATTTGTTATATATGCGGCAAATTCATATTTTGTGCTCGGACATAACTCACCCACAGTGGTCTGTTGGGTAAAAAAGATGCTCGGCTGAAAAGACGCATTAATAATCATCATATAGCCGTTCGGGTTCCCGGTATGGTCCTGGGTTAAAATATGCCAGGCACCGCCAAAGCAGTTACCCGAGCTGTTCGCGATGGTATAGAATCCATCACCGGGGCAACCGGTATTTAAGTAGGTCATATTGGTTGTGGCCCCTGCTAACTGCGGCCCGGGGTTCGCCCCCGATTTAAAATTCTCGTCAATAACAGGGTCACCCAAACTGCCATTACAGGTTTGCCCGCGCGATTGTAATGTAAACGCTAAAACAACTATCAATAAAAATAATCTCACATTAATTAGTCGCGTCAATAGGTAAAGCACAAGGCTTAACAGTTCAAAAATACGCTATTTAACGTTTTACACGGATAATATTTTGTAAGATGGTGGTATTACTTTAGTTACAATTAAAAGGAGGTCATTTACAGGTGGTTTTATATAATTAAAAAGTTATTTTTGTTTTCCCTATTTATGCCTATGATAAAAATCTACGTGGCCCTGTTATTCGTTTTTGCTGCCTTATCCGGCGTTAATGCGCAAAAAAAAGCGGATACCCTAAAAAAGGATAGTGTGACGCAGTTGCAACCCGTAACCGTTAGGGCATATCTTACAGAACAGCCTGTACTTAATGTACCTGGCTCCCTAAACATCATCAACCAGCAACAATTAAATGTTCAGCCTGATAATTCCTTTATTTCCGTTCTCAACAGCCAGCCCGGCGTAAGGGCCGAAGAACGTTCGCCCGGCAGCTACCGCCTATCCATCAGGGGCAGCCTTTTGCGTTCACCGTTCGGCGTGCGCGATATAAAGATTTATTTTGACGATATCCCGCTAACAGACGCAGGCGGCAATACTTATTTAAATGCCATCGATTTTAACAGCATTCATAACCTGGAGGTATTAAAGGGCCCCGATGGCAGCTTGTTTGGCGCAAACACCGGCGGCGTGGTTCTGTTGAGTCCTGTTAACCGGCGCGCAGATAGTAATTATGTATCCGCAGGGTTAGAGGGCGGTTCATACGGTTTGGTCCATGAAAACACCGCCTTGCAGCAGCATTCAGGCAATTATACCTTGAGCTTAAACCAGGCTTACGAAAATTATGCGGGTTACCGCCAAAATAGCTCGATGGCACGCCAGTACATACAGGCAGTAAATAACTGGACATATAATAAAAATGATGATTTCAGGGTGCTTGGCTTTTATTCGGATCTGCAGTACGAAACTCCCGGCGGCTTAACTTTAGCCCAATACGAGGCTGATCCGCAATTGGCCAGGCCCTCCACAGCTGCTATACCTGGCGCCATTCAACAAAAGGCCGGTATTTACCAAAAAATGCTTTTTGGCGGCGCGGTGAACGAATATCATTTCACCGACCATTTCCGCAATGTATTATCTGTTTTTGGGACCTACGTTAATTTTGCAAATCCCTTCCTTACCGATTACGAGCAACGTTATGAGGGCACTTACGGCTTTCGAACCTATTTTGAACTCACCGGAGAAACACGGCTTAATTACGACTGGAAAGCCAATTTGGGCATCGAGTGGCAGCAAACAAACTCGGACATTAATAATTATGGCAACGATAGGGGTGTACGCGATACCGCCCAAACGCTGGACAAGATAAATACCAGCACCCATTTCTTTTTTGCACGCTATGT
>Ga0206855_10254_pt1 | contig 15598 bp, 11 predicted proteins | sample Alteio_BWOrgCont_51_FD_152637 | JGI IMG/M metagenome (GOLD analysis project Ga0206855, IMG submission 152637) | Enriched cells from forest soil in Barre Woods Harvard Forest LTER site, Petersham, Massachusetts, United States -... | ecosystem: Environmental > Terrestrial > Soil > Temperate forest >...
AAAAAGCATAATGTAAAAGAGATATATCATCTTGCCGCATTGCTTTCTGCTACTGCAGAACAGTATCCTGAAAAGGGCTGGAAGCTGAATATGGAAGGTTTATTAAGCACCCTCGAACTGATGCGTGAAAAAGTGATAGATAAAATGTTCTGGCCAAGCTCTATTGCTGTTTTCGGACCCAATACACCTAAAATAAATACTCCGCAATATACCGTAATGGAGCCCAGCACTGTGTATGGTATAAGCAAGCAAGCGGGTGAGCGTTGGTGCGAATATTACCATAACCGTTGGGGAGTTGATGTGCGCAGTGTGCGCTACCCAGGGCTTATAGGCTGGCAATCGGCACCGGGTGGTGGTACAACCGATTACGCTGTTCATATTTTTCATGAAGCAGTAAAGAACAAAAAGTACGAATGCTTTTTAAAAGAAGATACTGCTCTGCCTATGATGTATATGAGTGATGCGTTAAAAGCGACTATAGGACTTATGCAGGTACCTGCCGAGAAAGTTAAAATTCGTTCGAGTTATAATTTAGCAGGCATGAGTTTTTCACCTAAAGAAATAGCAGCAGAGATTAAAAAACACATTCCTGAATTTTCTATTTCATATAAGCCCGATTCAAGGCAGGCTATTGCTGAAAGCTGGCCGCAAAGTATTGATGATTCATTGGCACGTGAACATTGGGGATGGAAACATAACTACGACCTTGCGGCCATGACCAAAGATATGCTTACCCATATTAAATAGTTGAAGCATTCAATTCTTAATTCCTAATTTTTAATTCTTAATTGAATTTGTGGGTCACAATAAATTAAAACGGTTTGCCGAGAATGCCACTTTCCCGAACGTTTTTCAACCTGAGGTTACCGGCGATGCGAAAATCAGTTTTCCGCTTAAAGGAAAATGGAACGCTGATTTTTTTAAAAACAATAATCCTATAATACTTGAACTGGGCTGTGGTAAAGGAGAATATACTATAGGGCAGGCAAGGCGTTTCCCTAACAAGAATTTTATTGGAATGGATATTAAGGGTGCCAGGCTTTGGCGAGGCGCAAAAACGGCTGTAGATGAAAAACTAACTAATGTTGCTTTTGTAAGAAACAGAATAGATTTTATTGAAGCATATTTCGGTCCTGCTGAAGTAAGTGAGATATGGATTCCCTTTCCTGACCCATATCCCCGCCAGGGTAAAACAGAAAAGCGCTTGGTGTCAGCATCGTTTGTGCAACGATACAGGAACATTGCCAAACCAGGCACTATTGTTCACCTGAAGACTGACAACGAAGGCCTGTATGAATTCTGTATGGAGCAGGTAGAAACAAATAAATACAAACTGTTTGCTAATTCTGCTGATGTGTATGCTGAAGCTGAAAAACTAGGCGAGGAGCGATATGCCTTGCTTACCCAGATACAAACCTATTACGAAAAACAGTTTTTACTACAGGGCAAAAAGATACACTACGTGGAGTTTGGGATATAGAAAAACCGCGGAATAATTAATGCAGGCATTCTATTGGCCATTAGTATGTACAAGGTTTAGTTCTTTATCAAGCTTACTTATAAATTCAGTTTCGAAATAACGAGTTAAGTGCTCCTTACGCTCACTACTTAGCTTACCATTACCCTCACTACCTCCATCAGCGTAGCAAATAAACAATTGTGAATTGGGAGATGTTTCCCAATACTTTTCATCACCATAATACCTGAATATATATTCATTTTCTTCTTTCTCGGACGTGATTTTAATTGTTACATAATTCTTACCATCATTATAATAATTGTCATCGCCCATTGTTTTTTTACCGCTACTATCTTCATTGATGATTTCAATGAAATGTTTTGAGGTATCTCTGTAAATATTACGGTTATTTTTAATTGTAGCCATAACAGCACTTTCTAACTTCTCCTTTGTTGTTGAATAGCAATATCCCTGCAATGATCCGTGTCCATTTGGGGCTAAATTGCAGTTGCTAAGAATAAAAAAAAGTGAGATTACATAGACGCGTAGAAGAAAATTTGTGGCTGTTTTGCTGTTCATAAAAGTGAATTTAAACAAAAAAAGTAAATTATAAAAGGGGTTGTTCATACTCTTTGATTTTTCTTCAAAATGTATTCACGAGCCTAAAATCATTTCTCATAATTGATTGGTAGATTTTAGGGTTGTTGAAAACCTTATCACTTTTCTCTTTTACCAGAAAGCTGTATTGCTGAAATTTGCACTATGTTTCAAGTAAAGAGTAAGTACTGCTTTAATAGCATCAAATTATACCCGGAAAAGAGAATACCTAACGGGGTAACACGGGGTAATATATTTTGAGGGTAGTAAAAGTATAATGGCGTTGAATATCAATAAGTTGATGGTGACAAATGTCCGAAAAGTGTTACCCCGTTCAACTAGTTGATAACCACCAATAAAGACAAAAAGCACAAAATATCCGCACCTTGAGTTTTGCTGTTGAAATTGCGTTAGCGATTGCAGCGGTTACCCCGCATCCGCCAGCTGGCGGAGAGGAGTATAAGCGTAAAGCGCGACCCCGAAAGGGGGAACGCCCAAAAGCATTAATTCGGAAGGTTGGTTCGTACCTTGTAATGACTAAGTGAGGTAGAAATAGAATAATGTGTAATAGTAGTAATTTAGCGGTCGTATGAAGATAAGCTATATAGGCCACGCGACACTTCTGGTAGAAACAGGAGCGCTAAAAATGGTAACCGACCCCTGGTTGAAAGGGCCTGCCTATTGCAGCCAGTGGTATATTTTTCCTAAGCCTGTCGATGTTCAGCCCGCTCTCAATGCAGATTACATACTGTACTCTCATGGCCATGAGGACCACACGCATCCGGCAAGTGCAATGCTATTAGATAAAAGAGCGAAAGTGTTTTTCCCGTATAGTTGGTATGATGGAGCAGTTGGATTTTTCGGGAGTATGGGTTTTAAAAGTGTTACGGAAGCAGTGAATGAGAAAACCTACACGTTAAATGATGATACGCATGTAACTTATTTCGCCAATAACCTTGATAATGTTATTGTAATTGAACATAAAAACGAAGTATTGGTAGATGTGAATGATGCCCTGCATTCAGCGCCACAGACGTTAATTGAAGCTATTGCAAAAAAAATAATGACTCGCTGGAAAAAGATTGACTATATGTTTTCGAGTTACGGAGGCGCGTCGTATTTTCCTAATTGCATTAAGTTCAAAGACAAAGATGATGTTGAAATTGCAAAAACACGCGAACTGTTTTTCCTGAATAATTTTTGCAAAATAGTTTCACTGCTAAAACCGAAATATGCTGTTCCGCACGCAAGCGACTTTGTGCTCCTGAACGATAATCAGCGCTGGATGAATGAAACAAAGGTCCCGAGGCAGAAGATTGCAGAGTATTATAAAACCTATGTCAGTGGTTATGCCAATACTGAAATTGTAGCCATGTATCCCGGGGATTTTATTGAGAATGGTAAACTCAACTTAGTGTCACCCTATCGGGCGAAATTAAAAGAAGATGGGTTATTACACTTGGTGGATGAAGAATATAAGGATGAGATTGCTGAGAAAAGAAAACAGGTGAAAATAGCGGATGAACAGGCGGATGAAGTCTTCGAAAAACTGAAACAGCATGTAAACAATAAGCTTTACATAATTCCGGAAGAAAAAAGAAAGGAGATAAAGTATGCAGTGCAGCTAACCGATTACAGCAATTCGGTTTTTTATGTTATTGATCTGAAAGGTTCATCACCAAAGGTGTACAAGTCTGGCGAATTAGAAAAGGATTGTGAACTGGTAATAAAAGTAAAAAGTGAAACATTGCTTTTTTCCCTGGTGCATGAATGGGGTGGCGATGCTATTATAATTGGTTATGGCTGCGAGGTTGAGATATTCGACATTAAGACAATAGAGCAGGGATTAGATACACTTTGTATACGGTTGCTGACTAATTATCCGAATACGAAGGAATATTTAAAACGTGTTCCCTTCAGGGCAATGAAATACTTGATGACTGATTCAATAAAAAGAAAAAGCCTGATGAGCGGAGTAAAATTCGCTGACCCAAAACTGACAGACAATATGCTTTGGCTTTCGAAAACCAAGTGCCAGATATGTAATGCTTGCAATCTTCCAGAGCAATTACCTCTTTTATCATAAATAAAAAAACCCTATCCCGTAATAGTACGGAACAGGGTTTTCAAAACAATTAAACCGTAATCAATCTTTATCGGCAACAGCTTTATTCTCATTAAAATTAACCGGAATGATAAGCTTCACGCTCAGGTTCCTGCCCATATTGAAAACACCTACTCTGTCGGTTAACGGGTTTACAGGGTAGTATTTAAAGCGGCTCATATAATCCATATATCCGGTATTAAACAGGTTATTACAAATTACATATAACTCGCAGGCTTCTTTCCCGCCATGTTTCAAAATATGTCCTCCTAAACCAGCATTGAACAAGGTATAGCCGGCTTCAGCATTCTGGCTGGCAGCATACTCAAAAGGAGTTGCAGAAGAACTTAGGGCAGTATATATTGCCGCTTCCCTGTAAACATTGCTTTGTTGTGCAACACTTATAACGCCAAACCTCAGGTAAGCATCATTGATGAATGAGCAGATTTTACCAAAGTGGAAAATTATATCTCCTGTAACACGCATTGGAGGCACGAATGGCAGGTACTTTGTTGAATCGGTAATACCTGTTAGGCCACCTGTTACATAACTTACTGTAGAGTTTATTTCTAACCATTTTAGCCCCGAAGGATGAATATCGAGGGTTATTTCTCCCCCTTCAAGTTGCGCATTTCCGTTCACATATTTAAATACAGGCGCATCGGGGAATAAAGTACCGTTTACGCTCAGTGCATTGCTCACAGAATCTCCGCCAAGTGCGCTCAGTAGACCCTTTGCATAAATGAAATTGGTAATGGTGTTTACGAATCCATCAATTTCAAAATTCACATCTTTTGAATTTATTCCGAAGGCAATATCTTCCTCAAGACTTGTTTCAGGCTTAATATTATTATCACCAACTTCAAATACTACTGTACCGTCATGCACACCATCGGCACCACATTCATTTACGTTGGGTGCTCTCCAGCCCCGTGCAATGTTAAGTTTAGCATAAGTATTTTTTGTAAAATCATAGGTTCCGCCAATACTTCCCGACATACCGCTGAATACAGTAGTGAATGGATGAAACTCTTCAAATGAGTTTGGCGTATTTGGAGCTACCGGCACCTGTGGTGTAAGTGTATCAGTAGAAACCCAATGTTCTTCTCCTGTAAATGTTCTTGTATCGTAACGGATACCTCCGCTCAGGTTTAGCTTACCTATTTTTTCGCTGGCTATGGCAAAGCCGCCTATCTGCATATAATTATAGTCTGGTATCAGCTGAACGAAGCCAAGGCTCTGAGAGTTTTGATAAACTCCGTTCGCTCCTACTGAAAAATTAAAATTTCCTATTTGAGGGGCAACATAACGTACATCATAGGTTACTCCATTTGAGTTATAATAAATGATAGGCAAATTCGGCTGGGTTGGGTCGTTCATTTCCTGGCGCTGGTTCCGTTGGTATGAGAATATTGCTTTTATTGAGCCATTGCCAACTGCAATATCGTTATCCCAAACTAGTTTATAGTGATGAATATATTGGTAAATAACAAAGGGAGTATAGGTTTGCTGGTCCTGTTGGTTAGGCTCTACATAAGCAAACGGGAATGGCGGTGTTGGCGTAATGCCGGTATAATATACAGGCATTAGCTGGTTTCCTACAGAGTCTCTCGTTCCATCTACAATACCTGTGTTCATATAAAAATAACTGGCGTGTAGTTGGGAGTATCCCCATTTTTTATGTACTCCAATAGTTCCGTCAGCATTGAAATTGCTGAATTGTGAATTCAATACATAACCATCATAAGGGTCCTGGTAGGCATGAGCCATAATATTATCAGCTCTTACACTCCATGAAATTCCACTCATAGATGTTCCTGCCAGGTGAAACATATTATTTACCAATCCATTGTTAGTTTGATAATTGAATAACACTTCTCCCTTTGTTTGCCCTGCCGGCAGAGGGTCTTCAGGAATAAGGTTTAATACTCCTGAAATAGCATCGGAACCATAAGCCAATGAACCTGGACCTTTTAATATCTCATACCTGTTTACCGCATCAGGGTCAGCTTCAATGCCAAATTCATCGAACCAGGGTTGGTCAACTTGTTCTACTCCATCATTTATAGTAAGTACACGGTTATAACCTAATCCTCTTATTATAGGTTTGCCTATACTTTGTCCGTCTGTAATTACAGAAACTCCCGGAGCTGTAGCTATAGCATCAATAACGTTCGTAGAAGAGTGTTGATTTATATATTCATTAGTAACATCGGTAGTAGGCTGAGGGTTATGTTCCGCTTCCGAAGCTTTAGAATTACCGGTAACTACCACCTCGTCTTCCTGGAACTCAGAACGAACAAGCGTAAAATTTGCGGTTACAGTACTTTCAATCTTAATGGGTATGGAAACTGTTTTATATCCTAAAATATGTATCTCTACAACAAAAGTACCTTTAGGTAAGTCATTCATAGTATAGACTCCGTTAGCATCTGATTGAGCAGCTACTTTAAGGTCGGGAATATAAATTATAGCACCTGGTAACCCACTGTTAGTAATGGTATCGGAAATTTTTCCGGTTAATATGTTTTGTGCATTACTGAAAATGCAAATGAATATAAAGGCAATGACCAAAATTGGCTTCAGAGTTTTCATAATAAATTGATTTGAATTCGTACTACTAATACAATTTTTCCAGTGGAATGAATCTATCCACAGTCAACTATTTTCTTTCCGAAAAGAAAAAGTTAACAACAAAATTAGCAGCAGGTAGGAGGGTGCCAGATACCATTAGCAGCACATCTGCTATGAATATCTATAGAATGCATACAAATAGTCACCAATGTTGCATCAGGCGACATGATTTTAACTGAAGTAATGGGAAGAGAATCCTTATGAAATGTAGATATTATGTTTTCTACATTCTTATCTGGTTTACTATTATCAGAAGGGAATATTTGTTTGACAAAGTTGTCGAGTGCTTTTGCCCACTGCGCTTCATTTTTATCGCAATAAGCAGTTATTACATACTTACCATCTTGCTTTACATTACTCACAACATCATATAATTCACCGTTATATGTAAACTCCCGATTAGCTTCTGTCCATTTCAGGCTCTTATATTCTGATTCGGTTATGCTAAGTTTTTCAAGTACTGCACGTTTATTTTTTATAGCAACCTGAGCTTCTGTACGGGCATTACTGGTTAATAAGAAATAAACTAACCTGTAACCTGCAACATAATATACAACAGCAAATAATGTGACCATTGATGTAACTTTAAACCATATGCGTATATGTGTAAGCATCCTTATTTTTTCTTTATAGAATCTGCTTTATCTGCTTCGTCTGCAGCCTTTGCACTTTTCTCATCAATGTATACGCATGAAAGGTCAATGTAATTTATTGAATTGGAGTAAAGACCTTTAACGGCTCCACGGGTAAGACTATAATTCTGGTCGTACCACATTACCATTATCGGGGCATCGTTAATAGCAAGTTGTTCTGCCTGTTTATAATAAGTGTACGATTCTTTGGTTGTATTTGCGGTGCGCCCGAGTTCAAATAACTTATCATATTCAGGATTCTTATAACGTGTACTGTTATAATATGAAGGTTGCCCTGCAGAGTCAGGTACATTGGAACCCAGAAACAGCATAAGAAAATCTTCAGGTGCAGGATAATCAGCATTCCAACCCATAAATACCATATCGAACTTCATGAATTTTTCGTCCTCCAGCTTCTGGCTAAATGTAGCAATGTTCAGATTTACGTTAACCTTTAAATTGGCTTTTAGTTCCTTCTGCATTTCCATAGCCACACCAGTATTAATTCCTCCTCCATCATCCAATTCCAGGGTTACATCAGGAAATCCCTTTCCATCAGGGAATCCGGCTTCGGTCAGCAATTTTTCAGCTTTAGGTACATTTAAAGAATCACCTATTATAGTTGAAATGTCATAATTATCGCCAGGGTTTGATGAGCCCATAAAAGTAGGCGGAGTTACACCATGAAGACCGGGGGCAAATGCCTGACCCTGTAACACTTCACTAACAATTTTATTACGGTCAATGGCTAAACTAAAGGCTTTGCGTACCCTTATATCGTTAAAAGGAGCCTTATTAATATTGAAAGCGTAAAATTTGGTTGACATTTCAGCTATTCTGGAAAGGATATAACGCGGTGGTTTATGTAAAAAATCAGACGTTTTTTCTTCCACCAGTTTATAAACCTGATCAGAAGGTACACTGGTTATATAATCAAGCTTCCCCTCGCTGAACAGTTTAAACTCTTGTTCCCTGTTGGCCATAAATGTAAAAACAATGGAATCAACGTAAGGAAGCCGGTTCCCCAAACTGTCGAACCTAAAGTAATTTGGGTTTTCAGTGAGTATAATTTTGCTCGAATCTCCATAGCTATATATAAAAGGACCTGTTCCGACATGAAGCCCGTTTCCGTATTTTTCAGTGGCTTCTCTGGCAATTACAAAGCCCCCTGTACCGGCAATCATCGCTAAGAATACAGGATCTTTCTTTAAGAGTTTTATTTCTAAAGTGCTGTCGTTAACTACCTTTATTCCGCTTATGCCTGAAGGCGGAGGTCCTTTCTTGCTTTTCTCATAGTATTCATTGGCTCCTTCAACCATATCTTTAAAGGTAATGGAGAATACTACGTTATCCTCACTTGCCGTACAAAGTTTTTCCATAGAATATTTGAAATCACCGGCGACTACTTTTCTGCCCTTTCCATCGCTGAAGCAAGGATCGTCATGGAAAACTACATTACTATGCAGGTGAAAAGTATAAACGGTTCCTGAAGCATCTATATCCCAGCTTTTTGCAATGTCTGGCACCACCGAAAGATCCTTGGGATTAAGCTTTACAAGGCCATCGTATATTTGGGAAGCTATTGTAAAGGAAACATTATCATAAATATAATAGGGGTAAAGGTTAAGCACAGGGGTAGTTTCATTAACATGAATAGTTCCTCCATAGGACCGGTTGCCTTTAATTGCTCCACGTTGTTTCTGCTGGTTTATAGGCTTACAGGAGTAATTAAAGCATATAAGACTGCCGATAATAATTACCAAAAAGAATCTTTTCATAGACAAACAGACGGTGTTCTTTGCAAAATTAATATTCAAACCCAATATATAGGCAAAAAAAGTGATTTTCATAGGGTAAATGCGAAAATTAAGAAAACTCTTTTAAATATGGAATTAAGTTGTTAATATTGCAGCGCAAAAATTTGAAGACCAGTAATATTAGAATTAAAGATTTTCTATATTTGTGTTCATTGTGAATAGTAAAGTGATAAGATTTATATTAGTTGCAGGCATATTTTTTGCAAGCGTAAGTTTTACGAGGGCAGGGGTAATTGTACTTGAAGGAAACTATCAGGGCAAGAACCTGTATGTTCAAAACCCTTTTGCCAGCAGTGGTGTTGGTTTTTGCGCGTATGAAGTTACTGTTAACGGACAGGTTACTACAGATGAAGTGAACTCAAGCGCTTTCGAAATTGATTTTAAAAATCTGGGACTTAAGCCAGGGGATAAAGTGGTTGTGAAAATTGAACATAAGGACGATTGTACACCTAAGGTATTGAACCCTGAGGTATTGAAACCTAAGAGCACATTCACTATCCAATCTATTAGTGTCGATTCAAAAACAAGTACTCTTAAGTGGACTGCTAAAGATGAAAGCGGTAAATTAACATATATAGTAGAACAGTTCAGATGGAACAAATGGGTAAAAGTTGGCGAAGTAGATGGAATCGGAACTCCTGAGGCTCATGACTATCAATTTAAAGTATCTCCAAATTCAGGAAAAAATAAATTCAGGGTTAAACAAATTGACTATACGGGCCAGCCTCGTATGTCGAACCCTGCTGATTTTACATCAGATATTGCTCCTATTTCAGAAGGCCCGGAAAAAGTAAAAGACTTTATAAACTTCTCTGCTGCTACTATGTATGAAATATACGATGAGTACGGTAATATTGCCAAGAGAGGGTTTGGTGATAAGGTAGACGTAACTGATTTAAAGAAGGGTATTTATTACCTTAACTGGGATAATAGCATGACCCAATTCATTAAGAAATAGATGTATTTTATATATAATGAGATTTACAAACCCGGGCATGCTCGGGTTTGTTTTTTTATGGAAAAGCTATGATAAATAAAATTGAACACCTGGGAATAGCAGTAAAGAATATAAAGGAAGCAAATACTATATATACTAAGCTTCTGGGCATATCTCCATATAAGACTGAAAAAGTAGAATCGGAGGGCGTTAATACATCGTTCTTTAAGGCAGGGCAAAGTAAAATTGAATTACTGGAAGGTACTTCTGGCGACAGCGCTATAACCAAGTTTATTGAAAAGAAAGGGGAGGGAATTCATCATATTGCTTTTGATGTAGACGATATTGTGACCGAAATGGAGAATTTGAAGAAGCAGGGATTTACATTACTATCAGATATACCTAAGGCAGGTGCCGATAATAAGCTGATTTGCTTTGTTCACCCGAAAAACGCAAACGGAGTTCTTATTGAACTCTGCCAGGAAATTAAGAAATAGAAAAATAAGTCGCCAAGCTAACTGCAGGGGTGCAATGCAGGGTTTGCAAACCAACTTTAGCGGCTCCCTCAATATTCTTTGCTAAATCATCAACAAATAGCGTGGAAGAAGGATTTAAATTATGCTCCTTTACCACATGGGTAAATATTTCTTCGTCGGGCTTACGCATGCCCATTTGGCAAGAATAGTAAGTCTTCTCAAACAGTTCGTTCATTATTCCGTTATTATATTGTGCTTCCATCATATCTAAAACTGCACTTAGATGTATATCGTTAGTGTTGCTTAATAAAAAAATCTTGTATCTATTCTTTAAATGCTTTACTAGTTCAACCTTTTCAGGTGGAAAACCTATTAATAATGCATTCCAGGCATTATCTACCTGTTCTTCAGTAATTGTTGCAGGTAGCCACTTTAATACTTCTTTCCTGAAATGGTTGGGAGTTATATTCCCCTTCTCAAACTGGTCGAAGATGCCGTTTTGCACCTGCTGAGAGTATTGTTTGTGAAAACCAGTCGCTCCGAGGTCAATAAACGCTTTTTGGGTTAAAGAGTAGTCAATATCAAAAAGCACTCCACCGAGGTCAAATATTATAGTTTCAACATTTTTAGGCACTTTTTGGTTCATAGTTATGCACAAATTTTTAAATTCGCAGCCTCAATTTATTCAGGGCCTATAGCTCAGACGGTTAGAGCAGCGGACTCATAATCCGTTGGTCGTAGGTTCAAGTCCTACTGGGCCCACCAAAGCGGACATATTAGTATCTTCTACTGATTGTCCGCTTTCTTTTTTATTCAAAACTAACGATAATCTTGCTAATTCAGAAAACACACTATTAATACGTACAGTTAATATGGATATCAGTCAAAGGGAAGTTAAAATAACCCAACTAAGAGGTAGGAAGGGTAAAATAAAACATGCTCCCCTTTCCAATATTACTTTCTACACCTATTTTCCCATTCTGGGCTTCAATAAATTCCTTTGATATGGCGAGCCCTAACCCAGTACCGCTTCTGTTCCCTTCAGGCACTTGAAAATACTTTTCAAACAACTTTGGCAAGTATTTTTCTTCAATGCCCACTCCAAAATCTTTTATTGAAAACAACACGCTCTTATCTCTTTGCTTTACCTCAATTATTATCTTACTTTGCTCAGGGCTATAGCGTATTGCATTTGATAGGAGGTTTATCATAACCCAAACCGTTTTTTCTGCATCTGCTATTACGTTTGGAAGGTTTGCTTCATATTTTGTTTCTAATTCTATACGCCTTTGTTCTGCCTGAAGTTTGATTGCAGCTATTGCGTATTCGATAATTCCCTTAGGTGAAGTAGGTTGGAATTTCAGATGTATATTACCTGTTTCTACCTGTGTCATATTAAGAAGTTCACTCGTTATGGTCAGCAAACGGTCACAATCATCCTTAATATGGCTAATAAGTTCTCGTTGCTCCTGATTTGTTTCACCAATCCTTTCATCTGAGAGTAATTTTGTACTCATCTTTATAGATGATATAGGAGTCTTTAATTCGTGTGAAATTGTAGCAATAAAGTTGGTTTTAGCCAGATCAAGTTCTTTAAATTGAGTGATATTCCGCAACATTATTACTTCGCCAATAGACTGTGATTCAGCCATTATTTTCAATGTTTCTTTTGTAAAATAGCTTTCTTTATTATCTGCATATATTTTTAAGGGTGTAACAGAACCATTAGAATTTATAAGACTACGCAGCAGGTCATTCTTTAGGGCAATATCAGGCCCATATTTCCCAATCAACTCCTTTTCATCAAGCCCTAGTACTCTTATAGCAGAAGCATTTGCAAATAGCACATTTTTTCTCTCATCAAAGCCTATAATAGGATCTTTCATCCCATTAATAATTGTATCAATTCGCTTTTTTTCAAATATTATTTTAGCAAGATTACTATTGTGGTATTCATCTAGTTTTTCGGCCATGGAGTTAAATGCTTCTGCCAGTTCGCCAAATTCATCACCTTTTTGCAGGTATATGCGTTGCGAATAATTTTTATTAGCTATCTGTTTTATACCCTCGGTAAGCTTTTGTATAGGGTTAGCGATATAGCCGGGAAAGTTTACAAGAAAAGAAAATGAAATAAGAAGTGTAACTGTTACCAGTATCGCCAAATATATATTCGCTTTTTCTGTGGCATTTTGTGTTTCGTTGGTTTTCCGGACAATGGCTTCAGTATTCAATTCATTTATAACATATATACCTGCACGCAGTTTTTTTACCAATGTGGTTGAAGATATGGTATCAGTCTTTTTCAACTGTTCAAACATATCTCGCACTTTAGTAGTAGCATCCTGTTCACCTATTTCAGTAATATTATTTTCCTGCGCTTTCAGGTTCTTTTCAAACATGTTTATTGCATCTGCCCTGTAAACTTCATATTTGTCAAGTGCCTGCTGCATATTCTCCGCATACTCTATACTTTCGTAATTAGCCTTAAGAATATCTTTAGATTGACTTGCAAGATGATTTATAGCCAATAATCCCATTCCTCCTATCAATACAATCATAAAGAAGAAGAATGTAAGTGCTAAAGCCAGCTTAGTTTTAATACGTAGTTTAATCATGCCAGGATAATAATGTCTATCTCAGTATCGGTAAGCTTAATTAGAAGTTGGTCGAACAAGTTATTACTCAGTATTGATTTAAAGAGATTAAAGTGTGGTTTGCCTATACAAATTGTAGTAATTTCCCTTTGCCGAGCCGTTTCAACTATCACTTCTGAAACATTGCTGCCTTTTGCCTCTATTACTTCTGCACCCAATTCAGTAGCTGTTTTGAAATTATTGATCAAGTGGCGTTGATCGGCAAGGTTAATATTTTCAGTATTTTCATGAGGAGTTTGAACATACAGTACAAACCATTTAGAATTATAATACGCTGCAAGCCGTGCCGTTTTCCTTATTATCATTTTGGCTGTTTCATCTTTACTGCTTATGCAGGCCAGGAATCGCTCCGGGCGTAATGCAATATTCCTGGGCACTTCGTTTTCTATTTTTCTTTCAACCTGAGATGTTACCTCCCGCAAAGCAAGTTCCCTTAGTTGCAATATCCGTTCTACCTGAAAGAAATTTTTAAGCGCTGTTTCAATCTTTGCTTTATCGTAAATCTTTCCTTCCTTCATTCGCGCAATCAACTCGTCTGCTGTTAGGTCAATATTCACAACTTCATCAGCTACCTGCAATACTCTGTCAGGTATTCTTTCGCTTACTTCTATGCCTGTTATTTGCTGTATCTCCTCGTTCAGGCTTTCTATATGCTGAATATTTACCGCACTTATTACACTAATTCCAGCATCAAGTATCTCCATAACATCCTGCCAGCGCTTTCCATTTTTACTGCCCTGTATATTACTATGCGCCAGTTCATCAACTATAACAACTTCAGGATGATTATTTATTACACCCTGTAAATCCATTTCATCAAGTTCTTTTCCTTTATAAAAGATATTACGCCTGGGTATTACGGGAAGCCCTTCCAGTAAATCATATGTTTCCTTGCGGTTATGGGTCTCTATGTAACCGAGTTTTACATCTATCCCGTTTTTAAGTAAAGCATGCGCCTCTTGCAACATGCGGTAGGTTTTACCGACCCCGGCACTCATACCTATATAAACCTTGAACTTACCACGCTTTGATTTACGGATAAGTTCAAGGAAATGATCTGCTCTTTGCTCATTTTCGGCCATGATACAAAGTTAAGCGTTAAAACAGCTTATATTCTGAAAAGGAAGGCAAGAATGATACGGTTTTCCGATTTTACAAGGTCGGGAACCCAGTTCGAAGTAGGAACAAAAGAGCCACTGGCTGTTTGAGTAAGAATAGGATAAGTAGTGTATCCATTCGGGGAAGTTACGCCACCTGGTCCGGCAAAATAGGGAACACTAGCCTGGCGATGTACAAGCTCTAGCTTAAATTCCATACTTTGGTTAGGTAACCAGGCAATATTAGTGGAGCAATCCCATGCATTAAACTGGTCACCAGGGTTCTGAGTAAAAGGGACTATTCCCTCCTGTGTAGTAGTTTGCAATGTTGTTCCATTTGACATTGCTATTGCTGTTGGAGTAGGAAGGTCGCTGGCTTGTCCTGTTGGTTCAAGAACCAGGTAGCGGCCCGGGTTAGTAATGAATCCGCCTCCAAAATTCCAAGCCCATTTACCATGTGCAAACCATATTCTGTTATAAAACATAAGGCCGGCAAAATATTGGGCAAAGCCTGTGGAATCATTACCTTTTTTAAAACCATTGAATCCATTAACCCCGTCGCCTGTTTCTTCACCAAGGTCAGCAGTTAAAGAAAATGCCATTTGAGTTATACCATTTGACGATTTTGGCCTATGGAAATACCTCGCTAAAAAACTATTATCAGTGTGGAACCTATGTCTTCCCAAGTCACCCGCATCATCTGATCCAACAATATAATTATTGCTTATGAATTTTATGTTTTCATTCGGATGCCATTCGAAAACTCCACCAAAGCCCGGCATATCATTAAATGTTGCATAGCTCTGCCAGCCATTAATTATCCATAATTCTACTTTTACTGTATTAGATGGGAATATCTGAGTACGTATTCCATTAAAGAACCATGGAGTATTATCGGATACATAAGAAGCCTGATAATCCCAATTCTCTACCTGGTAGTATGAATTGAGCCCGATATATGACATAAATAATCCACCATCAACATTTATACCATGCCATACATTGAAGTGATACCCTGCGTAAGCTTCACTTATATAACGGTAAGCATCCTGTAAATCATATTGGCCACGATAAGGGCTATAATCATTGCGTGGAACAACTTCGTCGCGGGTTCCAAACTGAGTCATGAATCTTGCTCGTGCACCCTTGTAGTTAAAGTCACCGCCAAATCCTAGTTGTGAAATTTCCATT
>Ga0206855_10178_pt2 | contig 15581 bp, 16 predicted proteins | sample Alteio_BWOrgCont_51_FD_152637 | JGI IMG/M metagenome (GOLD analysis project Ga0206855, IMG submission 152637) | Enriched cells from forest soil in Barre Woods Harvard Forest LTER site, Petersham, Massachusetts, United States -... | ecosystem: Environmental > Terrestrial > Soil > Temperate forest >...
GCTTATGTCCAAGCGGTAGGTAAATATCCCTGAAATAACTTCATTGGCCTTTATGGCAATTGAAAAACTTTGACGACCCAGGGAACCGAAAGGGGAATTAATATTCGCCGGATTAAATTGAGGACCTGGGGCGCCGGGGGTAAAAAAGGTCCCAAAGCTTTCGTGCAAGTCTACTCCCGCACTAACCCATGTAGGAGTCTTGTGGGTAAAAGCCTGAGCCGCATCCGCAATGCCTTGCCAGTCGAAAGTCTTTAGGCCATTTCCGTAATTTCTGCCGAAGTCATTTCGAATATAACCACCCGTTTCATTCATGTGGCATTCGTTGCAATTGACGCCTTCCCAGGCGGCCAAATAAGGTTCAGCAAAGGCGTTTGAAATCGTGATGAATGTCAAAACCATTGTCCAGAATCCGATTTTTTTCACTATAAAATCCTCCGAATTTTGGATGCATATGCACGATTACGGCCCAAAGATACCACTTTTTTATAAAAACGCGACTATGTTTTAGCTGTTTTGCTATACGGGGGTTGTTTACCAAAGTTAATACTTTGTATACTGAACCCCATGAGTGCTAAAGCCAGCAAAAAAGATATGGAATATTTCGCCACCCAATGCGCCAGCTTTAATTTTCGTAAAGCTACCCGCGCGGTAACCCAATTGTTCGACAATGCCCTTAAACCGGCGGGATTGAGATCTACCCAACTGGTTGTTTTGCTGGCGGCAGGCATTTACGAGAACTCTACTATGTCTCAATTAGCAGATATCGTTTCAGCCGACCGAACTACTTTGACCAGGGCCTTAAAACCACTGGTTTTAAAGGGTTATTTAAAATATGTTTCAGGAAAAGACAAGCGCCAAACTTCCGTAGAGCTGACGGATAAAGGCCACAAAGTAATTCTTAAATCCATACCCTATTGGACCAAAGCTCAAAATCACGTGATTAAAAGTCTAGGCCAAAAAAATTGGGAAAATCTGAGGATTGCGTTGGACAAAGTGGGTGGACAGGTTAAAGAAAACACTCTAGTTTAATTAACGTTTATTTGAGACTGCCCTAAAATCCCATTTTGTCCCCAGAATTTCTGAAAGCTTTTGTTTTTCCGTTAATTCCTTATCTGACAAAGATTTTTACGACTTGATCAATCGAACATTCACTTGTTTGGCTCATGTGGCAAGCGTTGCAATTAACGCCATGAGAATATCTTGTTTTAACCGTCTGTGCCGATATAAGCCCGACACTATAACTATCGTGGTTGACTTATAAATGTTACAGAGAAACCCATTTATTTGAGCGGGGAGGTTGTTCTAAACCATCGGAATGATGATCGGGCGAAGCGCCAAAACATGAATTAAAAGGTGCGGGCGATCATCACTTCCGTAACGCTGGCCGGGGATTGGCTCAGGGATTCACCCAGTTCGAACAGCCATTCGCCCGGTTGGAAGGCGATCTGAGGGGTGAAAGACCAGGATGAATTACTGGTAGACGCGACGATGGCGGTGAAATCCGCTTCCGTTTGGAGATACCAATCCCGGCTAAAGTGATAGCCCAGACCCGTATTGGCCTGCCACTGGTTGGGGACCTGAGGATCGATCCTACCCTGATAACCATAATTTCCTTCAAGATAGAATTTTCCAATGCGGTAACCGCCCAGGATTTCAAGGGACCAACTGCTTCCGATCCAGGGAAAGGTAGTGTTGGGAAAACCATAAGCCCCGCCGCCTTCGATAGAAAAAGCTCCAGCTGTTTCGCTGGTCCATACCCCGAAATGGTAGAACTCGTAACGTAAATAAAGTCCGATAGGTGACAGGATCAAAGGAACTTGACCGAGGGGATATTGAGTGGTCAGGTTCGGGAAATCGAGCTCTAACCCCCAATCCTTCCCGAGGGCGAACAAAGCTTCGCCGTAAAGGTAAAGCCAATGATAGGGCGCAGCGTCGTTATCGAAGGAAGCCTCGAGATAATAGGTATTTTCAATTTGCGGCGAATCGGTTCCGAGGGTTCGAATAATGCCGGGGTCATTTTCCTGAGCGGATAAGGTGGATGGCAGGAACGCCTGGGCCATCCAGCAGGCTGTTAAAAGCGGAAAGAAACTTCCGAGGCTGGCCGAAAGTCGGGTCATGAGTTTCGGTATCCTTTCAAAGGCGGTTTTAGATCAGGTCTTTCAAACACCAAATTCTAACCTCGAAATCGAAGGTTCACAACACGGGAAAGCCATACCTGCCATGAAACTCATTTATTTTATTGAAACCAATTTTTCTTCCTCTCGCTATATATAATTGATTTTGTCCGTTAAACCATTTGTCGAGGAACCCATGCGTTTGGTGAATTTCATTTTTCTATGTTTCGCCTTCCTGTTTTTGACCGGCTGGGGAAATTGGGGCCCTGATGTCAAAATCGGACTTGTCCTGGATAACGCCTCAATCCGTGGATCATTGGTTAGAAAATTGAAGGAAGCCGCGGACGATAACCGTGCGCAACTTCTTGAGGAGGATGCCAAGGATGATCCGGCCGCCCAGCAAAGCGAGGTTCAAAAGCTGATACAGCAGGGTATTCAGGTTCTTGTGGTGATACCTTGCGACCCCAAGGCCTCAGATCTGGTGAGCCTGGCGCACCAAGCTGGAATCAAAGTGATTTCACTGGAGCGCCTTATTCCTGACAGCGGCTTGGATTACTTGATTGCCTTTGATAACGAGAAAGCGGGCGAATTACAGGCCCGGGCGTTGATCAAAAAAGTTCCCCAGGGCCGATATGTCCTGTTAGGCGGAAACCTGGCGGATGGAGCGGACCTTCGAAACGGCCAGATGAAAGTGCTTCAACCTTTTATCGATCGGGGGGATATTCAGATTGCGGCTTCAAAGTGGAACGCCCCGTCGGGGGAGTCGAATGAATTGGGCGACATCCTGACCCGGCAAGGCAACAGGGTAGACGCGGTATTGGTTTCTGATAGCGAAAAGGTCGGGCGGGTCATCCGTACTCTGGAAAAAATGAATCTTTCCGGAAAAATAATAGTCGCGGGTTCGGGAGAAGATCTGGTCACCTGCCAGAGGATCGCCTCCGGCGCCCAATGGATGACAATCTACCACCCGCCTCAAAAGTTGGCCGAGGAAACAGCCTACCTGGCGGCCAAATTAGCCCGCAAGGCCACCGAGTTCGATTGCCAATTTGTCGAGATGGATAACGGCCTCCAAAAAGTAAAAGCCGTTCTTTTAACTCCCCTAGCGGTGGATGCCCGGAATCTTAAATCGATCGTGATCGACGATCAGGTGCAAAAAGAAGAGGATGTTTTCAAAAAATGAGGAGTTAAAAGTTGACGGCTTAAACGGACCTATTTTTTCCAGCGCGCGAACCAGTAGCCGCCGATCCAAATGGGAAGAAAGATCAGTACCAGCATGGGTAAAAGGTGGTCCACCAGCATGTGGCATGTTTCCCAACGGGAGCAATGAAGCTGTATGGTTCCCGCTCCCAAAAGAAAGGCTGATATTCCCAGCCAGGCTCCTGTCCATCTCGGGTGGAAAGAAGCGTTCCGGGAAGCCATCCAACCCAACATCAACCAGGCGGGAAGCGCGACCCATACCACGGTTCGCGCGCAAAACCACTCGTCGGCCATATCACGCGCCAACGCTTGCGTGAGATTGTTTTTGTCGAAGAACAAAATCGGCATGCTGAAAAGAAAAAAGAGAAGGATGGCGGCGGCAATCCGCGGCGCGGCATGGGGCCGATAGTCCGGCATGCTCGAGGCGATGCCCATCCAGGCGGTAAAAGCCGCCAGGAGGAAAGTCAGCAGTAAGAAACCTCCCGATGAAAAATCAGTCAGCCTTTCCAGAATCTCAAATTGGGGTCCGATCAGGTAAAGGGAAAAGGCCACCGCCAGGAGGGAAAAAACCAGCCATACGAACCATTGCCCCAGAACCGTGGGGGCTGGTTTGGAAGGCTTTACTTCCGCGACAAGCTTGTCCACCAAACGCTGATGGGATTCGGGCAGGTGGCTTTTGATAGGTTGAGATTGAATCGTTTCGCTCATTCGCTTTTTTCCACTTGAGTTTTTAGTATTTTTTTCAAAAGCGCATATCCCCGGTGTGCCCTCACCCGGAGGGCGGCTTGGGATATGCCTAGAGTCTTCGCCGCCGTTTCCACACTCATTCCTTTTAACTTCAACATTTCCACTGCCTGCCGGTTTATCCCGGGTATGGCTCCTAAAGCCTGGTGAATACGGTCGTCGATCCCGTCTTCCGCCGTCTCCAGCGCGGCGATGTCAAAAAAATCCTCCAACGGAACCTCGCGCTGTCCGATCCTGTGGTTTTTTTTCAGAGCCGCCCAAACAGCATTACGAATCACCGCGAAGAACCAGGGCGGGAAAGGCAGATCCGTCCGGTAGCTGTGTTTGGCCTTGTGGAACGTCAAAAGCACTTCCTGAAACACATCCTCTACATGGTCTTGGTTGAAAACCCTTTTGCGAACGAAATTAAAGACCACAGGGCTCATCTCTACCAGAAGACGTTCATAAGCGGCCTTATCGCCACCTTGAGTCAGCCTCATCAACTGGGTCCAAGTCTGCCATTGGTCGTCATTGAAATCCAAAGGCTAAGGTCCTTTAACACGAATAGTGTGCATCCATCTGTAATGTTACCTCATCCAAAGAAATGATGAAGCTGCGGTAACATTTTGAACACTCGAGTAATACACATTACCAAGCACTCATCACATTTTATAGAACGCAATGCCGCCGGATTTCGAAAGCTTGGGAGGCTGACGTGAAAAACACACTTAGTTTAAGTTTTATGCTCTGCGCTTTAATTTGGATGGCGGTAGCTTGCACTAATAATAGCACTACCACTAGTCCCACTTCGATCAGCAACCCCACTCCGACAGCCGCAACTACTCCAAGTGCAACGACGACTCCAGTTAGTTTAACGTTCTTATACAACACCTATATTAGCGTTGCTGTCGGAAGCAGCGCGTCCTGCATCTCTTGTCATGGTTCCGCGGGCGCCCAGGGTTCTCCGATGAACGCCAGTTCAAAATCCGCGTTTTATAGCTCCATGGTGGGTGTGGCTTCCGCGTTTGGCTGCGGTTCCCAGCTGGTCACAGCCAATAACACAAGCCAAAGCGCTTTATACAATCGGCTCAGCGGTAGCAGTTGTTCTCCTCAAATGCCTGATGGTGGACCCAATTATTTAAACGCGACTCAACTGGCCCAGTTCGCCTCATGGATTAATTCTGGCGCGCCGAACAATTAGTCTTACTTAATAGATATTTCAGGGTTGATTTAAAAGGCGGATGGTGTGGGCAAAAAAAACATTTATCAACTGTCTACCGTTTCGGTTCTGTTGATTCTTATAATGGAAGCCGGTTGTTCAAGGTCGTTGTCAGTTACAGCGCCTAAGGTTAATGCGGCTGGTACTGCCACGGTAATTAGTACGACCACTTTTACATCTGTTAGTGGAACTAGTACAACTACCGCGACGTCTACTAACACCGAAACTAATACCGCAACTTTGGTCAATACGGCGACGATTACCAATACACGGACTAATACGCCGACCTTTACTTCCACAGGCACACCCACCAATACGATGACTGATACTCCGACGAATTTACCGGGTAACACAGCCACATTTACGAATACTCCAACCAACACTCCAACTAACACATTAGGCAATACGGCGACACCTACCAATACACCGACAAATACGGCTACTTATACGGCTACCGGCACACCAACCAATACCGAAACCAACACTCCCACTAATACACTGGGCAATACAGCCACACCTACCGATACAATGACAGATACCGCGACTTCTACGGCTACTGGCACACCGACCAACACCGAAACTAATACGTCAACTAACACACCTGGTAATACGGCGACGCCTACTAATACACCGACTAACACGCCAACTAAGACCGTGACTAATACACCGACTAGTACGCTCACCAATACGGCTACTTCAACTCCAACCCTGACGCCTACCGCAGTTACGTTTACTTATATATACACTACCTATATTTCGCCCAATTCTTGCAACAATTGCCACAATGCGGGATTTGCGCCTAATACCAGCACCCAAGCTTTATTTTATTCTGCCATTGTCAATGTGGCCGCGCCTGATACCTGTACGGGAGCTCCCGATTATGTAACGCCAGGAAACGCCAACGCGAGCGCTCTTTACCTGCGTCTTTCCGGAAGTTGTACGCCACAAATGCCAGAAAGCGGAGGCTTTGTTTTGACAGCTGCCCAATTAGCCGATGTGGCCGCGTGGATTAATGAAGGTGCGTTGAACAATTAATTTTAAGGAGATGAGTGATGAAAATAATATTTTTGATGATGTCTCTGTTGTTTTTAAGCCTTTTTGTTCACGCTTGCGGGAACAGCAGCCCGACCAGTAGCAATCCGGCTCCTACTGCGACCGCAACTCCGGTCTTCACGAATACAGTTACACTGACCCCCAACACAACCGTAGAGTCCGAAACGCCAACCCCAACAAATACAGTCACCAATACGCCTACGGCGACTCTGACGAATACGGTAACCAATACCTCTACGCTAACGCCCACTAATACCATAACCAATACGCCTACGCTAACGCCAACAAACACAGTGACCAATACACCAACTAACACACCGATTATCGCTGCGACTATAGGCGCTGTAGGCGACACATTTAGCCCAGCAAACGTGACGATTAATAGTGGTGAAGCGGTTGTTTGGAACGCTACTTTAAACGGAGCGCATACAGTCTACGTTGATGGGTTCTCGGGAACACCGACCCCTTCTTCAGTTGGTAGCTGTGGAACGCCTTTGCTCAATACAACTTCTTTTCCAGTGACGCTGATCTTTACTACTCCCGGCACTTATTACTTCCATTGCCAAAACCATTCGAACTGTACTTCTTCCAGTTCTATTCAATGTGGTATTTGCACTGGTGGAATCGGTATGGCTGGTGCGGTGACAGTGAACTAGTTTATTGGGAGGATTAACATGAAAGTCATTCTTTTGATTATGTCTTTATTGCTTTTTGGTTTTTTGATTCCAGCCTGCTCAAGCAATAACAACCCTTCATCTTCAAAAAGTTCCAGCTACTAGAAGTCAGGGAATTGTTGACGAAAAACTCACTGTAGGGTTGAGAATCAATAAAATTTCTCATCCTTTCTGGGTCAAAATTATTTCTGGCATCATTTTTTTATGATTTTTCTGTGCCAAACGTTTATCTTTGAGGACGACTTCAACAAGGATAAAGGGTTATGGCACATAAAGGTTTTACACTTTGGTTTACGGGTCTTTCGGGGTCGGGTAAATCGACTATTTCTGAAAGAGTGGCGCTCAAACTTCAAAAAATGGGGTTGCCGGTCGAGATATTAGATGGCGATATTGTGAGAACCCATTTGTCCAAGGGTTTGGGTTTTTCCCAGGAAGACCGCGATGAGAATATCAAGCGGGTCGGGTTTGTCTGCCAGCTTTTAACCCGAAATGGGGTTCCGAACATCGCCTCCGTTATTTCTCCTTACCGGGCGGCCCGGGATTACAACCGCCAAAAAATTAAGAGCTTTGTGGAAGTTTATGTGGCCTGTCCGGTGGAAGTTTGCGCGCAAAGGGACGTGAAGGGCCTCTATCAAAAGGCCATGGCGGGGGAGATCAAACACTTTACGGGCGTGGACGATCCTTACGAAGAGCCTTTAAACCCGGAGATAATCTGCCATACGGACAAAGAATCCATCGAAGAAAGTGTGGAGAAGGTTGTGAAGAAGCTTCAGGAATTAGGATACCTTTCTTAAGTGTCTGGTTCTTCGGTTCGATTTTCTCAACTGAAATACTGGCAAGCCGCTTTCATTTTGTTTTTTTCGACCCTGGTACTTTTTTGGAATTTTCTTTCTCCGACGGGTCATCTTGTCCTTTCCAAAATGGGCGAGGACCTTTCGGGCCAGTTTGTGTGGTGGCGGCAGTTTGGCTTTGAGGAGTTAAAGAAAGGCCATTTGGCGCTTTGGAACTCCCAGCTTTTTTGCGGCGAACCTTATTTTGGCGGTTTTCAGTCCGCTCTCCTTTATCCTCCTAATTGGTTGTTTATGGTTTTGCCGCTGTCGTTCGCCATTAATTCCTGCATCGTGTTTCATATTTTTTTAGCGGGCTTTTTTACTTATTGTTGGATCAGGTTTCGAGGATCGCATCCCGCCTCCGCTTTAATGGCCGCTTTTATGTTTATGTTTGGTTCCGCCATGATTCTGCATGTGGTCCCGGGACATTTGCCCAATCTTTGCACAATGGCCTGGATTCCTTTGGTTTTTCTTTCTGTCGATATTGGTTATCAAAAAGAAGATTTTCAGTGGGTTTTATTAGGCATGTTCGCTTTGGCCATGCAGATTTTTTCCGGTCACATTCAATATGTCTATTACACGGTGATTGTGCTGAGTTTTTATGTTTTGTTTCTTTTAACAAAAATCCAAAAGTCAAAAGAGTCTTTCGTTTTTCGATTTGCCTTAATGGGGATAGGCGCGGGAGCCCTGACAGCGGTCCAGCTTTTAGCGGGATGGGCGGCGGCATCGGAAAGTGTCAGGACGAAGGTTTTAGACATTGATTTCATTGATATTGCGGATATCACAGCCGAAAGACTTTGGTGTCTCCTGATGCCTAATTTTTTTGGAAGTTGGAATAACTACTGGGGCGGTGGTTTTTATTGGGAAGGGCCAATTTACGTCAGTCTGACCGCTTTTGTTTTGGCCCTATTGGGACTTATGGTCTCAAAAAATTCAGATAAAAGATTCTTTGCGGTGATGGCGCTCGTTCTGGTGCTTATCGGCATCGGCAAGCGCTCGCCCCTTTTCGTTTTATTTTATAAATATTTTCCTTTGTTCAGCGATTTTAGAGGCGTGGGTAAGTTGAATATTTTTATAACGCTTTGTCTTGTGGTTTTGGCCGCGATGGGAATGGATGAAGTTTTTAAAAATGACCTAAGCCTTCAAAAATTAAAAGAATGGACTTTTAAATTGTCCGGTCTTTTTTTGGTGATTGCTTTGGTTTTTTACATGGCTCCTTTATTGGGCGGTAAAAAGTTTTTTAAAAATTATATCGATCATGCCAGTTCTATGACAGGAAGTCTCTTTTTATGCGCCGTGATTTTGAGTTTGATCGCATGTGTCGCGTTGGCTTCGATTAAAAAACCCCTCTGGCGTTATGGTTTTTTAATTTTAGCCGTTGGAGAACTTGTTTTTTTTGCCGGATCAAATCTACCCTTTTTCAATATGGATAGCCTTCGTCAGGAAGTAAGCGCGATCCAAAATACTTACGAACAAGACCCTGGGTATTATCGGGTTTATAGCGGGGAAAATAATTTAGTCCTGGCTACTTCGGGTTTGGGAGTTTGGGGCAACGATCCCATGGTTCCCGCGCGATATAACGAATTCGCGACATTAACTCACAGTTTAAACGGACAAACCTTTGGTTTGGAAAAACCACTTCAGAACGCAGTTCCAGCATTGTGTCTTTTTCGCTTGAAATACGCTTTTTATCAACAAGATGGACACTTGACACAGAAAAAAATTAACTTGGCCAAAGTGCCACGGGCTTTTTTGGTGAGCCAATGGGAAAAAGGAACGCAGGAATCTAATTGGTCCTTCATCCTATCTTCGAAGTTTAACCCGTTGAAAAAAGTGTGGCTGGAACAGGATCCGGGAATACCCAATAGCTTGTTAGCTTCTGATCAGCATGTGACTCTGAACGATCTTTCCAGCGATAAAATTGAAATAAACGTGGAAACCACAAAGCCGGCTATTTTGGTGATAACGGATAATTACAGCCGGTATTGGAAAGCTATTGGTTACCCGGATTCCGTTGAAAATGTTTATCAGGTGATGCCTGCTAACGGGTTTCAGAGAGCTATTCCGCTTCAAGCGGGTAAGCATCATATTTTGATGGAATACCGGCCGGACACTTTTGTCATAGGAGCCTGGATTTCAGGGATTTCATGGGCGCTGTTTGCAGGTTGTTTCTTTTTAATGGTCCCTCTTAGCCGCCGCCGCTAAAGAGTTATAATAGCTTGAGTCAAATTCACTCGATAGAAAGACGATATGAAAACCGCTGACCTTCACATGCATACGAATCATTCGGACGGTACTTTAAATCCGATAGAACTGGCCCGCTTAGCCAAATCCCAAAACTTGGACGCGATCGCTTTGACTGATCACGATACCGTAACGGGGCTAGCCGAACTGGTGGAAGAAGTGAACAAGCTAGGGATTGAGGCGATTCCCGGGGTAGAACTATCAGCCAATTTTTTCCCGGGTACGCTGCATATTCTGGGTTATGGATTTGATCCGCAGGGGCCCATTCGTCAAAAACTGGAGCAGTTTCAAAAGTCCCGGTCAGAGAGAAATCCTCAGGTTTTGGAAAAGCTTAAAACATTAGGAATGCCTTTAACTCTGGAAGAAGTACAAAAGCTTTCCGGAGCGAAAAATCAAATTGGCCGGCCCCACATCGCCAAGGCGATGGAAATAAAAGGATATGTGGCCAGCTACGAGGAGGCTTTCGACAAATTCCTCACCAAAGGCGGTCCAGCTTATATTCGTAAAGCGGGATTAACGGCCAAGGAGTGTATTGATCTCATCCATGAATCCGGCGGAGTGGCAGTTATCGCTCATCCCATTCAAATGAAGCTTCAGAAGATGGAACTGCGCGAAAAGCTAAGAGAATTGGTTGATTTGGGCATGGATGGGTTAGAAGTGGTTCATCCCGATCACTCACCTGAGAATCAGTTATTTTTCACTCATTTAGCTGAGGAACTAGGTCTATTGCCTACAGGCGGCAGTGATTTTCACGGCGACCATAAACCGAGCGTTCAATTGGGACAGGGACGGCCGCCTTACGCTTATTTAGAGGCTTTGCGCGAGCGGATGAAACAATGGCAGAGGACGAATTAAATGGAACCTATCACACCGGATCAATTTTTAGAGAACGCTAAAACCTGGAAACCAGCCGACAACTTTAAACAGCTTATCGATCACCAGCTTAAAGTGGTTCAGGTGCCTGAGGCGCTTATTCCGGATTTCGCCGAGGCTTTTTATCAATGCGCCCAAAATACTTATGATTACATTCAATACATCCATGAATTATCAACCACTAAAGAAATCGACAGAAAAAACTTTCTGCCCCAAGTGGCCCAGTTAATCGGGCTGGTGCATAGTCTTCAAAAGGCGGGAAAACTTTATCAGGATGCTTTTAAAAAATTCGACACGATCACGCGTGAAGGATTAACGAGAGATGAATTTGATACGGTTTATTATGACGCCATACAAAATATCGAGCTTCGATCCCTATTAAAGAAGGTTATTGATGAGGTGGAAGTTGTTTTGCAGACATTTTCTTTGGTGAGCCAAGATTTATCAGGAATTGAGTGTGTGGATCTTTACGAAACCAGCATTCGTTTTCAGCTGTTTCTGCAATACTTCATGGCGAAACATAAATTTTCGAGCGAAGAATTGTGGTCAATTTTATTCGATGTTTACAGTCAGGTATCCGAATTAGAGAGTGTTTCGATTGAGCCGACCGAAGCTGAACTCAAAGATCTTCATCAAAAAATCCAGAAATTTAGGAATAATTAAAAGGGTTTAACCTTAAATAGTTAAGGTGAGGCCTTCGACCGCGGTGATGGTATTGGCGAAAAGTTTTTTAGCGCCTTCCTCTTTTTTCTCAATCGCCGCGTCATCGTGGTTCGGATCGTGATGATAAAGCACTAGCTGTTTTACGCCCGCGTCCTGCGCCACACGGCAGGCCATTTCGGGGGTGGAGTGGCCAAACCCCTGGGTGGGCATGGGGCCTGTGTATTGTTCCATCGTATATTGAGCGTCGTGAATCAAAACGTCCGCTCCTTTGGCGAACTGAATTAAACGCTTATCACCTTCGGCGTAACCTTCCACGTCAGTGGCATAAACGATGGATTTTCCCGCGAACTCCAATTTATAAACAATCGAGCCGTTCTTGGGATGGTTATAGGCGCGGTATTGGGTAACGATGACTTTGTCTTTGGAGTTATGCCCATGGTTGGGGCCGCTCACCCGCTCGGCTTCTTCACCCTCGGCCAAAATAATTTGATCCTGGCTTTTTAAAGTTCCCACATGTTTGATCGAACTGGTTTCCTCAAAATCGACGGGAAAGAACATTTGGTCCATTAACAAGTCCAAAATATATTTCATGTCGTTGGGCTGACCTATTGGGGCATAAGTGGAAGGACCATAGATAGATAAAGAGGAATCCGGGATGAAAATAGGTGCAAAAAAAGGAAGCCCCATAATGTGATCATGGTGGGTGTGCGAGATTAAAATAGTTGCCTTGAGTTTCTTTAATTTTTCTTTATTGATGAAAAAGTTTTTGACCAGCTTTTTCCCGGCTTCAACAATGCCGGTTCCGGCATCGAGAAAAATGGTGTGATCCAAAACGTTCACTTGAACGCAGGAAGAGTTGCCGCCGACTTTAAGTGTGGTAGGGCCGGGAACGGGAATGCTGCCTCGGACGCCGTGAAAGGTTAGGGTAAAGTCGTGAGCCATGTAGGCATTTCTCCTGGGCGCCAAAGTGTATGTTAACAACCTGTTTATTATTCCAAAAAAAAGGTATTTTGCAAAGGAAAGGCTTAAATTCATTCGTTTCTGAAATAGACCGGAACCTGGTTCTCCGCTAGCGGGAAAAAGCTAAAAGATGGGGTTAGGGGCGAGTTTTATGGTTCCCACAGGGCCCGAGTGCCGCAATGATCGCATTCGGGGGCTTTTTCACCCGCTTTTAGGTAAACGCTGACCGTGCGATTTTCAGCGGCGCAGGTAACACAAAGATGCGGGCCGGTATAGAGAAGGCTATCGCCAGGTTTGCGGGGAGAAATATCAATGTTCATCCTGGCATAGGTTCCGCTGGACGGATCGGCCTGGGGGTCCAAAGGGGTTCCGGAGGGTAAAGTTTCCAATCGTTCCTCGAAAAAGAAGAAATATCCCATGATCCTTCAGATCCCGGGGTTATAGGTTCTTTGTATCAATTTTGGTGAACCTATGAAAAAGCCCCGGCTTTTATCGGCCGGGGCTTTTGAAGCGGAACAACCTGATTTTATTTTTTAGCTTTTGCCGAAACCTTGGTCTTTGGGGTTTCCGCGGCGGCCGCGCTTTTTTGCTTGGTCCAGTTTAAAAGTCCGCCAGCCTGGATGATTTCCTGCTGACGGGGTGTCAAACCGTGCACCACTTGAAACGATTTGCCGGTCGTCAGGTTTTTCACCGGGAAGGGGTGATCAACCTTAATGACCAGGGCCAAGTCCGGAATTTCCAACTGGTCGCCCTGGGAAACTGAGTCGTAATCCGCGGCCTGCACGAAAGTCAAAGGCAGGATGCCGAAGTTAATCAGGTTCGCGCGGTGAATCCGGGCGAAACTTTTCACGATGACCGCCTTGAGGCCCAAATACATGGGAGCCAAAGCCGCGTGTTCGCGGGAAGAGCCCTGCCCATAGTTTTCGCCGCCCACCACAAATCCGCTGCCCGCTTCTTTGGCGCGCTTAGGGAAGGTGGGGTCGATGATGTTAAACACGAATTCCGAAATAGCCGGAATGTTGGAACGCAAAGGCAGCACTTTCGAGCCGGCGGGCATAATGTGATCGGTGGTGATGTTATCGACCACTTTCAACAAAACAGGGGCCTCGATCTTATCGGCCAAAGGCTGGTTGACCGGCAGAGGCTTAATGTTCGGTCCTCGAACCACTTCAACTTTTTTAGGATCCTTCGCGGGCGGAATAATACCGTTGTCATCCCAAACAAATTTTTCAGGAATCTCAATCTTGGGGGCTTTGCCTAACGTTGTAGGATCAGTGATTTTTCCGGTTAAAGCGCAAGCCACGCAGGTTTCGGGGCTGGCCAGATAAACCTTGGCGTCGCGGGTTCCGGAGCGGCCTTCAAAGTTCCGGTTGAAACTGCGGATGGAAACAGCTCCCGATGAGGGGGCCTGTCCCATGCCGATGCAGGGTCCGCAGGCAGACTCAATAATGCGGGCGCCGGAGGCGATAATGTCAGCTAAAGCGCCGTTTTTCGCGATCATTTCAAACACTTGTTTGGAACCGGGGGTGACAGTCATCGAAACGCTGGGGTGAATGTGTTTCCCTTTGAGCATCTTGGCCACCATCATCAAATCGGTGTAAGAGCTATTGGTGCAAGAGCCTACGCAAACCTGCTGGACGTCGATCGTCTTGAGTTTGGAAACTTCAATGACGTTATCCGGGCTGTGAGGCTGGGCGATCAAAGGACGAAGTTTGTTTAAATCGATAATCAGTTCTTCGTCATAGCTGGCGCCGGGGTCGGCAGCCAAAGGCGTCCAATCCTTGGCGCGGCCTTGAGCCTTCATATATTCACGGGTGTTTTCATCCGAGGGGAAGATGGAAGTGGTCGCGCCCAGTTCGGCTCCCATGTTGGTTATGGTCGCACGGGCGGTAGCCGAAAGACTCTTCACGCCGGGGCCGGTATATTCCAAAATCTTGCCCACGCCGCCTTTTACGGTTAGCTTACGCAAGACTTCCAAAATGATATCTTTCGCGGTGACCCAGGGCTGCAGCTTGCCCTTGAGCTCTACCCGCAAAACTTTCGGCATCGTCATGTAAAAAGGTCCGCCTCCCATGGCGACCGCGATATCCAAACCGCCGGCGCCAATGGACGATTCACGCAGCCCGCCGCAAGTGGGGGTATGGGAATCCGACCCTAAGAGGGTCTGGCCCGGGATAGCGAACCGTTCCAAATGTACCTGATGGCAGATACCGTTGCCGGGACGGGAGAAGTAAATGCCATGCTTGGCGGCAACCGACTGCAGATAGCGGTGGTCATCCGCGTTTTCAAATCCGGTTTGCAGCATATTGTGGTCGACATAAGACACAGAAAGCTTGGTGTGAACCTGGGGAACGCCGATGGCCTCAAATTGAAGGTAGGCCATGGTGCCGGTCGCGTCCTGGGTAAGGGTTTGGTCGATACGGATGCCGACTTCTTCACCGGCTACAGGTGTGCCCGAAAGAAGGTGGGCGTTAATAATCTTTTGAACCAAATTCAATCGTTTCGCGCTATCGGCTGCCATGATGATTGCCTCCATTGAAAGTATAAGAATAAAAACCAGTTTGTTGAGGGAAGCCTATTATGGGTCTGGGTCAGGGGCCAATTCAACCCTAAATCCGCCTCAAATCAGGGCAAAATGCGGGTTTTAAGCTTTTTGGCAAATCAAAACCCTTCATTTTCAGTTATGTCTTTTTATTTACTTCGGTACTTACCTTTGAATGGGATTTAACTTAAAGTTTAGTTCCTCTGCTTCAGAGTCCGCGACCGGGGAATCCACTTTGACTAACACCATTCTATCGATTGAAGGTATGCATTGCGCTTCCTGCGCTTCCCGGATTGAGAAACAGCTCAAATCGGTTCCGGGTGTTCAATTCGCTTCCGTTAATTTTGCCTCCAACAAAGCCTATGTTCAAACCGAAGATCAGCAAACGGACATTCCTGTTTTAGAAGAGGCGGTTCGCGAGGCGGGATACAGCGCTCACCGTTATGTCTCCAATGATCACGCTCACAAGGCTTATGAAGAGCACGAAAC
>Ga0206855_10231_pt2 | contig 15532 bp, 13 predicted proteins | sample Alteio_BWOrgCont_51_FD_152637 | JGI IMG/M metagenome (GOLD analysis project Ga0206855, IMG submission 152637) | Enriched cells from forest soil in Barre Woods Harvard Forest LTER site, Petersham, Massachusetts, United States -... | ecosystem: Environmental > Terrestrial > Soil > Temperate forest >...
ATATCAAGCCAAAAAGAATGATTTTTCGCATAAAAGTTATCTAACTGTTTCCTTTCACGCTCCGATATGTCGTTGGTTGGGAACCGGCCATTGCCGGTTTACGAAGCCGAGATGTTAACGTCGAATGAATGGTCGATGCGTTTTTTGGGACCTGCAGGGCTTACGGGTTTATGGCAGATCACTAAACGCGGAAAGTTAGATATGTCGGAGCGTGAAAGGAAACAGTTAGATAACTTTTATGCGAAAAATCATTCTTTTTGGCTTGATATGAAAATCCTTATAAGAACTTTTCCGGCCGTGTTTCAGAAAGAAAAGGTTTAAACAGATGAACAATAAATTTAAAAGAATTTGCCTCTCCTTATTTATTTTAATTTCGGCCAGTAACATTTACGCGCAGCAAACCATGTTTCAGGATTTATCCTATCCATATCTTGAAAAACTAATAGCTACTGCGAAAAAGAATTATCCCCAGGTTAAAATATTGCAGGAGCAGGTAGAAATTGCCAGAAGTACTTTTCATCAATCTGGTTTTACGTGGCTTGATGCTTTTAGCGCATCCTACATTTATAGCCCGCAAGGTCCAAATACAACAAGCGCCACCAACCCGATTATTTTTAACGGCCTTCAGTTGGTGGCCACGGTTAGTTTAGGTTCGCTCTTTGAGCGGCCGTACACCATTCATAATGCACGTGAAGCAGTAAAAGTTGCCGAGGCGCAGGAGCAGGAATATTTTTTAACCATTGAAGCGAGCGTGAAACGCTTTTATTTTGCCTACCTGGAGGCCCAGGCAGATTTACGTAACAAGGTGAATGCGGTGCAGGATGCGAGCACGGCGGTAAATCAACTTAAACATACTTTTGAAAGAGGAGAAACTAGTTTCCAGGTTTATAATGAAGCGTTGACAAACCTTTATAACCAAAATTCATTCAGGCTGCAGTCTGAATTGGCTGTATTTACCGCTAAGACCAATCTTGAGGAACTTTTGGGGGCAAAGCTGGAAAGTATAAAATAAATAATGGAACTATCGTCTTATTTTTCTCTTTTAAACAAATACAAATACATCATTGTTATCGTTGTTCTGGCATCGGTAGCTGCATCTTATTTTCTTGTACAAAATCTTCCAAATGAGTATATTTCAAGCACGCAAATAGCAACCGGCATTGTTGACGCCTCAAGGCACCTGCTGGATAAGGACAATACGCCAAATGCGCAGCAGGACGAGATCACCCGCGAATTCAGTAACCTGACGGAGATCATCAAGCTCAAAAAACTGATTGATAATGTATCGTACCAGTTAATTATCCACGACCTCAGCAGCCCAACCCCGTTCCGAAAGCTTAATCATCAATTCAAAAACCTTAGCCAGCCCGCGGTTGAGCATGCACTGGTAGTTTTTAGGGACAAACTGCAAAACGGGCAACCATTATCATTATACTCCAAGGACGAAAGCGGCTTGAATGAACTGCTTATATCAATGAAATACGATGAGCGCTCCATACGAAAAGACCTTACTGTTGAACGCGACGGGGAAAGTGATTTTATAACAATAACTTACACCTCGGAAAACCCGGAGCTATCTCCCTTTGTAGTTAATACCTTGTGTAAAGAGTTTCTTAACTACTATACGGTAAACGTTAAACAAAACGAATCAAATGCTATTGATTTTTTATCAAAATTGCTTGATCAAAAAAGGACGGCGCTGAATCAAAAAAAGGATTCGCTTCAGCAATACAAAATTAGAAACGGGATATTAAATCTTGATGACCAGGCAAGGGATATTTTTGCTCAAATATTAACTTATAAAGACAAAAAAATTGAGGCTGAAAGAACCATAGCATCTTATGCAGGCGCCCTTAAAACCATAAATGACAAATTCAACCCGAAAGACCGCCAGTATATCGAATCGACCATAAGTCAGTATAACCAGGCAATAACAAGTACCGAAGACCAGTTACGTATATTAAACGAACAATATGTTCACAGCGGATTTAACCCTTCGTACAAACCAGCCATCGACTCGCTGCAAAAAAAGCTTACCACAGAAATTGACAATACCTCGGACAGGTATATTGTTAACCCGCTGGCGAATAAAGATGCCATTGTGGCAAAAAAGCTAGAGCTTGAAGTAAGCAGGGACCTGGCAACCTATAGTGTGCAAGCCATTGACAGGGAGCTTGCAGAGCTGAATGCAAAGTTTGAAAGACTGGTGCCTTTTGACGCAACTGTTAAAACTTATGAATCGGACATTACTGTAGCAAGCCAGGAATACCTGGATGTACTGAACAGATACAATGCGATCAATCTTCAGTCGAACTTTTCAATAAAACTGATGCAGGTGGAACCCGCGACACCGGATGTAGCCGAACCATCAAAAAAAATGCTGCTGATAATTTTGAGCGGCTTTGTTAGTTTTGTTATTTGCCTGTTGGTGCTATTTGTGCTTTATTATCTTGATGATAATATTAAAGAACCACTCGACCTGGTTAACAAAACCCAATTGCCTTTATTGGGGTCGTTGAATTTGATAAGCGGGCCAAAGCCAGACCTGAAAAAGCTATGGGATGTTGAAAACAGGAAGAGGATGCAGCAATTTAAGGAATTACTGCGATCTGTACGATTTGAAATTGACCAGGAACTAAAAGGAGAAAAAGTGCTGGCCATCACCAGCCTTGGAGAAGGCGAAGGTAAAACACTGCTGGCAACCAGTTTGGCCTACTCCTATTCGGCCATTAACAAAAAGGTTTTATTGATAGACGGGAATTTTGAGAACCCTACTTTAAGCAAAACCATACAACCGAAACTGTACGTTGAAGACTATTTCAGAAGCACCTCGTATATTGAAAGAGATACTACTGCTATAAGTGTTTTAGGTAACAGGGGAGGCGATACCTCACTTTTAGAAATCAATGATGAACGCTTTATTCAAAATGAATTTAATGAATTAAAATCGAGGTATGATATCATCCTGATTGACCTTCCGCCGCTTGATTCATTAAACAAATCAAAAGAATGGATATTATTTGCTAATAAAACGATTGCTGTTTTTGAAGCTAATAAGAGTGTATTACGGTCGCACGCCCAGTATATTGATTACCTGAAACATCTGAATACTAAATTTGGCGGATGGGTTTTAAATAAAGCTGTCATTAATAACTATTCAAAGAAAACAAAAAATTAAATTAGCGGGTAGAATTGCTTAAGTAGTTCATTTTATTTATTTTGATTTATGGCAAGCGATGAAAATTGAACACAAAAACGCAAACGATCCGTTTAAAGACCTAAGCGCTTTGCAAAAAAGGTGCCTCACGGCTGCTATTATACTTGCCTTTGCAGGTATTTTTGTTTGGGTTTTAAAGATATTATTTTTTTAGTGTATAAGAGTTTAAGCAAATGCCGACTGACCAGCTTAGAAATAGTCTTTCAAACAAAACGATTTGGGATAAGGTAATTGTACAAAAGCTTTCGGCGCCAATAGTTATTGTTTTTTTAATTTTTGCGGGGCTGTCTGCAAGCTTTATAATTGCGAGGGAGGGTTATGTTGTCGGGCTAATTATTTTATGCGGAATTATCGCATTACCAATGGCTTACGCAACGGTAGCTTATCCAAAATTCGGAATAATAGCCTTACTTGTCATTTCGTTTTTTATAAATTACTCGTCCCGCTTTTTACCTGAGCCAACCCCTATAGGGTTGGTAATGGACGTAATGACCTATTTGCTGATACTTGGTTTTTTCGTAAAAAACAAAAATGATAAACATTGGGAGTATTTTAAAAATCCTATAACCTATTTTACCCTTATATGGTTAGGTTATAATATATTTGAGATCCTTAACCCTTCCTCACCATCAATTTTAGAATGGGTTTATACGGTTCGCACGGTCGGCTTTATCATGCTGATGTATTTTGTATTCCTGTACCATATCCGCACCAAGGAATTTATAAAATTATTGATTAAGATATGGCTAATGCTTGAAGTTGTGGCGGCGGTTGTCGGTTTTCAGCAGGAGCATATAGGTTTGTTCGGGTTTGAAAACGAATGGCTGCACCGTTACCCTGATCGTTTCAAATTATTATTTATTGGCGGGCACCTGCGTAAATGGAGTATTTTTTCGGACCCTGTGGTTTATGCCTATAACATGGTGGCTGCTGCTTTATTGTGTATTGCATTAATGTTTGGCCCAATAACAAACCGTAAAAAAATAATTTTGGGATGCATGGCGGCATTTTTTTTTACGGTGATGCTGTATTCAGGAACGCGTGCCTCGTATGTTATTATTCCGGCGGGATTAAGCATGCTGTTCATATTTAACTTCAATAAAAAGGTGCTTTTATTTGCCATTTTATGTGCGCTGATGCTTATTGTTTTAATAAGGGTACCTACATCAAATCCGACACTTGCACGATTTCAAAGCGCGTTCAGGCCGTCAAAAGACGCTTCGTTCGAAGAACGTGCGAGGAACCAGGAACGTATTAAACCATATATATTATCGCATCCTATTGGCGGCGGTTTAGGTTCAGTGGGCATTTGGGGACAGCGCTTCGCCCCTAACTCCTATCTTGCACAGTTCCCACCTGATAGCGGTTATGTTAGGGTTGCTGTTGAAATGGGATGGATCGGGCTGCTGCTATATTGTACCTTTAATTTTGTTATAATGTACAAAGGCATACAATATTTTTATTTAATTAAAGACCCGGCGCTAAAATCTTACTGCCTGGGGATGATATTAATCATTTTCGCTTTTGATATTGGTAACTATCCGCAGCAAGCACTCGTACAATACCCGTCTAACATTTTATTTTATTTAGCGATGGCTATTATAAATATTACGATGCGGTTAGACCTTCAACAACGAAAAATAAAACCTGCTATACGGGGACAGATTTAATAAAGAGAAATAAAACTAAAAGCGACAAATGTTCTTATTGAGTGCCATTAAATCGAATCCCAAGTTAAAGAAATTTGTACACTGGCTATTGATACCCCGGGGCCAGGCCAGGCCCAGATTATGGGTGAGATTATTTGTAAACCCGTTTATCCATAAAAAAGGTAAAAGCACCATTATAAGATATAATACGCGGATGGATTTGTTTCCATTTAACAGCTTTAAAATTGGCTCAAATAGTATGGTTGAGGATTTCGCGACCATTAATAATGGCGTTGGCGATGTGTTTATAGGAAATAATACCAGCATTGGTTTAAGCAATGTGATTATAGGCCCTGTTACCATAGGCGATTATGTAATGCTGGCGCAAAACATTGTTATTTCGGGGCTTAACCATGGTTATGAAGATATTACCATGCCACCCCGGCTTCAAAAAGTGGTTACCCAACATATCAGCATTGAAGATAACGTGTGGATTGGGGCAAACAGCGTTATCACTGCCGGCGTAACTATCGGCAAGCACGCCGTAATTGGTGCAGGGAGCGTAATAACAAAAAATATACCTGGTTTTTGTGTCGCGGTTGGAAATCCGGGGCGGGTTATTAAAAAGTATAATTTCGAAACCGGCAACTGGCAAAAAGTGTAATGGAGGCAGTAAAAAAATTATTAAATAAACACACACTGTCATTAGCCAGCAATGCGGTTATGCCCGTTGTAGGGATGGTAACCGTATCAATGCTGGCCCGCACTTTATCCGGCGCCGATTTTGGTTACTGGACCTTCTTCCTGATCGCATACACTTTGGCGAGCTTTTTCAGGAGCGGTTTTTTATCAACCTCGCTGGTTAAATTTTATTCGGGAGCAAGCAAGGAACGCGCGTTAAATGTAGCCGGTTCAACCTGGCTCCTGGGGATTATCCTTGCATCGGTATTAGGGATTTTGTGCTTGGGTGCATTTTTATTTTTCGATACCAATGCGTCAACCGCAATAATTATCAAATGGTTTAGCATCATCTTTTTTTGCCAGTTTCCTTCGAGTATTGCCCTTTGGATATTGCAAGCCCAGGAGCGGTTCGATCGCATGTTTATACTTCAATTAATTGGCCAAAGCTGCTTTTTTATATCTATTGTTATATTGATAGTATTACATCAAACAAACTTCCAGGCGGTTATCTATGCTTACTGTACTTCAGCGGCAATTACCAGTTTATTTACCATTGTAAGCGGGTGGGCAAACATTACTTCTATAATGCACAAAAGTTGGTCGTGCATTAAAGAATTAGCCCATTTTGGAAAATATAGCGTCGGTACTTCAATCAGTTCTTATCTGCTGAGTGGGTCTGATACATTTATTATAAAATTTATGTTTGCCGACCCTGCTGTAGTTGGTATATATTACCTGGCGCAGCGGCTAAGGGAAGTGATAGAGATCCCTCTCCGGAGTTCTATTGCTACCGCGCTGCCCGCTATGTCGGCAGCTATTTACCGGGACGATAAAAGGCATGCTACATACATTATGAAAAAATATGCAGGTATATTGACAATTGTGCTCATACCGGTTACAATTGCAGCCTTTATGGGCGCCGATGTCATAATAGATGTAATTGGCGGCCCTAAATATGTTTCGACCCAGGCTGCAAATGTTTTCCGCATTTTTATGTGCTACGCTATTTTACTGCCGGTCGACCGTTTTTTTGGGGTATCACTTGATATCCTGAACAAGCCACATATAAATATGATAAAAGTTATAATAATGCTGATAGTTAATGTGGTGGGGGATTTCGTAGGGATATATATTACCCATAACATTTATGGCGTGGCGCTTTCATCAATTCTCACCTTTTTAGTGGGTGTTATTTATGGGTATTGGATGCTTAAAAAGCACCTGAATTTTACCATGATGGACATATTAAAATTAGGCGTACTTGAAACAAAACTGATATTAATTGATTTGCCAAACAGATTTAGAAGAAAAATAGATAATGTAGAAGTTTAGTCATTAGTCATTAGTCATTTTAGGATTTATAATTTTCTGATACTGCAGCTAATGGCTTTCGGCTTAGGATTTAAGACAGCTTTATGATAAACAAATGACCCCCTGATTTTTTAACATGAGCCTTGAGAACCAACATATAATTATTTTTTCGCAGATGCAATTTGACGGACGCCTTGAGTCGACAAATTACACCATGGCAAAGCACCTGGCAAAGGATAATTATGTTTATTACGTGGACCGGCCATACACCTGGCGCGACTATTTCCAATTCAGGAATACAGACAGCTTTCGAACCCGCAGGCCACATTTCTTTTCGTCAAAAAACTGCATTATTGTAACCGACGTACCCAATTTAAAAATCATTATAGCCCCACCTGTACTGTCAATAAACGTATTGCCCGAAAGTAAACTATATAGGCTGGCGTTAAAAATTAATGAATGGATAGTAGGTTCGCGTATAAACAAGGTGATTAAAAATCTAAACATTAGCGATTATATTTATATCAATTCTTACAATTTTTCGTTTCCAACACTTCATCAACTTTTTAAGCCGGTTTTAACAGTTTATCATTGTGTTGATCCGATAATTGAGCCGTATCAAACCAAACATGGATTAATATCCGAGGATATACTGATAAAAAATGTCGACCTTGTTGTTTCCACAAGTAAGGAATTACGCAATAAAAAGGCATTGATCAACAAAAACTCTTATTTTATACCTAATGCAGCGAATATCAGCCATAGTCTAAAAGCGCTCGACCCTAAACTCCCGGAAGCAGCAATTTTATCAAACATAAAAAAACCGGTGATAGGTTATTTTGGCGCCATAGAGCGGCGCATGGATTATGATTTAGTAAAGAAACTTATCGAAACTAATCCTGATAAAAGTTTTGTCTTCATAGGGCCGATTGACCGGTATTATATGAAGGAAGAAGATTACAATGCCCCTAATCTATTCATTAAGGGTCCCGTGCCTTACGAGTTGATGCCTGCAGTATTAAAAGGGTTTGATGTAGCAATAATCCCATTTAAAAAGGATGAAGTGAGCAATAATATTTTTCCGTTAAAACTTTTTGAGTACCTGGGATCGGGCCGGCCGGTTGTTTCGACTGATTTTAATCCTGATTTAAAAGACTTTACAAAAGACACTGTTTTTTATTGTAAAAATGCTGAAGAATTTTCGGAAGCGCTGACAACGTCATTGCAGGATACCAGTTTGTTGCAAAAAAGAAGGCTGGCGGTTGCTGCCGATAACACATGGGAACACCGGATAATTGAAATAAAGGATTTACTGAAATTAAACCTGGACAAAAAACTATTAAGTAAAGATGAAACGCATCCCGTCCTGATATAATATTAGCTTTAACCCGACCATTTTGTCAATTAAATACGTATAACGCTGTTAATATGGATATTATTAAATTTATTATAGCAATAATCACAACGGTACTTTTTGTATACCTGGGTGTATACAGTTTATACCTGTTTATATTTTCGGTGACCGGCAAAATTATCAAAGTAAAAAAGCCGCCCATTAGTAAAGCGCTGTCGAAATTTGTAATTTATATATGCTCGTATAAAGAGGATGAAATTATATTAAACTCGGCTGCCGCCGCCATTACGCTTGATTATCCAAAAGACCTATTTCACATTTGTGTAATAGCCGATTCGTTGCAGCCGGAAACTATTACCAAATTAAAACGACTGCCCATACAGGTGGTGGAGGTGGTTTTTGAAAGCAGCACCAAATCAAAAGCATTGCATAAAGCGATTGAAAACACTAATGGTAACTTTGATGCCGCCATAGTTTTTGATATTGATAATATTGCTGCGCCGGATTTTCTGCACCAGATAAATAATTACCTGCAAGCAGGCAACAGGGTTGTACAAGGGCATAGGGTAGCTAAAAACACCAATACTTCAATTGCGGTGCTTGATGCGATAAGCGAGGAGATTAACAACCATATATTCCGCAAGTCGCAAAGGGTATTCAACCTTTCGGCTGCTATCATTGGTTCGGGCATGGCGCTTGAATATAAATTATTTAAGGATATTATGTTCCAGATAGATGCTGTTGGCGGTTTTGACAAAGAAATGGGCCTTTTACTTACACATGCTAAAATAGGCGTGGCATATGCTGAAGACGCGTTAATTTATGATGAAAAAGTTAGTAACCCGGAAGTATTTAAAAAGCAAAGGCGCAGGTGGCTTTCGGCACAATTTAATTTACTTAAAAAGTATGGCAGCACCGGCTTTGCCGAACTTTTTAAACATGGTAATTTTGATTACTTTAATGAAATATATCAAACAGCAATTTTACCGCGTGTTTTGATGCTGGGCTTAATGCCATTTATGCTGCTATTTTCATTGCTTACGCCTGGCATGGGCCCAAGCTGGCAAATGTGGTTAACTGCTACTGCTTGTTGCTATACCGGTATTTTAATTGCCATACCCGCCGCTTTCTTCAACGATAAACTATTAGGCGCTGTATTAAAAATACCAAAGATATTTTTCACCATGTTTTTGCTATTGTTTAAGCTGAAAGGGGCCAATAAGAAATTCATTCATACACCGCATGGGCAGGTTTAGGGGTAGAGATTAGTGATTGGAGATTAGAGATTAGTCCGAAAGTCGGTAAGTCCGGAAGTCCGAAAGAAGCTGCAATTGATGTTTTTCGGCAAGATAGCCTATAAAAGACGTTAGAAGTTCCTCTTAATGAAAACAGTATCCGTTATAACAGTAAACTATAATCAGCCAAAGGTTACCGAGGAATTATTGGCATCGATTGCGTTAAAGTCTGCCGGGCTTGAGGTTATTGTTGTTGATAATGGTAGCAAGACAGACCCGACAAGTGAGTGGAAAACTAAATACCCAAGTGTAAAATTTATCCGTTCAGAAAATAATCTGGGTTTTGCGGGCGGGAATAATTTGGGCATAAAAGCAGCAGCAGGCGATTATTTGTTTTTTGTTAATAATGATACAGAATTTACAGCGGGGCTGATTGATGTCTTAGTTAAGGTATTGGATGATAATGGCACTGTCGGGATGGTGTCGCCAAAGATTAAATACTATAATGATAGGAGCCTGATACAGTATGCCGGTTATACGCCCATGAACTATTATACCGGCCGCAATAGTTGTATTGGCTTACGTGAGAAAGACAAGGGACAATATGACCATATAACCGGGCCCACAGCTTATTGTCACGGCGCTGCGATGATGATACGAAAAGAAGCCATTGAAAAAGCGGGGCTGATGAATGAAAATTTCTTCCTTTATTACGAAGAAGTGGATTGGTGCGAACGCATAAAACGTGCAGGATACCAGGCCTGGGTTTGTACCGATGCGTTGATATGGCATAAAGAATCGGTATCGGTAGGCAAAAAAAGCAAGCTGAAAGAGTATTTTATGAACCGCAACCGGATTTTGTTTATCCGCCGTAATGCTCCTTTTTTTAAAAAAATGACCTTTTATGTTTATTTTATTCTGCTGGTATCGCCCCGCAATATACTGGCTTACATTAAAGATAAGAACTACAATTTTATACCTATGCTGTTAAAAGCAATCTGGTGGAATTTTACACACTCTAAAAACAGCAATAACTTAGGATACCCCATTAATACTATAGCATGAAAATTACGTTTTGGCTGAGCCTGTTCATTGTTTTTTACACATTTATGGGCTATGGCATTTTTTTGTATTTGCTGATAAAAATAAAAAGGATATTTAAGGGAAGACCGGCAATCATCACCCCCATTAGCGATTTGCTGCCAAATTGTACGCTGGTTGTTGCAGGTTTTAATGAAGAATTGGTGATCGAAGAAAAAATAATTAACTGCCTGCAGTTGAAATATCCAGCCGGTAAGTTAAAGTTATTGTTTATTACAGATGGATCGACAGATAAAACACCTGAGATAATTCGCCAGTATCCGCAAATTCAGCTATTGCACCAGGATGAACGCGCAGGCAAAATTGCGGCAGTGCACCGGGCTATGGAATATGTAAATACCGAAATTGCTGTTTTTACCGATGCCAATACTTTTTTAAACCCGGAAGCAATCATGCGTATCTGCCGGCATTATACCGATGAGACAGTTGGTGCGGTTGCAGGCGAAAAAAGGGTGCAGATTGACGAAAATGCCGATGCAAGCGCTGCTGGTGAAGGTTTTTATTGGAAATATGAATCGACCTTAAAAAAGTGGGACTCTGAGCTGTATTCTGTCGTGGGCGCTGCCGGCGAGTTGTTTAGCGTCAGGCGCTCCCTTTACCAGGATGTACCCGCCGATACGGTATTGGATGATTTTATGATCTCGATGCTGATTGCGGCAAAGGGTTATCGTATTATTTATGAACCTGAAGCCTATGCCATTGAAACTGCCTCGGAAAACGTATCGGAAGAATTAAAACGGAAAATAAGGATAGCGGCAGGTGGCATGCAATCCATATTGCGATTAAAGAGTTTGTTTAATCCTTTTAAATACCCTGTCCTTTCATTTCAATATATCAGTCACCGGGTTTTAAGATGGACGGTTACGCCTTTTCTTTTGATTTTGGTATTTGCGTTAAATGCCGTTTTAGCACTGAAACCGGGTGAAACTTTTTATTTGATATTCTTCGTCGCGCAAATTTTATTTTATGTGCTTGCACTGCTTGGCTTCATTATGGAAAAAAGGCATATTCGTATTAAAATACTCTTTATCCCCTATTATTTTTGTGTGATGAATTACGCTGTTTTGATGGGGATCATTCGTTATTTTAGGAAGAAGCAGAGCTCGGTTTGGGAGAAGGCGCAGCGAAAGCAATGATATTTTCGGTTGATTATATCGCTTTAATAGACATGCGTACCAATGTCTAATAGGACAATATTTTCCATGTTTGGATCAATAATATCTTTTCTATTGTGAAGAGAATCCTGCAATCGTAACCGCAGGAGCAAGCCAAATTTGAGACCAATTTACCACTTAACTTATGTATTTTTAGCGCCGGGTCATAGGCGTTTGCCTGTAATTTACTCAACGCCCTCGCAATAGAGGTCTTTAAAGCTTGGTTTTTAATTGTAAACTTTTGATATGACCTTTCGAAAGTCTTTGTCAGGACTAATTTTCTTTCCAAAGAGATTGGTTTACTGAGGGTTATTTAATTTTTCAATTACCTCATCGGCTGTAAGTGCAGGGAGTTTTCCCGAATGATATTCCCTTAAAGAGCGTCTGGCGTTTTTGGCCATTTCATCCCGGCGGGACTCTATTTGGCGTTTCTGTAATATTTCCAGCAACATTTCCCTGGAAGCATAGTCCAGTTTCATTATATCCTCTAAGGTTGAATCGATGGTAACCATATGCCATTTTACTATAACAAAAATACAAAATTCAAATTAATAATTTAATTATGAAATTTAAGGCTGTCAATAGTTTTATTGACTTTTTTGTTTTCATCGTAAAGTGTCTTTGATATTTTTTATCATCCAGATATCAACCGCATGCTGGCTATTGCCCATAGGTTTATTTAAATATTGAAAGCCAAAATATTCGTATAAGCTGATGGCCTGCTTTAATTCGGGCATCGATTCGAGGTAGACGCTGTGATAATTTAATTCTTTTGCCTTGTTTATGCAGCGGCGGATCAATTCTTTAGCGATGCCCTTGCCCCTTGCGGTGGTTTTAATATACATTTTCACCAGTTCGCAAACGCCATCGGGAAGCTGATCAGTTGGGTAGATACCTGCGCCACCTGCCACCTCGCCATTTAACTCAACAACCAAATAATTACTGCCCGATGTGGATTGAAAAAGCTCAAATAAATGATCCGTGGTCGCTTCATAGTACACTGTACCAGGTTTGTTAACTTTAAATTCCTCCATCGTCGCCCTGATTATTTTGGCGAGTGCGGGATTATCTGATTGCTGTATATTTCTGAAAATTATATTGTTTTCTGTCATTATAACTAAAATCTATAGGCTTAGCTCCATGTGGATATTCGATCTTTCGTAAGGGGACGGTTTCCCTGCGATTCTTTTGAACCCTAACTTATAATAGAGGCTTATAGCGGGTTTGAGGATCGTGTTGCTCTCTAAATAAAGTCTTTTAAAACCGGCTTCTTTTGTTTTTTCAATAGCTGCATTCCCTAAAAGCCAGCCAATTCCTTTCCCTTTTGCTTCGGGCGACACAGCCATTTTTGAAAGCTCAAAGGTGTTTTCATCCCTTTTGACCAGTGCGCAGGCGCCAACGGGTTTACCGTCAAGCAGCGCGAACAGAATGTATCCCCCACTATTTACAACATACTCTTCAGGATGATCCAGTATTTTATAGTCGGCTTCTTCCATTTTAAACCAGGTTGTTATCCATTCGACGTTAAGCTGTTTAAATGCCGCCTGGTATTTGGGGTGATAATTAACTATCTCAACCGTCTTGCCTTCACGTAATTTTTTTTCATCCTCTACCCTTTTTAGCAGGCTTTTTTGGCTTAAAAGATATTCCCATTCCTCTATAGCTTTCCATATATCGCTTTGGGTTTCTAAGAGTGCGGTTTCAACGGCCGCATTTACATCGGTAAGCTGATTTTGCATGCGGGAATTAATAGTCGAACCCCTTTCGGTAAGTTTTACATAATTTTCGCGCCCGTCGCTGTTCCCAGCGCTTTTCATCACGACATCTTTCTTGATCATTTCTTTAACAATGGTACTCACCGAAGGATGGGAGTGTCCGATTTCCTGCGCAATTTGTGTAATTGATTTTTCCTCCCCGGTTGATAAAACATAAAAAACGGGAAACCATTTTGGTTGTATTTCAACTTCGTACAGTGCATACACTTCGGCCGCTTGTTCTGTAAGTAATTCGCTTAAGCGCCTGAGGCGGCTGCCCAGGGCCATTTTGCCTGCTTTGTTATAGAAATCCATATAATTAATTACGTAATTGATTACGTAAATTTAAGAACATATATTTTAGATTTCAAAATAATTTTTCTTTAAGCGTTATTTCAACTGCAAATACAAAAGCGCAGCTATTGCTGCCCCGGCTATTGGACCGATAACCGGTATCCATGAGTATGCCCAATCGCTGGTCCCTTTATTTTTTATCGGGACGATAAAATGAATAATACGGGGGCCCAGGTCACGGGCCGGGTTAATGGCATAGCCTGTTGTACCGCCAAGTGAAAGGCCGATCACCCAAACCAGGAGGGCAACCGGTAGTGCTCCTACCGAACCTAAACCTATTGGTGTTTTGCTGGGTGTTATTTGTGCCCCCACTATATAAAACACGGTGAATATCAATACAAATGCGCCAATAATTTCACTGGCAATGTTTGACACATAGTTGCGGATGGCAGGGCCCGTACAAAAAACGGATAGAATCGCATCAGGTTTATTATCGCGCTGAAAGTGATTATAATACATAAGCCAAACCAGCAGAGCACCGATAAAAGCGCCAATCATTTGCGCGGCGATATAAGGGAGCACGCTCGTCCATGGGAACTTACCGGCTATCGCAAGCCCGATGGTAACTGCGGGGTTTAAATGAGCACCGCTATAGGGACCGGCAACTACCACGCCTACAAAAACGGCCAAACCCCAGGCCGCTGTGATCACTATCCAACCGCTGTTGTTGCCTTTTGTATCGTTTAACAAAACATTGGCAACTACACCGTCGCCTAAGAGTATCAGTAACATGGTGCCGATCAGTTCGGCCGTAAATGGAGACATATTTTATTAGGGTTAGAGATTGAATATTCTATTAGTTCTAAGTCTTAAGTCCAAAGTCGAAAGTCTTTTTTTTGACTAAAGACTTTGGACTTAGTGCTTTTGACTTACGACTCAGCAGCCCAGCATTGCGTTGCATAAACGGCTTTTTTCCAGCCGGCCATTGCTTTTTTGAGTTCATGAGGGTTTGCAACCGGGGTAAAATCGCGTTCTGATTGCCACTGTTTTTGTATTTCTTCCAAATCTTTCCAGTAACCAACTGCTAATCCTGCTAAATAGGCGGCGCCAAGAGCGGTTGTTTCCACAATTTTCGGCCGGATTACCTTGCAGTTAAGCAAATCGGCCTGGAATTGCATCAAAAGGTTATTTGCAGTGGCGCCGCCGTCGACGCGCAATTCTTTTATTTTCAGGCCTGCATCCGCTTCCATTGCTTTTAAAACATCAACCGTTTGATAAGCTATGGCTTCAATTGCGGCCCTTGCTATATGGCCCGCGGTTGTCCCGCGGGTGAGTCCGACTATCGTTCCTCTTGCTTCAGGATCCCAATATGGCGCACCGAGGCCGGCAAAAGCGGGAACAAAGTAAACGCCGCCCGTACCTTCTACACTATTTGCCAGTTGTTCAACGTCTGCAGAGGTTTTTATAATCCCCAAACCATCACGCAGCCATTGCACCACCGCACCTCCGATAAATATGCTGCCTTCAAAAGCGTATTGAATTTTACCGTTTATTTTCCAGGCGATGGTGGTGAGGAGATTATTTTTGGACGCAATAAACCGATCGCCAATGTTCATCAGCATAAAACAACCGGTACCATAAGTATTTTTGACCATCGCCTTATCAATGCACATCTGGCCAAACAAAGCAGCCTGCTGATCGCCTGCAATACCGGCAATCGGGACTTTTGATGCAAAGATAGTAGTGTCAGTTTCCCCATAGACCTCGCTTGATTGTTTAACT
>Ga0206855_10255_pt1 | contig 15528 bp, 15 predicted proteins | sample Alteio_BWOrgCont_51_FD_152637 | JGI IMG/M metagenome (GOLD analysis project Ga0206855, IMG submission 152637) | Enriched cells from forest soil in Barre Woods Harvard Forest LTER site, Petersham, Massachusetts, United States -... | ecosystem: Environmental > Terrestrial > Soil > Temperate forest >...
AGAACAATATCACCAGGATTTGTGAAAGTTCTTATTAAATACCGTCCTAATTCAATTGGTTTTTGTGTAGGATGCAAAACGGGTCCTTCTGATTCGGCTGTTTTTATGTATAAAAAATCATCAATTAACTGTTCTTCATAAAAAACAATATCATTAGGATACCTATTCCCACTACTTTTAACATGTCTCGGCTTAAAGTCTCCATAACTGCCTGTGTATTGGTCTTTCCTTATTCCTTTGTCATACGCCTCACCATTTGTCATTTGAGGATTGTATGTTGGTTGTTTTTTTATAGAAAATGCAAATGTCTTCGTGTTTTCTTAGCGGTTGTTTTTGAGCATTTAAAAAATTGGTTGATTTAGATTTAATCCAAATGATTTTATATTTGAAAAGCTTTTCATTACTCAAAATGAGTTTTGCAGTAAATAGCCCCTGCGATGTTAATACAACAGCTCCATTATCTTTTATTATTCTTTCATAATGCCTCCAAGGCTCACCTAAGTCAATTACCGAATCCCATTTATTTTGAGTTGTGCCATATGGCAAATCACAAAGAATCATATCGATAGAGTTATCAGGAATGTTTTCCATGACATCGAGACAATCGCCTTGTATTACTTTATTGGCATATCTTTTTAACTCTCTTTCCATAAGATCGTAACTATTTCTAAGTTAAGATTGACAATCGCCCATGCTATTCGCAAACCGTTTACTATTTTAAAAACCTCATTCCTTTCACATTCAATTGTATGCTTCGCCTTTCCTGCCAGATGTTTTCTTCGATGGTATAGCATATGTCGAAAGGTACATCTTTTTTTATTTTCGGCAGCTGCTCACCCTGGTTAAATGCGATGCAGCCGAAGCCCGGCGAGCCTTCCTGTATCACAACCATCTTTACATGGTTTTCGCCCACAAGGCCCGCAATGCCGCTAACATACACATTTTTGCTGATGAAAACGGGCGCCATATTTTCGGGCCCGAAGGGTGCAAACTGGTTTAATACCCTGAAAAACTTTGGTTCCACCTGGCTTAAACGTAATTCGGCGTCAATCTGTATTTGTTGTATCAATTGTTCCGGTTTTATGGTGGCGCTCACCACTTCTTCAAAGCGGTTTTTAAAGGCTTCCACATTTTCGGGGTGCATGGTGAGGCCTGCTGCATAACGGTGACCGCCAAATTGAATCAGCAGGTCGCTGCAGCCGCATAAGGCCTCGTACAAATCAAAACCCAAAACTGATCGTGCCGAACCGGCCACATGTCCGTTTGAACGGGTGAGCACGATGGTGGGCCGGTAATATTTTTCTGTCAGTCGTGATGCTACAATACCTATAACGCCCTTGTGCCAGTTCTCGTTAAAAACCACGGTCGATTTTCTGCTGATCAATACTTCATCGTTATCAATAATGCTTAACGCTTCATCGGTTATGGAAAGATCGTGTCCTTTGCGTTCGGTGTTTTTTGTATTTATCAACCAGCTTTTTTCCTTAGCCTCATCTTCATCAGTAGCAATCAGTAATTCAACGGCGTGTTTGGCGTCATCAATACGTCCTGCAGCATTGATACGCGGCCCAAGTAAAAAAACCACGTCGGAAATGGTGTAATTAGTGCTTTTGCCCGCAACTTCCATCAGGGTTTTAACACCCACGCAAGGATTTGTATTTATTTTTTGCAGGCCGAGATAGGCCAGTACGCGGTTTTCGCCACTAATATGCACAATATCGCAGGCTATACTTATGGCAACCAGGTCCAGGTAGCAATTAACTTCCTCAAACGGGATGTCATTTTTTACGGTGTAGGCCTGTATCAGCTTAAACCCGATGCCACAGCCAGAGAGTTCTTTGTATGGATATTCGCAATCTGCACGTTTCGGATCCAAAACGGCAACAGCGTCGGGCAACTCCCCGCCAGGCAAATGGTGGTCGCAGACAATAAAATCAATGCCCTTTGTATTGGCGTAGGCAATTTTGTCAACCGATTTGATACCGCAATCCAGCGCGATGACCAATTTAAAGCCATTTTCGGCAGCGTAATCAATGCCGCGCGTCGAAATGCCGTAACCTTCGGTATAACGATCGGGGATATAATATTCAATGTCCTGGTATAATTTCTTAAAAAAGCTATAAACTACCGATACCGCTGTGGTGCCGTCCACATCATAATCGCCATAGATCATTATTTTCTCCCCGCCGGCCATCGCGTTTTCTATCCGCACAACAGCTTTCTCCATATCAGCCATTAAAAATGGGTCGTGCAGGTGCAGCTCATCAGGGCGAAAAAAGAGCCGGGCTTCCTCATAGGTCTTAATTCCCCTGCTGATCAGCAAAGCGCTTAAAACTTCATCGATATTAAGCGCAGCAGCTAAGGCCTTTACCTCTTGTTCATCAGCATTTTCCCTGATTGCCCAGCGTTTATTCATACCTTTGTTCCTGAAACAGTAAAGATAGAATGAATTGGTGAATTGTGAGTGGTGAATTGTGAGTGGGTTTAAAGCAAATTTATTTGTACTTAAGGGTTTCAAACCAGGATTTTTCGAAACTTGGAAAACATTTGCAGCTAACCCTCGTTTCCACTTGCGGAAGAGAGGGTGGACGAGCGAAGCAACGTCCGGGTTAGTAAAATAGGCGCTGTGCATGGCCGTTAAAGCCGCTTCGCTATTTGACTCACCCTGCCATCGCCAAGCTCGGCATCCCTCTCTTCGCTTCGCGTAAAGAGGGAAAAAGATTTCGAACGCTTAAGGTTTCAAATCCATCGCCATGAAAAAACTAACCGATTTTACTTCGACATTTTACATTCAATATTCATTATTCGATATTATTCTTAAAAAAATACAACCATCCTTCACAGGATTACTAAAATGAAAATTTTTGCTTTAAACGAGGGCTCTTATTCGGTAGATGCTACCAAAAAATTTATTCCCTTTAACCCCGAAACCGACAATTTCAAGGACCGGCCCGCTTCCCTTTTTATACACGTCAACCCTTTCCTGGTTCAAACGGATACAGATTTGATACTGCTTGATACCGGGCTTGGCTATAAAGATACCCGCGACGAATTGTTTCTCCACCAGCATATCCTCAACACAGGGTTTCATCCGGACGATATTAGTTTGGTATTAATGTCGCACCTGCATTACGCCCACTCCGGCGGCCTCGTAGTTGAACGTAATGGCAGGCTTGAACCCAGTTTCCCGCAAGCGGACCACGTAATCCAAAAAAAAGAATGGGAAAAAGCCATGGCGGGGAAATCGTCATCCTATCATAAAGAAATTTTTGAAGCTTTAGAGCAATCGGCCGATCTCAGTTTTGTTGACGGTTCGGGTGAATTACAGAAAGGCATCAGGTACGAATTATCGGGCGGGCATTCCCCTTTTCACCAGGTATTTTGGATAGAGAGCGAAGGAAAAAGATGTTTTTTTGGGGGCGACGAACTGCCCGAACCTGAACAATTGATTAGAAAATTTGTAGCAAAGTATGATTTTGACGGCCGTAAAGCCATGCAACTGCGCGAAGAATATGGCAAAAAAGCTGCTGAAGAAGGTTGGACGTGTTTATTTTACCACGCGAAATCGTTGTGTATCGGAAATGTTACTTACCAGGATGACCATTTTAAGGTTGAACCTGCTTAAGCGTGGTCTTCAACTTTAAAAAGTTCAACAATTTTATCCACGTTAAGGGGTTTCGAGATGAAATCTTTTACCAACGGATATGAGCGGGCTTTATTGATATCGTTGCTGAAAACAGAAGACGAAATGATATAAATTTTTGTTTTGCCGGAGGGATCGATATTTAAACGTTTGTACTCGTCCAAAAACTCCCAACCATTCATTATAGGCATATTAATGTCTAATAAAATGTAATCAGGCAATTTGGACGGATCTTTCCTTTGTATCTCATACAATTGATCTATGGCAAATTTCCCGTTTAAACAGGCCATAATCTCTGTGTTTAATAAAGCTTTCTTTATTAATTTAATGGAGATGAAGTTGTTTATTTCGTCATCGTCAACAAGTAAAACACTTACGGGTCTGCTGCTAAAGTTCATATACATTACTTAAACTGATATGCTTTATACGGAACGAAAAAGTAAAAAGTTATGCCCTGCCATAGAATAATAAAAATTAATCGGTTTTGGTTAAAACATGGTATCGTTCCCGGTATCAAACTCTAATCAACCGATATAATTGGTTAATATTAATTAAAAGTAATATTTTAGACTGACTATTGCAACATACCATGAAAAAAATTTACATCCTGCTGTTTATCCTGACAAGTGCCTGCCAGATTGCAAAATCTCAGAAATCAAGTGAAATTGACTTAAAAACACAGGGGCTTACCAAATATGCCGGTTATTTTAATTTTTATTGGGATGAAAAGACAGGCCATATACTATTGTTGGTTGATAAATTTAATACCGAATTTTTGTACGTAAATTCCTTGCCGGCCGGCATCGGCTCAAACGATTTGGGGTTAGACCGCGGGCAAATCGGAGGAAGCCGCATTGTAAAGTTTATTAAAAGCGGGCCTAAGGTGCTGCTGATGCAGCCAAACTATGCCTACCGTGCGGTTAGTAATAACCCGGACGAGCGAAAGTCGGTTGAAGAAGCTTTTGCACAATCAGTTATTTGGGGGTTTAAAGCCGAGGCTATTGACGGCGATAAGGTTTTGATTGACTTTACCCCCTTTTTGCTGCGCGACAGCCACCATATTGCCGACAGGCTAAGCGGCAGCGACCAGGGAAATTTTAATGTTGACGAAACGCGGTCGGCAGTTTACCTGCCAAATACAAAAAGTTTTCCTGATAATTCGGAGTTCGAGGCGACTATAACTTTAACAGGTAAGGCAAGAGGAAACGAAATAAGCTCCGTTACGCCCGACGCAGATGCAGTTACAGTGAGAATGCACCATTCATTTATTAAGCTCCCTGATGATAGTTACAAACCGCGTAAGTTTGACCCGCGGTCGGGGTTTTATGATATTGATTACATGGATTATGCCACCCCGATAGATCAGCCCATTATAAAACGCTTTATCACGCGGCACCGGCTTGAAAAAAAGGACCCAACTGCAGCAATGAGCGAGGCTGTTAACCCTATTGTTTATTATGTGGACCGTGGTGCACCTGAGCCCGTGCGGACCGCTTTAATTGAAGGGGCCTCATGGTGGGAACAGGCTTTTGAAGCTGCCGGATATAAAAATGCTTTCCAGGTAAAATTACTGCCCGAAGATGCCGACCCAATGGACATCAGGTATAACATCATCCAATGGGTACACAGGTCTACAAGGGGATGGTCCTACGGTGAATCAATCGTTGATCCTCGAACTGGTGAAATCATCAAAGGCCAGGTTTCATTAGGGTCACTGCGTGACCGGCAAGATTTTTTGATTGCCGAAGGCTTTGTGCAACCTTATGAAGACGGCAAACCGGTTAGCGATAAAATGATGAAAATGGCAATTGCGCGGCTGCACCAGCTTGCGGCGCACGAGGTTGGCCACACGCTTGGCTTACAGCATAATTTTGCGGCGAGTGTAAATGACAGGGCCTCGGTAATGGACTACCCATCGCCTGCCATCAGTTTAAATGCCGATGGCAGCATTGATCTTTCCAACGCCTATACAACTTCAATTGGCGGATGGGATAAACGCGCCATACTTTTCGGCTACCAGGATTTCCCGGCAGGTACTAATGAGGATAAAGCTTTAAAAGGAATAATAGCCGAAACTATAAAACAAGGCTATTTTTATATTACGGATGAAGATGCCCGACCGGAAAACGGCGCACATCCGCTGGCTCACCTATGGGACAACGGCAAAAACGCTGCCGACGAATTGAACCGCTTGATGGGGATACGCAAGCACCTGCTTGATAATTTTTCGGAAAAAGCCATCAGGCAGGATGCGCCTATGGCAACCCTCGAAGAAGTTTTGGTACCCGTTTACCTGCTGCACCGTTACCAGGTTGAAGCGGCTTCGAAAATGCTTGGCGGCCTGTACTACACCTACGCTGTAAAAAACGATGGGCAACCGGTCACCAAATTTATCCCGCCTGCCGAGCAGTGGAAAGCATTCAATGCCTTAATGTCGACCATCAGTCCCGATGCCCTTGCCTTGCCCGAAAAACTGATTGAAAAAATACCGCCGAGGCCTGATGGTTATCCGCGTACGCGCGAGCTTTTCAAATCGCGCACAGGCCTTACATTTGACCCGATGGCAGCAGCCGAGTCCGCCGCCGGAACTACGCTTGAGTTTATGCTTAACCCCGAACGTGCAGCACGGTTGGTTGAATACAATGCGAGAGAGAATGCACAGCCAGGCCTCATCCCAGTTTTGGATAAACTGATTGCCCAAACCTGGAAGGCCCCCCAGCAAACAGGCTATAAAGGCGAACTGCAGCGTTTGGTGAACAATTTAACATTAAAACAATTGCTTAGCCTTGCAGCTACCAACCAGGCGCCGGAAAGCGTACGCGGTATAGCATTACTTGAAATTGACGGTCTGAAAAAGTGGATGCAGGGCGCTTTGAAAACTTCGGCGGGAAATCAAAAAGCAAATTTATTATTTGGATTATCGCAAATTGACATTTTTGAGAAAACCCCTGATAAGTTTAAGCCGGCACCGCCATTAGTTATGCCCGATGGCAGCCCGATAGGAAGCCCCCTCTAAATCTTCCCTGGTAGGGGAGACTTTTGAAAAGCTTTTCTGATTTTTTTTGCTAAATATCTGTTTAAAAAATTAGATTTAACAATCCCAATAGACAACAACATCAGACAACTGATAATGCATTACAATCTAAAAAATACCGAAAACAAAAAAGTCTCCCCTACCGGGGGAGATTTAGAGGGGGCTGGTGCTCCCATAATCACCGGCCTCATGTCCTACGGAATGTCAGGCCGCATATTCCACGCGCCGTTCTTAACTACAAACCCCGGGTTTAAGTTTAAGGCGGTGGTTGAGCGCCACGAAAAAAAGGCCGGTTTGCGCTACCCGGATGTGATCAGTTATAATTCAATTGATGAATTATTAAACGATGATGAAATTGAGCTGATAGTGGTAAATACGCCAAACGACACCCATTTTGATTTCACTATAAAAGCGCTGAACGCAGGCAAGCATGTACTGCTCGAAAAGCCGGCGGCGGCAACCAGCGCAGAAGTGACAATAATGTTTGATACCGCCCGGAAGGTAAACCGCCATTTAATGCTTTACCAAAACCGCCGCTGGGACAGCGGCTTTTTACAGGTAAAGGAGATTGTTGAAAGCGGAAGATTGGGGCAGTTGATCGAAGTTTATTTCCGTATGGACAGGTATAAACGCGCACTCAGCCCAAAAGCATTTAAAGAAACGGCATCGACACCCGCAAACGGCCTGGTGTACGATTTGGGCGCGCACCTTATCGACAATGCCATTTGCCTTTTTGGTAATCCGCTCAGCTTTACAAAAACTACGGGCATATACCGGGAAGGATCGGAAGTGCCCGATTATTTCAATTATCATTTAAAATACCCAAATCAATTGAATGTATATTTAACATCAGGTTTGCTTATTGCCGAAGTGCTGCCGGGTTTTGCGCTGCACGGCACTGCCGGAAGCTTTGTGAAAGAAAGGTGCGATGTGCAGGAGGCCCAGTTGGATGCCGGCATGCTGCCAACGGACCAGGATTACGGCGTTGAACCTGTCGGTTGCGAAGGCAAGCTGGTGATTATGGATATTGACAATAAACGGAATGTGGAATATGCAAAAGCGCCAAACGGCAATTACAATGGTTTATTTGACGCCGTTTATCATACTATCCGGAATAATGCGTTATACCCCATAACAGAAGAGCAGATTGCCTGGCAATTAGAATTGCTCGAATTCTAAAAAATTCGTAACTATGCCCATGCCCCAAATGCAAATTAAATTCATGAAAAAATTATTTTTATTTTTTAGCCTCATCATTGCTTTCGGTTGTACCAGCGCACAAACGCAAACGTTTACACCCCCATCGGCAATGCCGCAATATCATATACTAAATACCGACAGCGTATATGTAACGCCTGCTAACCTGAAAAAAAACAAGGCGACAATGATCATTTATTTCGCCCCCGATTGCAGCCATTGCCAGCACTTAATGTACGAGTTGAAACCTCAAATGACGGCGTTTAAGAATGTTCAGGTAGTGATGATCACTTTTGTAGCACAACTAAAAGCGATCCAGGTATTTTACCGCGATTTCGATCTGAAAAAATACCCCAACTTTATTGTGGGTACTGAATATCCTACCTACAAAGTACAACAATACTACCAGGTTCATACCACTCCGTATATTGCCCTTTATGATAAATCCGGCAAGCTCATGAAAGCCTGGGAAAAAGCCCCATCGGCTGATGAGCTGGCTGGTGAAGTGAAAAAAATATAGAAATCTGCAAAGAATGACTGCTTTTAATAGTAGATAACCAGAGGTAACTTATCGATTATTAAAACCTCATTATGGAGACATTTTTTAAAGTTGTAGACGTTTTTAAAAATACATCATTAGGTACGGTAATTGTAATAAAGCTGCCAAATCGTAACATAATTCTTAGCCGTGGCATGATTTTAAATAAGGAGGATCAATCGAGATGGAAAATTACGGGCGTTGGGATGGGAATGAAACCAAACGCTAAAAATGCAGTTGATGATTGGTTTTTGATTATGGATTATAAAATTGAGCATGTTAGTGGTGATGATATATTGTACGAGGGCGATATGCTTTATTTGGAATAAACGGCGTCAATTTTTGGCAGTTTTATATGCGGCTTATTCAATTTCGTAATTGTTTCTAAAACCTTGGTTCGTGTCTGTCGGGTTAATATTGTTGGAATGAGGATTTCTAACTCGATATTTAACAGATGATGAATTACAATCAGATCATTTAAGGTAAAAGGATTTACACCATTCATTAATTCCGACATATAAGTGGCGCTGGCATGCCCAAGGATGGCGCCCAACTCTCTTTGGCTCACCCCCATTTCTCTCAATTTCAATTTAATGGCATTCTTCCTTTTTTCATAAAAAACACGTTCCCGTTCAGCAAACTCCCTGGCTAATTCACTTTTTTCAACTTTTTTATCTGTAATTTCCTGCTGAACCCAATGTTTATCTTCATAGGATTTAAGCAAAGTCCGTAATTGTTTCCTTTCTTCACTCAATTCAGGAAATTCCTTAACCAATAACCTCAACTGTCGATCAATAATAGATGCCCTTTCAAAATCCAGCTCGTTGGTCAGTATTCCTTTTTTTAACAATTTCTTTAACCCTGTTTGTAAATCCATAACCTTAAAATTATATCCAGCCTTGTTTACTTAACCACTTTTTTATTGCTGTTTTATTATTCTTAAAAACAGTTTCATATACCGCATGGGTACCTGCCCAAATAATGGTAGCTTCTCCATTTGCACCAAATTCAATAAGTATCAGGGTGCGGTGAACGTTTATATCAAAAAAATAAAAGCCGTCATTATGTACCTGGTCTGCGTCTGGCCGGTCTTTCAATATTTCTTCTTTTGAAGCCCAACTTTTCCTTTCAATCGTTGTAATTAAATCATCAATAGCATCGCATAATAAAGCATTGCCTTTATTCTTGTGTTTTAACTTTAATAATATTTGTTTTCCGGTTAAGCGCATTCAATATACAAATATAAAAAAGTTCGGATATAATCCGAACAAATAAAATCATCTAAGGAAATATTCTCTTTTAATAATTTCGTACTTTCATAAAAATTATCTTGTGGACCCCATATACGCTGAAATTGAATTAATAAATGGCGAAGACCTTATGCTTGCCAGGCGTAATTTTATTGGTGAGGACGAGATAAAAAGAATGCCAGTGAACATGCTGGTTGATACCGGCAGCGTTTATATGTGTATTAATGAAAGCATACAGGAGCGGTTAGACCTCCCGGTACTTGAACAGCGCAAGGGCCACTTGGCCAACGGCCACATAGTTGAATACAATGTGGTCGGCCCTATTGAAGTCCGGTTTAAAAACCGCCGCTGTTCTGTAGACGCAATGGTATTGCCGGGTGATAGTGAACCTTTACTTGGTGCAATACCGCTTGAAGACATGGATGTACTCGTTCACCCTTATCGCAAGAATTAATAGTAAATCCCGACCATCCTTACTTCGCACAGATGAAAATAAAATAGAGACTCACTATCAATACTGCCACTGCAAACTGCCACTTTCCCAACTGCAAACCGCTCACTGCCAACTGCAAACTACTGCTGCTGTTGCTGCTGCATCATCTCCAAATACCTTTGGTAGCTATTTTTAGCAGGCTCCGAAATAATGCTGGTTATGTGGGCTTCATGAATCTGTGCATCATTTTTATTCAGCACATTTTCATCATCAACAGATACTGCCACTTCCAGCGTATGGTTTGAAGATCCTTTGTAAACGCCCTTAACAGGTGAGCAGTCGGTAAAATTGCGGCCAACGGCTAAGCGTACATGGGTTTCATTGGCGATGCAGTTATTGGTCGGGTCGATGCCGAGCCAACCATAATCGGGTATATAGGCCTCGGCCCAGGCATGGGTGGCGCCCTGTCCGCGCATGCCATCGCGGCTGGTACAAATATAACCGCTCACATACCGGGCCGGGATTTGCACCATGCGCAGCATTTCCATCAGTATGTGCGCAAAATCCTGGCAAACGCCGGCTTTCAGCTTCCATATTTCATCCAGCTTTGTTTCTACCGTGGTAACACCTTTTATGTAGGTGAAATTATCATACACGTACTGGCAAAAACGCAGCGCTACATGATAGGGGGTATCGTCTCTTAACCTTTCCTGGTCAACTACGGGCCGCAGCTCGTTCAATCCCTCAAAATACTCCTGTTTTAAAAAATCAATATACGGTACCACAAACTGTAACCGCCTCAAATCTTCCCATTGCTGTGCCGGAAAAATATCATTAACAGGCAGCTCGCGGTGTTTGGTAGTTACCCATATTTTTGAATTGATCGTCAACTGCCAATGCGGTTCACTATAAGTAAAGCTTCCCACTTCATTACCATAATAGTCAATATGCGTATCCACCTGCGGATTGCCCGTGATATGAAGCTCCTGTTTTAAAACATCCTGGTATAAGTCCTTTATTGGGAACAGGATGATTTGATTGGCGCTGTCGCGCACCGGGGCTTCATAAATATAGCGTGTAATGTGTTGAATCTCAAATTCAGGCATGTATTTAATTGTTTAATTTGGCATTTATTCAATTTGAAAATTTGGCAATTTGAAAATTTGAAGATGCCTGCATGTTGGCCAATAATTCCTCCATTTTCAAATTTTCAAATCGTCAAATTTTCAAATTCTTCTCCGTCGTCAAATTATCAAGAATTCGCAAAATAATGTTCATTCAATGAATTTCCTATTCCATATAGTTCTTTCCGGGTTTGCATCAGGAATGTATGCAAGCCCTCCTCCTCGATGCTCTTAACCGAGCTGTATTTTATCCGGCTTTGCAGCCTGCCGATCTGGAAGGCCATTTCCCGGTAGTCGTCCATATTGCTGTCGTCTTTTAATCTTTCAAAATAGCGCTGGATATTATTGACCGAATAGATCACCGACCGCGGAAAATCTTCGTTCAGCACCACCTGTTCCAAAATATTGGAGGATTCAAAACCTTCGCGGTAGGTTTTTAAATACAGCTCATACCCGCCCAGCGAAAGTAACAGGTGCTTCCAGTAGCTGGTATCCGTAAGTAAGTCGGGGTTGTCATCAATAGATCCAAACTTGGTATCCAAAATATCCACCGACTGTATGGCCCGCTCCAGGTACTTGCCAATATTCATAAAGCTTCGTCCTTCGCCGCGTTCCATCGATATTTCGGCTGTACCGTAATAAAGCATTACCTGTTTTATTAATATGTCGAGTATGCCTATCGGGTCCTCGCGCTGCAAAGCTTTTTCAATCTTCGGTTCTTTAATGATATGATAATACTCATTCAAGCACTGCCACAGGTCCTTGGGGATGTGCTCCTGTACCCCGCGCGCGTTTTCACGTGCAAGCGTAATAATATTTAAAATGGAATTTGAATTGCTTTTACCCGTTACCATGTACTTCAAAACGGCGCGGGTGTTATTTTCCAGCTTACTGTTATCTTCTTCCTCATCTTTCCCCGCAAAAATCCTGATCACAGGCTCCCAGGTAAACTCCTGCACCGCATCCTGCGACGATGCATAATTTATCTTCAGCATCCGCAGCATGCCATCGCTGCGCTCAATATACCTGCTTAACCAATAAAAACTTGCTGCTACTCTGCTTAACATAGGCCCCCTAACCCCCTAAAGGGGGAACTTATACGGATTTGTTTATCTATTAATTTCTTCATTTGTACTTGTTCATATTTGCACATTCGCACATCAATTCCCCCTTTAGGGGGCCAGGGGGCTTAACACCCACGTATCCTTACTCCCTCCGCCTTGCGAACTATTCACTACCAGCGACCCTTCTTTTAATGCAACCCGTGTTAACCCTCCGGGCACAATCTCAATCCCATCGGGGCCATATAACGCATACGGTCGCAAATCGACACGCCTTGGCATCAGTTCGCCCTGCATATAACATGGCGCTGCCGAAAGGTTTATCGTAGGCTGGGCAATAAAATTACGCGGATCTTTTAACACCTCCAGTTTATAATCTTCAATTTCCTGCTCCGATGCTGCATGACCCATCAGCATGCCATAACCGCCGCTGCCATTGGTTTTCTTTATTACCATTTTATTAATATTTTCGAAAACATGGGCGCGTTCGTCCGTATTGCCAAGCTGGTGGGTAGGTACATTTTTCAGTATGGGCTCCTCGTTCAGGTAATATTTTATCATGTCGGGTACGTACACATAAACCGCTTTATCATCGGCTACTCCCGTGCCTATGGCATTTACAATAGCTACGTTGCCCTTGCGGTAAGCGCCCATTATGCCGGCTACCCCCAACATGCTTCCCGGGTTAAACACCAGGGGATCAAGGAATTCATCGTCAACCCGACGATATATTACATCAACCTGCTGCAAACCTGTAGTGGTTTTCATGTAAACTTTGTGGTTGTTTACCACCAGGTCGCGCCCCTCCACTAGTTCAACGCCCATCAGGCGGGCAAGGGTGCTGTGCTCAAAATAGGCCGAATTATAAATGCCCGGCGTCAACAAAACAATCGTCGGGTTGTGTATCTGCCGCGGCGAAAGCGCCAATAGGTTTTTATATAAAATGGTGGGATATTCAGTCACGCTCCTTACCCCGCATTGCGGCAGCAGGTCGGGGAAAAGCCGTTTGGTGATCTCGCGGTTTTCCAGCATATAGCTCACACCCGATGGCGTGCGCAGGTTGTCTTCCAGTACATAAAAAGTACCGTCGTGGTCCCTGATGATGTCGATGCCGCTGATATGTACGTAAATATCATAAGGCACCTGCAGCTGGTACATCTCGCGCAAAAAATGCGGGCACGAGTAGATAATATCTATAGGCACAATACCGTCGTTAATAATAAACTGGTTATGGTAAACATCTTTCAGGAAAAGGTTTAGCGCGGTAAGCCGCTGTTTGATACCCTTCTCCACAAAGGCCCATTCATCAGCAGTGATGATGCGGGGAATAATATCAAACGGAAATATCTTCTCAATCCCTTCGCCGCTGTTATATACCGTAAAGGTGATGCCCTGGCTCATAAACAGCCGTTTTGCCAATTCTTCTTTTTTGTTCAGGTCATCCGCCGATTCGCCCGAAATATATTCAATTACTTTGCGGTAATGATCGCGTACGCTTGCATCCGCACCATACATTTCGTCCCAAACGCCGTTTATGGGGTTGTATTTGTCAAAATAAGCTGATTCCTGCATAGTTAAAACCCAATTAAGCGAAACTTGACAATCTTTACTTTTAAAAAACGTAATTTATGAAGTGTTTTTGTATAAAAACAAATTATTTATCAAAAATATTAATGAATTTTTAAAATAAATTGATGTTTAGTGGGGATTTTGTAATTTAATTGACGGTGATTGAGGGTAAAGGTGAAAGGCGAAAGGCCAAAAGTAAAAGGCGAAAGGTAAAAGGTTAGGAATTTTCCAAAAACTGGCTTTAGACTCCCAAGCCCGGTCACACTACAAACAAATGACCAATGACCCAATGACCAATGACTATACTAATTCACCAACGGCACAGGCGGTTTTGCCAGTTTCGAATATTTATAATCCAAAGCGCCAACCGGCACGGTTATACTCAGCGCATTGATGGAAAAATAGTTTACCGAAATATAATCATAGCCTTTAAAAGGCCCGTTTTCCTCACCAAACGAATCTTTTAAAATAAAAAACAACTTCCCGTTTTTGCTTTTGGCAATGCCGACGATGTGGATCAGGTGGTCATCCTGTGTTACCAAAGTTTCAAACAATTGCTGACGCAATTGCGGGCTTACCGGCATTTCGGCGGTATCGGGGTTGGCAACATGCTTAAATCGTGTGTCTTCAAACAAGGCGTAGCCGCTGCGGTAACAATTCCAGCCGTTATTGGTCACATCCATATCCACCACCAGCGGGTATCCTTTTTCAATAACCTGTTTGGCAATGCCGATCATTTCATCTAAAGGCACATTCAAATAACTTTCGCGCAGCAAAAAGTTATCCGGTATCTCCAGCGGGAAGTTTTGATAAAAAGGATGGTGGGTAAACGAGGTGATCGTAGTATAAGCGGTCCTGTTAAATTTTAACACTTCTTTTGCAAAAGTGACAGGTGTATATTGTTTGCCTTCCCAAACAAACTGAGCTGGCGGCGTACCAACAATGGCGTCATGCTTTTTGATAAAGCCTGCAAGCCAGTTGGGGTCGATAGGTTTTACCCTCAATACCGAATCCAAATATCTTTTTAACACGCTATCAAGCTGAACAGGAGACTTCACCGAAAAATCGACACCCTTTTTACGCGGGTAAAATTCATTGGGGATGGCGCCATATTTATCAATGCCGTACAAAGCATCATGCGAAAGCGCACCTGCCTCGAATAATGTAGTCCCATTAGATAAAATATAGCGTTTGGCCTTTTCGATGAACATATTGCGCGAGGTAAAAAGTTCCGACAGATCGATGTTCTTTTTATCACTCAAAAGTTCCTGTGATTCCAGCATCGATGTAGTTGAAAACGACCAACAGGTATTCGTCCCGCCCTGGAACTTTACCGTACCTGCAGGCACTTCTTTAACAGTAACCGGCGCAATATTCTGCGCCCCGGCGCAAAAACCAGAAATAACAAATAAAAAGGCGGCGCAATATTTTACCATAGCTTATACAGGTTTGAGCTTTAAAAGTAGCAATAAAAATTTAATGCGGGAAAAGCATATTGGATATCATAATTCATCCAATAATTCGGCTATTGGATAGGTTTTAAGTTTGCCTTGTTCAAATAATTTTGCATCTTCAAAAGCTTGCTTATAGCGTAAAGATAGTTCCGCTTCCTGCAATTTATGTTTAAGGTCTTCGCGTTCTTTATTAAGTGTTTCCCATTCTTTTAATGGCACAAGAAC
>Ga0206855_10196_pt2 | contig 15443 bp, 15 predicted proteins | sample Alteio_BWOrgCont_51_FD_152637 | JGI IMG/M metagenome (GOLD analysis project Ga0206855, IMG submission 152637) | Enriched cells from forest soil in Barre Woods Harvard Forest LTER site, Petersham, Massachusetts, United States -... | ecosystem: Environmental > Terrestrial > Soil > Temperate forest >...
CACCTTAATTGCTATACAGCATATTTTTAAGCACCTTTGTTACTTTTACATTTCAGAATTGCATTTTAATGAGCGATAGCTATTTCCTTAAAAGTAAACGGATTGGTTTTAGAACCTGGTCATTAGATGACATGGAGTTGGCAATAGACCTATGGGGAGATGCTGAAGTATCAAAATTCATTGGTGGGCCGTTCTCAAATTCACAGGTTAGCGGAAGGCTATTGATAGAAAGGACGATTATTCGGCGGCATAACATTCAATACTGGCCGATATTTCTTTTGGCAACAAATGAATTTATCGGTTGTTGCGGCCTTCGGCCATACCAGCCAACTGAAAGAATTTATGAGCTTGGCTTTCAGATTAAATCTTCATGTTGGAGGAACGGGTATGCGGGAGAAGCAGCCAGGGCGGTTATTGAATACGCTTTTACCTATTTACGTGCATCTTCACTTTTTGCTGGACATCACCCCGAAAATATCATCTCTAAAAACCTGCTTGAAAAATTAGGGTTCCAGTATGCCTATGATGAATACTATGAGCCTACCGGTTTATACCATCCTTCCTATTTGCTTAAAAGAGGTTAGATAAGTTATACCTGCTTTCGTATTGCGCTCAATAATAATCTGCTGGTATAATGACGCCAGGATGAAAGAACAGGCGGCAAGTATTTTCCATAAAGACAAATGGCTGTACGCTATTGCTGTTACATTGTTTATCGCAATCACAGGTTGGTTCGCATATATCCACAGTTTTGATCTCAGCACAACAGAGCGGCAGCGCCAATTATGGGATTCACTGTATCAGGTCATGGCATTGTATGGCTGTGTCATAGGTTTTATTGCCTCAAAAAAATGGGACGGGTACAAAAGCCTGATCGGTAGGTCAATAATGTTTTTCTCAATAGGGCTGCTATTACAGTCTTTCGGGCAGAGCGTTGACAGCTATTATAACTACTTTCAAAACGAGGCGATACCATACCCCTCATTAGGGGATATTGGCTTTATGGGTTCCGTCATAGTGTACATTGCAGGCTCACTATTGCTGCTTAAAGCTACCGGCTTTGAATTTTCTATAAAGTCAGCAAAGAAGAAATTGATCGCAATAATAGTTCCTTTGGTGATACTCATTGCCTGCTATCTATTCTTCCTGCACGGCTATGTCTTTGACTGGTCAGACAAACTGAAAATATTTTTAGACTTCGGGTATCCGCTCGGACAGGCGACATACATTTCCATTGCCCTCATTGCCTTTCTATCAGCTAAAAACTACAACTTAGGTATTATGAAGCAGCCGTTATTCTTCATTCTTATTGCCTTAGCCTGCCAGTATGTTTCCGACTTCATGTTTCTGTATCAGGCAAACGCCAATACCTGGTATGTCGGAGGCATGAATGACTACTTCTATTTTGTTTCCTACTTTCTGATGACACTTGCATTATTGGTTATGGGGGGGGGTCCGGCAGGTTTTGCCGGAACTGTAATTGATGTATGGTTACCGCCCAAAATGTTTACAATACAATATCGTCACGGATCATTAAGGAGCAGGAAAACATTGTCGGTTCCCTTGCATGGGAACTATCTTCTAAAGTGAGCGGGTTAGTTGTTGTTAATAAACAAACTCCCGAAGTTGCTATTACTGGAGAACCAAAGACTGTAATCAATGACCTGGTAGCGCGATTTGCAAAAGTGTTCGGCACGTTTGCAACCGATGTGAGCAAACAGGCCGTAGCCGACATACTTATTGATATTCCGGTAGAAGATGTGCCGAATGGATTGAAATAAATACTTTCACTGTGTAAGGCATTTTTATTTTGCCTATTTTTACACCAAACAACAAAATAATTTGAGTAGATAAAAACAGTAACAAACATATTGGCTTAACATAATTGCGTTAGCTACATCTCGTCACAGAAAACTGGAAACTTTCAAAACACACGAGGGATAAGCAAGACGCTCACGCTATGCGTGGGCTTTTCCTTATTTCGTTTGTGGGTATTCCAGTACCTCTGTGGCGGTAAGTGAATTGTCCCACGCAGTTTTTTTGTGTTAAAAGCTGCGCTATGGGACAGGCACAGGCAACAACACAAACTGTGGTCCCACAATTTCCCGAGTTTAAATTCCTTGAATGGAATGACCGAATAGAAGTAGAGCAAATAACTTCGCGGTTCCAGACTTACTCTGATTTTAATTTCACCAGCCTGCATATATGGAATGTGCTGGGAAAAACATTGCTGTCCATCTTGAACGGCAACCTGGTGGTGGTATTCAGTGATTACATTACAGGAGAGCAATTCATATCTTTTATCGGAGACAATGATCCTGTTTCAACTACAAAGATATTACTGGATTATTCCAAAACACGGTATGGGTGTCTGCATTTAAAACTGATACCGGAAATAGTTGCAAAGAAGCTATGCAATTCTGAATTTATTATTACCGAAGACAGAAATTCTTTTGATTATATCTTTTCAATGCCAGACATGCGGAACTTACAGACCATGCCGGCAAAACACAAGCCGGCGATAAGGGTACGGCTATTCATCAAATCATATCCACACTACCAGGTTCGGCATTCTGCATTGCATGAAGCGAATATTGAGACACTTAGGGAAGCATACACAAAATGGGCTTGTAATAAAGGCTTTGACTGTTTCAGGACTACAAATGAGTACCATGCTTTTGAACGACTATTAGCTAATAGGAATCCCTCCGTTACGGTTACTACAATTCATGTGGATACAGAAATACCAATAGGCTTTCTCACTACCGAGATCATTTCTTCTGATACCGCAGTATGCCATTTTTGCAAGGCTGATATTACCTACAAAGGAATTTACGAAACCTTGTTTTGGATAGTCGGCACATATTATGCCGGATTGGGAATAGACAATTTGAATTTTGAACAGGATTTGGGTTTGGAAAATCTCCGGTATTCAAAGGAGAAATACAAATGTCATTCCTTTCTCAAAAAGTATGTTGTTGAGATACGCTAAAATAACATCACTGCTCAATTTTCCTGGCCTTCTCCCATGTTCGCAACAAAGTCAGATACCGTTGCTATACGGTCATGGTTCAGTGAATAGTAGATTGTTTTACCGTCACGCTCTGTCTTAACTATGTTTGACCGGCGCAGGATCGCCAGATGCTGGGAGGCAACGGATTGTTCCAGGCGCAGCTTTACATACAGGTCGGTAACATTGATCCGCTTATGTTCATCAATCACTTTCAGCATTTTTTGGCGCACCTTATCATGGTTGATTGCCCGCAATGTCATTGCGGCATTTTTCACCGCTACATAATCCAATTTAGTTGTTTCCATTGCTTCAAATTTACATTGTGAATTGATGATGAAACCAGTATCTGTTTGCAATGATACAAAAATGAATTAATTATTCAGTTGCCTCTTTCTCTGTTTGATGTCATTTGGCCTTTGCCACAGCAAAGATATGCCCGGACGGTTTGAGCCTGCAAGGTCTGCGCGGGTTTTGAAAAAACAATCTCCACACTCCTACCACTTTTGAACCGCATCTGTGGAGGTCGTATTCTTTTTCCAAAAACCTTGCAGGCTCAAACCGTCCGTCATTGTTGTGGCTTATCAAAGGCAAATGAACATTTTTAGCCAAATTGGGCCTTGCCCGTAACGAGTAAAACACCTCAAAATATATGGCACAGAATACACGCAACCTTTCCCGCCTCATGTGCATCTCATGGGACATTCAGAAACGGAGGCACAACACCCGCTCCAAAGCCCTGACCGCAGCCTGGGCTATTATGACCAACGAGGATATAACGGTGCAGTACCTGGCGCGTAAGCTGAACCGTAACAAGCCCGTAGCAAAGCAGGCACTTACCCAATACTCCCTATTCAACTAAGCAACCATTTGTAAAACACATAAAAAACGGAGTATGCAAATAATCACGGGGCGCATAGTCAAAAGCGCAGAAGTCAGGAAAACCAAGAGCAACAAAGAAGTAGTTGCATTCACCCTGGTAGATAACGACCACTATAAGAGAAAGGACGGCAAGAGAGAAGAAATAGCAACATTTTACAACTGTGCGTATTGGATTAGCACTGCCATTGCTCCATATCTCAATAAAGGTTCGCTGGTATCCCTCTATGGCAGAGTGGGAGCCAATTCCTACAAGAACAAGAATGGCGACTATGTAGCCAACCTAACATTCCAGGTTACAAACATCAAGTTCTTAGCAAAAGGCAAGGACGGCGCAGCACCGCAACAGCCAGTTACCGGAAAACCAGCAGCACCAGTTGTAAATCCCGAAACCATAGAGGATTTACCATTTTAAAACAAAAACCAGTAACCAATTTTTAACCAAATATCTAAACAACAGTACCCCTTCTGTAAAAAGGGAAACAAAGATGGCACATAACATCTATTTCAACGAAAAGACAGGACAGCACAGCTTCTTTTCTACGCAGAAAAAAGCATGGCACAATTTAGGGCAGATAGTAGAAGGCTACCCAACAAGCAAAGAGGCATTGCAGCTTGCAGGTCTTGACTACGAGGTAGTCAAAGCCCCGAACATTCACCGGATAGGCGATGTGGAAACCATATCCGACACCTCATTTTTCACCTACCGGAAGGACACGGGCGCAATATTCGGCGACAAATTAGGCCCAGACTACCAGGTAGTGCAGAACACGGATGCGTTCAGCTTCTTTGACAGCATCGTAGGCGGGGACGGCATCATGTACGAGACAGCCGGAGCATTAGGCAAAGGGGAGAAAATATTCATTACTGCCAAACTGCCCGATTACATCAAAGTAGGCAGCGATGATTTAATTGAAAAGTACATTTTCCTCACTACCTCCCATGACGGCTCCGGCAGCATTACCGCAGCCTTTACCCCGGTAAGAATAGTATGTGCCAACACATTGAGCATGGCACTTTCCAATTGTTCAAACGTGGTGAAGATACGCCACACGGAGAGCGCACAGGAACGTTTAAAACAGGCGCATAAGATAATGGGCATAGCAGATACCATGACCAAGCAGCTTGACGCAATCTTTAACCAATGGGCAACGGTCAGGATAACCGATAAACAGGTAATGAGGCTCATACAGGAGGCAATGGCTCCGAGCAAAGAAGTGTTGGACAATGTAAAGAAAGGCGCGATAGACGAACTTTCAACCGTCTTTACCAATATCTGCGACAATGCCTTTATGTACGCCATGAGCAGCCCCACCCAGCAAACCGAGACCACCAAAGGCACATTGTTCGGGGCATTCAATGCCGTTACCGGCTTCTTTCAGAATGTAAAGGAATTCAAGTCGGACGAGGACAAGCTAAACTCCATCTTGTTTGGTACGGGCTTATTGCGTTCACAGAATGCTTTTAGGCTATGCGAACAATTTCAGAAATATGGCAGCGATGCTTTGATGAACTAACCACCAAACCCCACAGGCGGGGCAAGCCCCCGCCTGTTTTTAAAAATTCCAATCATGTACATAACAGATAAAAACGTACTGATAATTACGGTTACCAATTTGAAAGCAGACATAGAACAGGCGACCATGTTTGCCGATTACAGCCACAAAGATGAAAGATATAAAACAGGATAGCGCCTTAAAAGAATACTGGCAGGATGTACTAAATAAACTAAAAGAGCTATGAGCATTTTAACAAAGAAAACAGAGAGGCAAGCCATAAAAGAACTGGCAAAGTGCCTGATACATTTTGAACGGCTATACCCTTTCAATATGAGCGCACAGGACGCAGCAGATGCAGCCAAAGCCCAACACCTGATACAAGCCATTATAGAAACCAATGGGTACAGGACAATATATAAATCAGGCAAAGGAACCTGGATTTATAAACTAAAAAAACAATTCTCTAACCATTAAAAAAACAATAAAATGAAAACCAATTTTTTTCAATCCATAGCCGAAATGCAAGTGCAGGGCGACTGGAAAATTACCATTAAGACAGGGGAAGCCGGAGCGTTAATCGTATCCGTCCTGCTATCAAATGACAAGGCAGACGATGAAGCCCGCAAACGCATACCGCCTATGCTGTTTAACGGTCCACCCGAAGAAATAGACGCATCTTTTTTTGCCACGATTGCTGCCCCTGCCAAAGAAACAGCCGCTTTGCTTACCAACATGGCAGAATACGCGAAGCAGTTGGAAGAAGCCAAAAAGCACTCCAAAATGGAACAGGACAAGGACAGCAAGGAGAAGAAAGAAAAGGAGGAGCGGAAGAAAAAGTATGACGCTCAAATGAAGAAGGTGGACGAACTGGAAGAAGGCAAGAAAATTCACGAAGCCATAGCCAACCTGCCAAAGGAAAAAGACTACCCCGAACATGTGGAGGACATAAAAAAGCGGCTGGAAGAACTCCGTAAAAAGAACGCACAACTTTCCCTTATGTAACCGTATTCATTCAACAATCTAAAAAGAAACGCAATGCTACTGAAAAACAACCTCCCACGAATTTTCCTGTTTAACGATAACGGGCAAACCGTCCGGTTATCCGACCCCGACAGCAATCTAAGTCCCGAAGCGGTGCTGAACTTTTACGCCAACACCTACCCCATCCTGACCAATGCAAAGATAGAAGGCGGGGAGATACAAGATGATGAACTGCAATACAAGTTTGTTTCAACCATAGGTACAAAAGGATAAAGATAGTATGGGAAAGCAACGAACAGCAAAAATTATCAAACCAGTACAATATTCACCAGAATGGAACGTACACCAGAAAATAGGACGATTTGCACAGGAAACCGACAGGCTGCCCAATGCAAGGGAAGTGCGGAAAGCAAAACCAAAAACAGCCCCGCCATGCCTGCTGCCGATGGTTTTCTAAGGCACAGCTTTTTACCCGTCAGGGTGAACTGCCACCCGGAACTATTGAATTACCGGAAGGTGGAAAGGGAGTTTTTTACCTCCCTTTCCTACCTGTGCAGCCTGTATGGATTTGCAATGCCTGATGTATCAAAACAGGTATTCCCGTTTAACCTGCAATGCGCCTATGAATACGCCCGTACCTGCCTGAAACAGGTTGCGCCAGCCCTGCAATTGATTGTGATACAGGACAGTTGGGAGGTTGCCTACCTTGCTACGGTAGCAGAATACGATACGGATTGCTGGCTCTATTATGTTCCCGTAAACCAGTTGGTACGGCTTACGCAAAGAAAACAGAAAAAACAGGCGCAGTTGCTGTTATCTGTATTTGCCTACCTGTACCAGGTTGCAAAAATGCCGTTCTACACGGATTCCAGCAGCTATTTGTTCTATGAATACGAAATGCTGGAAAACTGGGTACAGGACGACCCCGAAAATGCGGAAGATTACGTAACTCAATTAGAACAAATACGGCAGGCGCATTATTTCGGCGGTAAGCTGTTACGGCAAATCCGCCATCCGTACCACCTGCAACAATTTGAAAACAGGGTGAACAGGTACGCACCGAAAACCCCGGCTGATACAGAACTACAGGAAGTAAGCAGGGAACTATTGCAGCTATACAAGCGCTATCCAAAAAATCATTTGTTCCTATCCGTCCATGAGAAATTGCTTAATCCAAAAGTTGAGGAAAGGCTACGACCCAACCAATACATTTCTTTTTGCTGGAATGATTACGGCATACTCAATAATACTCTTATTGAAATGGTCAATAACGAATTTCAGGAATACAGCGTCATAGACCTGCCGATGGCAATACAGATTTTTGACGCCCCGCAGGAAAAACCGTGCCATGACCTTGATTTTGAAAAGCAAATCTTCGGTTTGATAACCCAATTAATGGAAGTGTTAAATGATATGCAATGAAAAACATAACCCACCTGCAATACGATCTGTTTCTCCCGCAGAAAGCCCTCATCATCTACCAATCGGCAGCCGATGATAAAAACGATATGTATGTGGAGGCATACGACATGGACAAGGCAGGGAAGCCAATCAATGCGCATCCCTTGTCCGTACAGGAATGTGCCGCATTAGCCCAGGCCCTTAACCAGACCCCGGAATTGAGTACCGGCTTTCTCAAACCGAAAGGATTGCTGCCGGAAACCATTCTGTATATCAATCCCTGCCAAAGTGCATTCGCGGTTTGGTTCACACCGGGCAGGGAAGCCAGCCTGTTATTCAAAAACGAGTTAGGTATTCCAAGCGGAACAGCCATAGTACCTGCAATGATTTGGAAAGCCACGAAACATGACCTGTATGTATATGCTGTAAAAGACGGCACAAAGCCACAGGAAAACACACCGTTGTATCATGCGCCATTCTTCAATATCTACAAAGACGGCAAGGTGTGTATGGGTACGGTGAATGTAGAGATTGATACCCGTTGCAGCCTGGAAGATTTTATAAGTCAATGGGAACAATATTTCTACAACAGCTATTTCTCCCACCTGATAGGCGGATTCATTCCGGCGGGGCAGAACATAGTCCAGCTATGGCAGGGATTGATACACACCCAAAAGCCGTTCCCCGAAAAAGTATTGGTAAAAAATGGTCAGACACTTAAAGACATACTCAGATGAAAACAGCATTAAGCAGGGTGCATTTTACGGATACTTACCTGTTGCATCCCACTAATCCGATTTTAGTCAATCTCATTGGCGCAGGTGGAACAGGTAGCCAGGTACTCACCGCCCTTGCAAGGATGCACCAGTCATTGATTGCCTTAGAACACCCCGGCTTGTCGGTATGGGTTTTTGATGATGATGTGGTAACGACTGCAAACTTAGGACGGCAACTATTTTCCCGTTCCGAATTGGGGATGAATAAGGGCGTGGCATTAATCAACCGCATCAACAGATTTTTCGGCACGAACTGGAAAGCAGTACCGGAACGATATGCCAAAACGGAGACTGCCAAAGCCGTACAGAATATTGCCAACATTACCATTAGCTGCGTGGATACAGTGCAGGCAAGATTTGAGATTGCGGAAATAATATCCATAGACAATAAAAAGTACGAGGACAGGAACAACCCTATCTATTGGATGGACTTTGGCAACAGCCAATATACAGGGCAGGTATTGTTATCAACCGTCAGGGAAATACAGCAGCCACAGTCAAAAAAACATATTCCGGTTGGCAGCCTGCCATTTGTTACCGAGGAATATAAAGAACTACTGGCAGAGGGAGCGGACAGCGATACGCCAAGTTGCTCACTTGCAGAAGCCCTGACCAAGCAGGATTTGTTCATTAACTCAACCCTGGCACATATGGGCGCATCGCTCCTGTGGCAGATGTTCCGGGAAGGGATGATAGCCAACCGGGGATTTTTCCTGAACCTGAAAGAGTTCAGGACGTTGCCTGTAAAGGTTTAAGCAGACGTACAACAGGCATTTTAAGAGGCAACTATTTTTTTAACAACTAAATACAGACAGGATGAAGTACAACAGACAGGCAGTAAGAATGACAGCCGAACTAAGACAGTATTGGAACCAAACCATTGCAGACTGTATAGAAAACGGGAAGATAACAGACACGGAAGCGGAGGAAGTCTTTAACCGCTATACCGGAAAAGGAGGACTACACGGATTGGACAGGCAGGAGTTTGAAAACTACTACCAGTATTCAAGCAAGAAAAAGGAAATTGAGCAGGGGCAGTTTTTCACCCCGCATAACTTGTGCGAGGAGATAATAAAAGCGATACAGCCGCCACAGGATTATATCATTGCCGACCTGACCTGCGGCATGGGTAATTTCTTCAACTACCTGCCGAGGGAGGAGAACATTTATGGCAATGAGTTGGAAGAGACCGCCTTCGCCGTATGCAAGTACCTGTACCCGAAAGCCCATTTGGAGAACATGGACTTTGTATATTACGACCCCAAACAGAAGTTTGATTTAATCGTAGGTAACCCGCCATTCAATATCCAAACAGATGAAGGACTAAGCCAATGGCACTATATCCGCAAGTCATACGACTTGCTACAGTTCGGCGGACTGTTAGCTGTTATCATTCCCGACAGCTTCTTAAAAGACAGCTTCCAGGACGGACACAAAATACAGTGGATGAATGAGCGGTTTAACTTCATTGTGCAATGCCGGATACCGGATAACAGCTTTGAGGCAATCATAGACACCAAGCTGCTGATACTCCAAAAGAAAGGGGTTACCAATTCGGAAAGAAAATACAGCCCTGAACAGTACACCGATTTTTTACCGGAGCAGATTTTTACCAACCACATTGCGCCACTATATGCACAGTACCGCAAGGACAAGCCCAAACGCCACTTGCTGACCGTACACCAGAATATTGACGATGCAGACCTGCGCTACAAGATACAGAAAAGTTTGTGGCACATCAAGAGCAATCCGATTCTTAAACGGAAGTTCTATAAAAAGGCGTTGGAACGTATAGAGCAGCTACAAACACAGGCGCAACCGAAGGAGGTAAGTAACAAGGACTGGGAGCGCATGAAGTTAACGCCGGAAAAAGTATATGCCCAGATGCGTACCGTCCTGAAAAACCAGAACGATCCGAAACCGAAGCATGTCGTTAAGGTAGTCAAGACCACCTATGGTTTGCGATACAAGGCATACCACAAAAAGTTAGAGCAGAACGAATGGGAGAAGTCCGTACATGATCTACTCTTAAACGGTGAACGGTTTGCACCCTACGATAAACTGTATGAAAGTAAGAGAAAAGCGTTAGATATACAGAACCTGCCATATACGGAGATGCAGCGGAATGAAGCCATAGACAAATACTTAAATGATTTCACTCTAAGCCCCGCCAAGAAACCCGGCCAGCTATTTGCCACAACCAGTTTCCCGACCATCCAATTAAACGCCATGCAAAAGAATGATTTAGGCTTACTCTTACAAAAGCGGTACGGTATCCTGTCATGGGAGCAGGGCGGAGGCAAATCCGTAGCGGGCATGTGCTATATGCGGTATTGGCAGGGCAGGTACACAAACTGCTTTTTGCTGGCACCAGCCCTGGCACTGACTACCACTTGGACAGAGAGATTAACTGCATACGGTTTTGATTTTATACAGCTTACCAGCATCAGCGACATAGCTAAGATACGGAAAGGGCAGGTGGTATTAGTCAGCTACGATAGATTAGTAACCTTGCTGAAGCAGGTAAAGCGATACGTTAAACAGTGCGGCTACAAAATTGCCTTACTGGTGGACGAGAGCGATGAACTGACCAACGCAGCAAGCAAGCGCAGCAAAGCCGCCCTATGCTGTTTCAGGAAAGCCAAGTACAAGCTGCTGACGACAGGCACGACCACGAGGAACAACATTAACGAGATATACACCCAGATGGAACTGGTGTACAACAATTCCACAGCCTTCATATGTTGGGCGGAGAAGGTGTACCATGTCAACAAGGAGAACGAAGTGGAGGAAGATAATAACGCCCGTGTTGGCTACCCGTTCCCGGCGTTCCGGGGATCGGGACTGTTCAAAGCCTGCTTTTGCCCGCAGAAAAGCACGGTGTTGGGCATAAAGAAAGACACGCAGGATATTTACAACACCGACATTCTAAAGGAACTCATAAACAAGACGGTCATAACCCGCAAGTTCGAGGAGATAGTCGGAGAGAAGAAATACAGCATCCATACGCACAGCGTAGCCCAAAGCGACAGGGAAAAGGAGCTATACGAAACCTTGATGACTGCATTTATGCAGGTCTGCTATGACTTCTATGAGAGTACCGGCAATGCGAGAAAGGAAGCAGCCCTGCGACTGATACGCCAGTTAATGGTACTCATAAAGGCTACGTCCATGCCGCACCTCATGCCGCATTATGAAGGTAATGAACTACCCAACAAGTACGAGACAATATTTGAACTCTTACGGAGTTGGAACAACGAGCGGGTAACCATTGGCTGTATCTTTAAAGCGACCGCCACCGACTATTACGAGCAATTGCGTAAAAAGTTCTACGGGCGCAGCCTGTTTTACATAGACGGGGACATGGGCATACAGACGAGGATTAAGACGCTGGAAAAATTCAAGCGTTCAACCAATGGCATACTGGTATGCACCCAGCAGGCTTTAAAATCATCCGTTAATATTCCGTACTGTAACAAGTGCATCATAGAGGCTTTGCAATGGAACATCCCGAAAATATCGCAGTTCTATTTCCGCTTTATCCGCTTCGACAGTGTGAAGCACACCGAGGTGCATTTCGTGAACTATGAGCATACCATAGAGCTAAATTTACTTGCCCTGCTAATGTCAAAGGAAAAGCTGAATGATTTTATAAAGACCACAAATGTAGCTACAACGGAATGCGTGTACAAGGAATTTGGGGTTGATATGAATATCCTGGATATGCTGATACAGAAGGAATATGACAGAGACGGCAAACTGACGTTGAATTGGGGACGGCAGCAACTATACAGATAGTGAAATATCTATAATACATTCATCGGAAGCGCCCCTCGCAAATGCTTGGGGCGCTCCTTTTTAAGATATTGGTTGTTTTTTGTTAAGTTAGAAATTGATAGTTTCAATTAGACTGGAAAATAAGCACATAATTCTTTTACAACTCCGGCGATATTTTTTCCAATTTCTTTTAAATAATATTATCCAATCCGAACTCAATCTGATTTCACAGAATCGGGAGAATTGCCTGTAACTTTTCCCGGGACAAAGATTTTGATATATAGCCGGATACACTGGGGTTAGCGCCTGCTTTTTCTTTGTCATGCGGGTTAACAGAGGAGGAGAGCATAAATATTTTCACACACTCTTTAACTGAGTCGGGGAAATATTGAAACATATCCAATACTACCCAACCGCTTACTGGCATATTAATATCAAGAAAAAGAATTGCTTTTTTTGCATCATTGCCCGGATAGTTTGCCCGGATATATTCCAGTCCTTCTTTCCCATCAGTAAAAGTTTTCACTATAGCCCCGGGAATGGTCAGTTGAATAATTTTATCGCAGATCATATTATTAATAGGATCATCATCAATTACTATATAATCAGGCATGTCGTATTTATTTATGGCGTTTAAGCATTATTATTCCATTGCGCGTACCTAAAATTGTATTCTGAATTCAGTTCCTTTATTTACTTCACTAATTATGTCTATTGTCCCGCCAAGCGTTTGCACCTGGGTTTTTACCATGAACAACCCCATTCCTTTGCCTTCCACAGATGTATGAAAGCGTTTGTACAGGCCAAATACTTTATCGCCTTCTTTTTTCAGGTCTATTCCCAGTCCGTTGTCTTTAAAGATCAGTTCTGTTTTCCCATCGTGTTTACCGCTCGAGATTTCAATTATTGGCTGAACCCCAAGCCGCCTGTATTTAATACTGTTTGAAATAAGATTGTAAAAAATACTGTAGATATAGCTTTTTATTGTGGTCATTTCATCAACTGCTGTAAAGTCGCTTTTTATGACCACGTTTTCCATTCTTATTATGTTGTCAATGCTCAATATTATATCGCTTAAAAGCCGTGAAAATTTTACCGATTCCGTTTGCTCATTCATACCTTGTTTTACCTGCAAAATGTAATTTAGGTCCAGGATCACATCATCCAGTTTTTTCACACAAACGGAAAGGTTCTCCATAAATTCTTTTTCATCCTTTCTGCTAAGGCCAGGAAGCGTTACCACCTCCGCTATACCCATAATATTGGCAACAGGCGCTCGTAAGTTGTGTGATACGATATAAGAAAACTGTTCGAGGTCTTTATTTCGCTGCACTATATCGGCCACTATTTTTGCGCGTTCCACTTCCTCCTGTTTTTGTTCCGTAATATCCACTACCACTCCCAATACCGCCTTTTCATTGGTGCCGGCTACTGTAAAGGGAACTTTTACTGTCTGTAATAACCGCAGGTTTCCTTTGTAATCCGTAAATGTCATTTCGGGTATTATCATTGTTTCACCTGACGAGATCACTTCCCGGTCTTGATTTAATATAAAATCAACTTCACCTTTTACCGGTATAGTTTCTTTAATGGATTTGCCTGTCATTTCTTTTGGCGTAAGCCCATGAAGATTCGCGAAACTTTTATTTACGAAAATAAATTTCCCGTTATAATCTTTGGCAAAAACAGATTGGGGTATCAAATCCATGATCAAGGTAAGGTTGGCTTGAGATTGGCCGAAGGCCATTTCCGCTTCTTTCATGCTGGTTATATCATGCGCCACGCCATATAAGCCAGTCGGTTTGCCCACTTTGTTAAATTCAAAATGAGCCTCGGAAAAAAGTTGTCGCACAGTTCCGTCTTTTCGTATAATACGGTGATGAAAAGCAGAACTGCTTAATGCTTCTTCTGCTGTTTTCGTAATTTTCATTACATAATCCAGATCATCGGGGTGTATATAAGATGCCCATGACTGGTAGGATTGGATATTCTCTTCCGGGGGAAACCCGTATATCCTGCACGCTTCGTCAGACCATAATACAATTCCGGTTGAAAAATTATATTCCCAACTGCCAACGTGAGCAATGGCCTGGGCTTGTTTTAATCGTTGTTCGCTGTGTAATATTCTATCTTCTACCTGCGTCCGGTATTTTTCCTTTTCAAAAATATCCAAAGCGAATGAAATGTCGCCGCGCATTTCTTCCAGTACCCTGATCTCTTGCTCATCAAATAAATTACTTTGGGTAGAGAATAAATAATACAGGGCAGTTATTTCTCCCGATTTCATTATTGGCATAGCAATGGATGATTTGAAGCCTCTCGATTCAGCGAATTTTCTTACACGGTTATCCGGCGGTTCATTTTCATAATTGTTGATAACATGGTGTTTCCCGCTTTGCAATACATTTGCCGTGGCATCGCCATCAGCATATGTTGCATTGCTGAGCGCTTCCAGGTCTGCCGGAGTTGCTTTGCAATGCGCCGTAAGGCGAATTTTTTTATTGTCTTTGTCTAAAATACTTATCCACGACAGTTCAAATTTCCCGATTTCAATTGCAATCCGGCACGCTTCATTATACAGGGTTTGCTCATCGCTTACGTGTACTATGGTTTGATTGATGGCGCTTACAAAAGCATAGAGGCGGTTTGCAATGAGTATCTTTTCTTCCGCATTTTTCCGCTCGGTAATATCAATAATAGCCGCAAGCACCATCATTCCTTCACCAGTTTCCATCGGATTTAATCCTATCTCCACAGGGAACTCGCTGCCGTCTTTTCTTTTAGCAAACAAGTCTCTGCCAGCGCCCATAGTGCGCGCGGAAGGGTTGGCAAAATAAGTATGGCGGTGGGTGGGATGTTTTTCTTTGTACTGGGAGGGGATAAGTAGTTCTACTTCTTTTCCAATGAGTTCTTCCCGCGTATAGCCAAACAGTAATTCCGTCTGCCTGTTCACAAGTGTTATTTTACCTTTGCCGTTTACAAGTACCATAGCATGAGGGGCCGATTCTACCACTAAACGGAACCGGTTCTCTATTTTATAAAGCTCTTTTGTTTTTTTGGCTAATTGTATTTCCAATTCCTGGTTGAAATGCAGCAGTTTTTCTTCCGCTTGTTTTTTCT
>Ga0206855_10259_pt1 | contig 15320 bp, 13 predicted proteins | sample Alteio_BWOrgCont_51_FD_152637 | JGI IMG/M metagenome (GOLD analysis project Ga0206855, IMG submission 152637) | Enriched cells from forest soil in Barre Woods Harvard Forest LTER site, Petersham, Massachusetts, United States -... | ecosystem: Environmental > Terrestrial > Soil > Temperate forest >...
GCTTGGGATGCTCGCTATGTATATCGCCATGCATCTTTACAGGTGGCGGTAGCCTAATCGTTGGTTGCCCATTCTAATCTTCCGATCAATTGCCCAAGTGGGTTTCAAAATAGGGCGCTGCTTAATAGGCCAAATTCCCGTTTCTAGAAAGTCTAGCCATGATAATCATCGTTCATGATGCCAGGACCCGGATTTAAGGTTAAATGCTTCCATGAACTAAATAACCAGGGAGATTAAATCAAAAATTTCAAATGTGACGTTTGCGGATTCAAATTCTCTACGGATAAAACGATTGCCCGAGCCATTACGGCATCTCATCCAACCAATCCCAAAAAGCCGGGAAACTGTAACGGCAAAATGGTAGAGTATGTAAAGTTGGTGGTTGCCGAATAAAATTGAATTGAAAGCCTATGGTTGGAGTGTTCCGTTTGTAGAACCTGGAAAATGATCGAAAAGTCGAATTTGGTTCTTTTCAACTTCTAGTAGAAGTCAATAATTTGACGCTCCAAAATCCGATTTTGACCCTGGATTTATGGGGTCGAGACGAGGCTCTTCAAAAATTCAATGAAAAATATTCCATCAATACCGTTTAGTGATTTCAGAAAATAATTGAATTGCCCGAATTCACTTAAAAGAAGGATTTAATGGGAGTCAGGGATTTGAACCCCGGACCCGCAGATTACTTCCTTGCGGATTTCATTGTCTTGGCCAGATCGACAAGTTCCGTGAAGAATCCATCGACGCGATCGCCGAATATTCCTTCCCGCAACGGCTTGAAGAGGTCCGGATTCGCAGGAACCTGTTCCCTCATCGTCGCCAAATAGACCTCAAGGGGAAGGTGAATGGCGTGTCGTATCGGCAGCATCTTCAGCTCGATGACGACTTGCCGCAATTGCTCGACAGCACGCGAACCTCCGACGCTGCCATAACTGACAAAGCCGGCCGGTTTGTTGTTCCACTCGGAGAATACCCAGTCAATAGCATTCTTGAGGACGGCCGTATAGCCATGGTTGTACTCAGGCGCAATCATGATGTAGCCGTCGGCCTCGGCGACCTTGGCCGCCCATTTCTTGGCGAGCTCGTTGGAATAATTCCCTTTAAGCATGGAGGGACCCATTGGCTCATCGAAAAAAGGAAGCGGCCAGTCGCGCAAGTCGATGAGTTCGGGTTGCACTCCCTCCTTCTTGGCCAATTCATCGTAGATATAGCGCGCAGGCTTGTCCGCATAACGGCCCTGCCGCGTGCTGCCGATAATGATGTGGATCTTTACGGATGTTTCCATGGGAACCTTCTTTCAAGTGTGTTAAGGATAGGGTTATTTGTGTTTTTTCTTGACCTGATCGGAGAGATTCTTGAGGAGACCCAGCAGGTACTCGGTATTGACGGAGTAGAACACCTCCTGGGCCCTCCGCTCGTCTATTACCAGGCCGCTCCCTTTGAGAGTCTTCAAGTGCTGGGAGACGGCGGGCTGAGAGAGCCCCACTATCCGCACCAGTTCGCCGACGGTTTTCCGGCCGCGCAGAAGGACTTCAAGGATGCGGTAACGGTTTTTGTTCCCGATGCCCTTGCCGAACTCGTTGATTTCCTTGCAGAAGTCCGTCATGGTTATATTCGTATATTAGCATATACTTATAAGCAAGTCAAGTCGTTGGGCCGATGGAGGTCTAGCGGAAAAGGGGCCTTTCACGCTGGGGGATTAATGTCGAGCAATTTATACGATATTCCGCTTATGCAGATAGATGGAAAGAAGACAAGCCTGTCCGCTTACAGGGGAAAGGTTCTGCTCATCGTAAACGTCGCTTCCAAATGCGGTCTCACGCCTCAATATGAGGGGCTGCAGCGACTCTATGCGCAGAAAAAACCTTTCGGTTTGGAGATTCTTGGATTTCCGGCGAATAATTTGCGGGCCAAGAGCCGGGCACCGAAGCCGAAATTGCCGAATTTTGCAGCCTCAATTACCAAGTGGAGTTTCCATTATTCGAGAAGATTTCCGTCGTTGGGCCTGATCGCCATCCCCTCTATACGGCTTTGGTGGAGGCATATCCGAAAGCGGAAGGCACGAAGCCAATGCAGGAGATCCTTGCTCAACACCACATCTATCCGATGTCGGACACGGACGTATTATGGAATTTTGAGAAATTCGTTCTGAACCGAGAGGGCAAGGTGATTGCCCGCTTCTCTCCCGGCATTACAGCGGAGGATCCCCGGTTAACAACGGTATTGGAGAGTGCGCTCTCCGAGTAACACCCGTGTCTACTAAACCTGGGGAAGCTCTAGTAGGTAACCCGAAATTCCAAGTCTTTTTGCAATCCCTTTCAAAAAGAGTTTGTCTTCCAATCGTAACACGTCAAAAAACAGGTTTTAGGGATGCCCTCTTGAAGGTATTTTTAGAGCATGAGACCGAGATGGAAATTTGGCACAATGAGTGTTCTTCTAGCCGGAATATCGGTTTACGCAGTTGGAAACAAAGGGATGGTAAGCGGAACAATAACGGGTTCTTTAACTGGGGCTTCTTCTTTAGATTCCGTAATCAAGGGTGCGAGCGTTGTTTTTTATTCAGGTGGAGTGAAGATTGACAGCGTTGTGACAAACTCTTCAGGAATCTTTTCAGATTCTCTAAGTGCAGGAACCTATTCTCCAGTCAAAATATCTGCTACTGGATATAAAAGTGACTCCGATCTTCCCGCTTTGGACACTTCAATAGCTGTCGTTTCTAATTCCAATTCAAATGTAAACGCCACGCTCACTTCGGCAACAGCTTCTCTAGGCGGAACCATCTTTTCCATCTCTTATGGCGGGGGACCAGAAACACCTGTGGGGGGCGCAAAAGTCTATCTCCAAAGACGTGCGATTAACATTGATGCTGCGGCCACAGTTTATTGGGCTGTCGATTCCACTGCAACGAATGCAAACGGTCTTTATGACTTCGTCAATTTGATTGCCGGTCCTTTTGCAAACTATCGTATCCTTATAAAGGACTCAGCCATTATCTTGAACGACAGTTCCGCAAATACAACAGTGACTGCCGGCGAATCCGTTACTTTGAATTATGATGAACCCTGTTGTGCATCCATTTATCCGCACTCGTCCAGTTTGGCTAAAATAATTCGCTACATCTCCGCGGGTGATAAATTGATTTTGGATCTAGGTCAGCCGACAACAAATGCGAGAACGATTTCGATCATCAATATGAATGGCACGCTTCAACTTCAGCTTTTTATTCCGGCGGGACAGTCCCGTGTATCTGTTCCGATTGACTTTGCCCCAGAAAGAGGATTCGTTTTTCTTGTAAAGTGATTTTTTATAAAGGGTGTTTCATTCACCCAGTAATCGCTCCCTAGCCCACTCAGCTAGTGACCTGCTCAAGGAACTCGGTTTAGTGTTTTTGGGAAGTATCCACTTTTGCGGGGAAAGAGGATTTATGGTAGCGGGTCAGGGATTTGAACCCCGGACACGCGGATTATGATTCCGCTGCTCTAACCAACTGAGCTAACCCGCCCCAAGGGGGAAAATAGTAGCTCCGGCCTAAAGCGTTGGCAATGCATTAAGCAGCTGAATCTAAGCCGCGGATAAATGCTTCCAACGCTTTTTCAGCGGCCCCAGTATCTTGTCAAGATCCTCCCGCAGCCGTTGGCGGATGGGTTCAATGTCCGGTTCGGGATGGAAAGAACCATAATCATGGAAAATCTCACGCCCGCGCTTGCCGTCCTTGGCCAAAGAAGCGTCCACAGACTGGAGCAAGTTTTTAAACAAGGCGCCAGGTTCGAATCCTGGAGTTTTGCTTCCGCTCAGGCCCAAGGCCGCGGCGATGGGGGAGGCTTCGGAAGGAAGCGGCGCGGCGATGGGATCCCACAGCAACGCGCGGCAGAGGACGATGCGAAGATAATCCTCGTAGGCCGCAATGGAAGCAGCCAGCCGCGACTTGCGCATAAAGTTCTTGCCCAAACCCGGGAGATCGCGTTCGCCGTAAAAGGCCGAAGATTTGGGGGCATGACGCAACTCCAGCAGGGCATGGATGACGTCGTTGGCGATGCGCGGCGCGAACAATCCCGCGGACAGGAAGGAACCGTGCAGCGGAGAATTTTCAGAGACGGGCGGATCGGGCAAAACATGCCGCTCGGCGCGGTTGCGGTCAAGGTATTTGTATGCGTTGCGGATCAGCGCATAGGCGTTCTCGCCCCACATCCAGCCCGGCAGGATTTCGTTCAGGCCGTGCGCTTTTTTTGCCGTCGTTGCCGTTTCCGGAACGGGCCCCAGAGGCGGGGTGATGAGTGAAAACGGGAAAACCACCCGCTGAGGCGGAGTGATGACTCCGGTCGCGAACAGGGAATAAGGCGCGGCGCTGAAGTCGGCAGGAAATTTTATGGAGCACCCGAGCCCGAAAAAATTCCCCTCGCCGGGCCGGATTTCCTGATCGGGTTTGCGTCCCGTGTGATTGCTGCCCACGTTGGCGCCATACCCGATGTTGCCATGTCCTTCCGGCCATACAGCCGATATAAGGAGCGCCTGATGGTGAAAACCCACGAAAGGACCCAGCAGCGAGGCGGTAACTTCCCCTTTGGCCACGTGGGTGTTCGGACCCAGAATGCTGTCCTCCACCTGTCCGGCGCGTTCAACAGAGGAGCTTTCCAGGAGGAGCGAGCGCATTGCGTGGCCCGCCGTGTCGATGCGGGATCCCGGTTCCAATACCGAATCCTGAAGGATGGCATTCTCGCCGACATGGACAGGATGTTTCTCGGTGGAAGCCAGGATGCAGCGCTGCAGGGAGGAAGCGCCCTGGATAAGGGTTCCGGGACCCACGTAGCAGTTTTCAATGCGGGAGGTCCGCTCAATCTTTGCGCCCTGACCGACGAAGGCGTGCTCCGACTCGATGCCGCTAAGCCAGGAAACGAGTTCGCGCTCCAGTTTTTCCTGCTCCGAGGGCAGGAGTGAGGCCAGATCGGCGCAGTCGGAGAGCCTCATGCCGTCAAAGAGAAAGACCCGACGCGTTTTGGTTTCGCTGCCGGGATGAATCGGAAGCCCCAGGCAGAAAAGAGAGTTCTTGTGCCCGATGATTTTGTGAACGCTGCGGAGAACGGCCCCGTCCTCGATGATGAGACGCTCCGCCAATCCCACGTCTTCCAAGGTGGAAGCACCTATGAGGACGTCGCGCATACGGCTGCGCCACAGCTCCGGGGAACCCTTTTCCAAATTCAGGACGACGTGGCCTTCGAAACGGCAGTGATAAACGGCTTCTAGGGATCCCGAACCGGATCTCAGCAGTCGGACCTGTTTCCAGTCGGGCGAGACGTTCCCGCGGTTCTCCAGATCCTGAATCTCGTCTTTGTTCAGGGCGCGGCTGCGGCTCCAGGCATCGGACCACCGCGCTTTGGAAGTCCTAAGGAAACTCGCCACGGCCGAGGAATCCAAGGTTTGCCGCAGACCGGACCGCGCGAATTTGAAGGAAGTCATCGTCGGGCAAAATAGCATGGTTACCTTATCCCGGCATGTCCGGACCTGCCCTAGCCTTTTTCGACTTCGACGGGACGCTGATAGAGGGCGACAGCATCCTTTTCTGGCTGCGTTTCTACTACCGCCGCCGCCCGGGGCGCCGCGTCTTTCAAATCGCCAATTGGCTGGGGCTCCTCCTGTTTGCCTCTCGTATCATCAACAGCCATACGCTTAAACGGATTCATTTGTGGCCGATGTCCTTTGAGAAGCCCGAGGCGCTGGACAGGATGGCCGCGGAGTTTGTCCGCCGGGACCTGGCTCCAAGGTTCTATGCCCCGGTGCTGGAACAATTGCGCAAACATCATGCGCAAGGGCATCAGGTCGTGGTCATTTCGGCCAGCGGCACCTTTTATCTCAAGTATCTAAAGGAACTTCTGCCCCCTTCCTGCCTCCTGCTCGGCACGGAAATGGTATGGGGGGAAGGATTTTTGAGGCTGCCCGGTTATCGGGGAGGAAATCTCCGCGGCGAAAACAAAATCCTCCGCTTGCGAGCCCTGGGATTTGAAGAAAAAACTCCGGGCAGTCACGCCTACTCGGATCATCACCACGACATCCCCCTGCTGCGCTTCGCGGAGTTTCCGGTATGCATCCGCCCCACGCGCAAACTGCGCAAACTGGCGGAATCCTTGGGTTGGCCGATTTGGGATTTGCCGGGAGAGCGGCCGGCCTGGCGGGGAAAGCTGGAGACCGTGCGGCTGTTTTTGTTGGCCGTTTAGCTTCGGTTCTCGCTAATGAGCGCCCTTGCCGGTGAGCACTACCCATACGGTGCGAAGTAAAATCATAATGTCGAGCGGCACCGACATGTTTTCGAAATACCAGAGGTCGAACAGCACCTTGGTTTTGACGTCCTCGATGCTGGAGTCGTATTGGTGCTTCACCTGGGCCCAGCCCGTGAGGCCCGGCTTCATTTTGAGGCGCCGCAGATAAAGCGGCACCTCGTGGCGGAGCTGGTTGATGAAGTGCTCCCGTTCGGGCCGCGGACCCACCAGGCTCATCTCGCCCTTGAGCACGTTCCAGAACTGCGGCAGTTCATCCAGCCTGGCGCGGCGCAGAAAATGTCCCAGCCGCGTGACGCGCGGATCCTTCTTGGAGGCCCATTGCGGCCCCATAGCTTCGGCGTCGGTGCGCATGGTGCGGAATTTATAGAGGCTGAAACGCCGGCCGTATTGGCCGATGCGCTCCTGGGCATAAAAGGCCGGTCCGGGGGAGTCCCAGCGGATGAGCGCTATCAGCGCCAGCATGATGGGGCTGAACAGAAGCAACCCGAAAAGGGAAGCAGATATATCCAGCACGCGCTTGAGATCGGCTTCCCACCCCGGCATGTGCTCCGGAAACAGCTCCTTGAGCGCGATGCCGTGCAGGGCGTTGGTCTTGAAGTGCCCGGACGCAGCGTCGTAGAGATCCGGGACGATGAAAATCGTCAGGGGAAACTCCGCCACGTAGGACAGCACGCGCATGATCTCGTTATGCGAGGAAGATTCGTGGCTGATGATCACACCGCCGGGGTGAAGGTTCCGGACGAGATCGGGAAGCTCGGCGTATTTCCCCAGCACGGGCAGGCTGGCGAAGTGCTGGCCGTGCAAGGCGGGATTCTCATCCACGAACCCCACCGCCTTCCAGCCCAGTTCGGGAGCGGACTCAAGCTCCTGGCGGATGCGGGCGCCCGCCTCGGTGGCCCCGAGAATCAGCATGCGATCCTGCCCCTGCCCGCGGGTGAGAAGCGAGCGCAGGAAAAGCTGGGTCAAAAGGCGCAGGCCGTTCACCAGCCCCAGTACGATGAGCCAGTAGGAGATGACGATGAAAATCCGCGAGGGCGTGATCATTCTCCAGAAGTAGTCATGCCGGAGGGCGTCCAGCAGGTTGGAGCCGTTGGTCACCGCCAGCACGAACAGGCAGAAGAAGGTGGCGTCCCGTGTGACCAGGGCCACCTGCACCGCCCGGGAATAAAGGGACCAGTCGCGGTAAAGGCCCTTGAAGAAGAAGTAGAGGGTTCCCCCCAGGCTCAGGAAAAATTCCAGCTGCGCATAGTGCCAGAAATTGCGGGTAGGCTCATAGGTTTCGCTGGAAAACCCGCTGCGGTAACGCAGCCAGAAAATGAAGGCGAAGGCGAGGTTCATGGCGATGAGATCGGCCATGAAAACCAAATACTTCCCGAGTTTCTTGGTGGGCATATGAGTGTTGGCTGTGTTGGATTTCCCGCGTGCCAGAAATTTACTCAGTATCCCCGCCGCGCGCAGGCGACTTCACGGGCTCTTTCACGGATCCCGCGGGTCCGGCAGGGTTTCAAAGGGGCTCAAAGCGTCTTGGAAGCCGAGATGCTGAAGTACTTGAAAAAAGACCAGGGGCCGAGATTTTTTTCGTTGATGGGCCAGGAAAGATCGATATGGTTCACCACCTTCTGCACCGAGCGCGAAGCCCCCAGGCGAAGCCCTATTCCCACCGAGTAATGCAGGTCGCGCATGTCCACGGAGTCGTAGGCGGCGTAGGTGTTGCCCGCGTCCACGAAGGCCGCAAAGGCGGGCACGAGCGTGCCGAACTCGAAGGGGGGAAAGTAACGCTGTTCCGCGGTGAGGAGCACGCGCGCTTTGCCCACGTAGTAGTAGTCCGGATAGCCGTTCAAGCCGGACTCGCCGCCGAGATAGAGCTGCTGGCTGTTTTGCACGGCGAAGAGGTTGTTGTACTGCCCGCTTATCACAGTGGAGAGGAAGGAGACGGGTTTCCATTGGCCTTCGGCGTAGGCGAAGGTGGATCCGTTGTCGAACCCGGTGTCGGAGAGGAAATACTGCATCGAGGCGTCCGAGTTCAGAAAAAAGGTGTTCGCCCAGGCGTTGTTGTAGATGGCGCTGTAGGAGTATTGCCACTCCCGGCTCCTCGCTCCCAGCCAGGTTTCATTCTGGGCCAAAGAAGCGGAGAGCTGCCAGCCCGTTACCAGGGTTTCGCTCCACTTGAGGTTCTGGAAGTTGTTGACGGTTTTATCCGCGTACTGGTAAACGGTCACGTTGACGCCGAGCAATTGATCGCGGCGCGAATCGAAGCGCGGCGTGGCGAAGTGAAGGCTATCGAGCACCGAAGCCGGCGTAAGCGTGTCGAAGCCCTGGTTCAGGGTGCGGATTTCGTTTGCGTAAAAGGGCGTCACGGAAGTTTTCAGGGAATAGCCGAAGGAGCGCGTGAATCCCGCATACGTGTTGTAGGTCGACACCTTGCCGAATTGCCCGAGAAGGTTGGTTTGGCCCAGCAGCGTTTTCCCCGTGGAATCGAGCCGCCCCTCATCGGCCAGATTATCGAGGTCGTTGCCGGAGAGATAAAGATCTTCCGCCGATACCAAGGCCGAGGTTGAAAACGACATGGCCCATTTGTCCGTGCGCGACAGCAGGGGCCGGTTCAGCGCCACGGAATAGGAATAGCCGTCGTCGCTGGCAGTATAGTTGTCCTGGAGCAGGGCCGCCTGCACGGAAAGCTGCAGCTTAAGGGACGTGAAGGCGGTGTTCTCGAAATCCAGCGACTGGCTGTTGTCCTGCAGGTTGTGGCCCACGAAAAATCCCAGGCGATCGCCGGAGCCCAGCAGGTTGCTCTCCACGGGCCCGAGATACCAGATCCATTCGCCGCCCTTGCGGCTGACGCTGAAGCTCGGCACGGTCGTCCACTGATCGAAGGTGGTGATTTTGACGATGAGCGTGGAATCGGGCTGCCGTTTTACCTCGATGAAGGCGTCGGCCAGGAACTGTTCGGCGCGCAGGTTTTTTTCGTTTTCGCGCAGCATGTCCGCGGTGACGATGCTTCCTTCCTGAAAGAGCAGCCTGCGCTGCAGCGTGGATTTGCGGGTGTTGATGTGCAGTTTGTTTCCCAAGTTGTACAGATCCTGTTCCGCGTCGCTGTGGGCGTCGGTGCCGGTGAAGGCGTCCTTGATGTCGAACAGGATGGTCGACACTTTGCCCGTGAAGTCGTCGGGCAAGTCCCGAGCCCGTGTGAAGCCGGGGTCCGGCACAAAAAATCGGACGTCCCCCTCGTCGCACCAAACGGAAACGGAGAAAACCGGCAGGCAGACGGCCACGCTAAGACACCAGAATTTCCAGTTCATCAGCGGGCTAGTCCTCGCTTTTCCCTCGTCGCTTCTCTCATGCAGTCGCTCTCATGTAACTTCAATGCCTTCATCTGCTGCTTCGTCGCTTCCGGGAAAAGCGGGCCTGTAAGCCGGGTTCTGTCTCGTTCCCGCCTTGCGGCGTTAACGGGATGGCCATCCCTCTGGGATCCATTTTGCAATGGGCCTCAAGCGACCTACCCGGCAGCCTGTTCACCGCTTAGCGCGGAGAAACCGGACGGATCGTCCTTGCGGCTGCCCTATTTGGTCTTGCACCGGATGGGGTTTGCCCTGCCACCCGCCTTACGACGGATGCGGTGAGCTCTTACCTCGCCGTTTCACCCTTACCCTTCAGGAAGCCGAAGCCTCCTAAGGGGCGGTTTATTTTCTGTGGCACTTTCCGTCCCGTCGCCGGGCCCGGCCGTTAGCCGGCATCCTATCCTGTGGTGCCCGGACTTTCCTCCAGTTTCCGCAAAAGCGGAAACCAGCGGCCATCCGGCCCGCTTTCCCTTCGAAGCGATTAACGTTTCAAAGATACCATGAATTCCTGGGGTAACTCCCGCTTGGCTGAATTCACGGAAGCAGGGTTTAACCCGATGCGGCGTGGTGTTCCGGCAGGGAATCCGGAGGCATCCAGATCCGCGAAAGCAGCCACGTAACCAGGAGTGCTATCGCGCCTCCCAGGAAAACCTCGCCGGTTCTTTCCAAGGCGGCTTCCGTTCCGCCGACCTTGGAATGGGTCATAAACCCGGCGGACATGACGATGGCCGCCGTAATCGGCGCGATGCGCCAAGTGGGCTGCGAGGGGGTCAGGCGGGAGGCGATGAAAGCGGTGACGGTCGCGGCCAAGGGGAGCGTCCACGCCCTGGGTCCTGCGAGGAATAAAAAAAGCAATCCCACGCCGCCGCCGATGAGGGTGTTGTAAATCCGGAAACGAAAAGCGGTCAAGGCCGTTTTCAGCTGGGGATCTGTCACGACGATGAGGGAGATGATGGCCCAAATGGCGTGCGTGTCCCCCAGCTTTCTAAGCAGGAACCAGGTCGCCGCCGTGCCGATGAGAATCCGCACGGCGTAGTGCAGGCCCGGAGAGTTTTTCTGCAGGCTTCCTGAAAGGGCGAGGATGCTCATGTTTTCCCCAGCCGCCGCGCCGCTGCCAGAAAGCACAATGCCGTCGCGAACAGCAACGCGGCGAGAATAGCCATCAGGTAAAGGGGATGCTCGGACAATGCCTGCGAAGCCACCGTCACGGTTGGAATCAGAATGAGCAGCGAGAGTCCCGTGAGTTGGGCCGCGCCGCGCACGGTTTCGCAGCGCAGGGAGATGAGCACCGAGAGGGAGCAGAAAAAAAGCGCGAGAAAAGGCGTGAGCAGCAGCGGAAAAATCCACTCGGAAGGCGCCGCGGTTTGCAGGCCGCCGCTCAGGGAGGAAACGAGCAAAGCCAAACTTTGGCCGAGCCATCCCACGATGAGCGGAAAGGGGAGCACGCCGAGCACCTTGCCGGCGAAGAGCTGCCCGCGCGCCAGAGGCAGGCAGAGCAGCGTTTCCCAGCTGTGGCGCTCTTTCTCTCCCGCGAAGGCGTCCGCGCCGAGCGGCACGGCGAGTGACGCGCCCACCAGCGACAACACCGCCAGGAAGGTGCGCGTATAGACCCAGCCCTGCCAGGGATTCTCCGCCATCAGGAAAAGCATGACCGCGTGCACGACCACCAGGATAAGGGGGACGGCGGCGAAGGGAATGAAGAAGCGGGGATCGCGGAGCACCAGCATCCACTCATGACGCGCCAGATGCAGCACTTTGCTCACAGGGCATCCTCCACGTAATGGCGGTAAAGGCTCTCCAGCGAGCGCCCCTTCGGTTCGAGGCGCACAACCTTGCCGCCGCTTTGCATCAAAGCTTGGAGTATATCCGGCAGGGCGTCCAGCATACCCGGGCCCCGCAGGCGCAGGCCCCAGCGGCCTATGCGCAACTGATCCCCGGAGAGGACGGCCAGGTCGTCAAAGCGCAGGGCGATGTCTTCCGCAACGGCATTGGTGAGGCTTCCTAAGCCTTCCATCTCCACTTCATCGATGCGGGCGGTCAAACTCTCGCGGGACAGTTCATGGACAAGCGCCCCCCGCCGCAGAAATCCGTAGTCGTGCGCGGTTTCTTCCATCTGTTCCAGGCGGTGCGAGGTCACCAAAGCCGACGCTCCCGTGGCGACGTAAGCGCGCAGATGGGCGAGGACGAGGCGCTGCGCGCGCGGATCCAGATGCTCGGTGGGCTCGTCCCAGAGCACCAGGCGCGGGCGGTGCAGCAGCGAGCGCATGAGCTGGACTTTTTGCCGGTTGCCCTGGGACAGCTTGCCGATGCGGGTGGTCAGCGACTCCAATTCGAACGCCGCGGAGAGTTCTTCGATGCGTGACGCGGGGTTTTCGGAGGCGTTAGGATAAAAGCCCGCGAAGAAACGCAGGTATTCCTGGGCGGTCATGCGCGCATAGGCCGCCGGGCTTTCAATCAAGACGCCCATCTGGCTTCGCAAGGCGTTCGGAAAACCTTGAGGCGCGGGGGACGTATGCGCTTCGTCTGCAATTTCGGTCCCCAGGATTTGCAGCGAGCCGGAAGCGGGGCGCAGCAGCCCGGTCAGGCAGCGAAGCAAGGTGGTCTTGCCTGCTCCGTTGGGTCCCAGCAAGGCATAGATGCGGCCGGGTTTTACTTCCAGGTTAAGACCGCGCAAGGCTTCGCCCTCGGCGCCATTGGAATGACGGGAGGGCTTGCCTGAATATCGCACCCGCAGCGCTTCGATGCGGAGCGCGGGCTCTATAGGGGATTCCTTTTCGGAAGGGGGCATGCGCGAGGTTTTATTCTATCCGAAGCCTAGCCGGATCTACCCGGAAACGTGAAGGTTTTCCACTAGCACGTCCGGAACCTTGACCGAGGAAAAGGAATCGGCGTACTGGTTGGAAAGGCCGCGGATGCGCTGCAGGAGATCGAAAAAATTGGCGCTCAAAGTGATTCTGTCCACTGCATGAACACGCTGTCCGTTTTCATACAGAAACCCCTGTGCGCCGATGGAGATTTCGCCGGACACCGATGAGCAGCCCGAACCGCCCTCGAGTTTGACCACATACAAACAGCGCGGGTAGGCTGCCAGAAGATCCTCCAGGCTTTGTTTGCCTTCCCGGATGAGGTAATTGGAGAACCCGGTCCCGGCTTTGCCGGAATATCCGCGCGCGCCGGTTCCCGTGGGCGCAACGCCTTCCTTCTTGGCCGATTCGAGATTGTAGAGATAGGTCTGCAGCACACCGTCCCGCACCACCTCTATGGCGCGGGCCGCGACCCCTTCTCCGTCGAAGAGATGGGATCCGGGGGCTCCGGGAATAAGGGGATCGCTGACCAGATTGAATTCGGGGACCGCGATGGCTTGGCCGAGCTTGCCCTGCAGGCGCGACTGCCCTTTCTGCACGGCTTCCGCGAAAAAAGGCGAGGAGAACATCGAGAACAATTGCGGGCTGACGCGGCTCGAAAAAACCACCGGATAGGCGCCGGAGGCAAGGGGCTTTCCGTCCAAGAGTTCCACCGCACGCTCCACGGCGGTTTTGGCCATCATCTCCGCGTTGAAATCGAAGGTGCGGCCTCCGCGGCTGTAAATCCCCATCTTGCGGTTTTCGCCGTCTTTTCCATCACTTCCATCTTTGGCCACCGCGCCGAGTCCTGCGGAAATGGACCCGTGGCGGGATTGATAGGAGACGCCGTTGGAATTGCGAATCATGGAAAACCCGCCGCCCTTGGAGACGCCGAGATAGGGGACGTTCTCGATGCGCGCATCCGTATGCAGCGCGATGTTCTCCAGTTCGAGCGCAAAGGTTTTCATGTCCTCCAGTGTCACAAATTCCACGCTGGGGTCGTAAAGCTTCAAATCGACCTGCGACAGCGGGACGGGATGGGGAAGATCCAGTTCCACTTCGTCGGTGAGGGCGCTATGGCTCCAAGCGTCGGCCACCGTGCGCCGGAGCGCTTCACGCGTCATGCGCTCCGTGAAGGAGAAGCCCGGCCGTTTACCCCGAAAGAGGCGGATGCCGATTCCGCGCGAGTTGGAGATTTCCGTGCTCTTGACCTTGCCTTCGAAAAGCTCGAGCCCCATGCTTTCGGACTCGCCCGCGACGATGTCGAAGCGTTCGGCGCCTTGCCGCCGCGCTTCCTCGCCGACGAATTCCATGGCGTCCGCCGGAGAGAGGGTCTCTGTGGAGAGGATCATCGCCCGCCCACCAGAATGCTGTCCACGCGCAAGGTCGGCTGTCCCACGTTGACCGGGATGCTGCCGCTGGAGGCTCCGCACATGCCCGCAGCCAGCTCCAAATCGTTTCCCACCATGGAAATGAGCGGTAGGATTTCCGGACCCTTGCCAATCAGGGTGGCGCCCCGCACCGGCTCCGCGATTTTTCCGTGCCGGATGAGGTACGCCTCTTCCACCGCGAAGTTGAACTCCCCCGTGGCGGGATTCACGGAACCCCCGCCCAATTTTTTTGCGTAAAGCCCGTCTTCCACGCTCGCCAGGACTTCCTCGGGGGTGTGGCTTCCCGCGGCGATATAGGTGTTGCGCATGCGCGACACGGGAGCGTATTGGTAGCTCTCGCGGCGGGCGCTTCCCGAAAGCGAAACTCCGGTTTCCGTGGCGCCAACACGGTCGCTCATGTAAGTCTTGAGCACGCCGTTTTCGATGAGCGTCGTCTTTTGCGCCGGCCGTCCCTCGTCGTCCACCTGAATGGATCCCCAGGATCCGGAGAGCGTGCCGTCGTCGATGGCGGTGACTTCCGGGTGCGCGATGCGCTCGCCAATTTTTCCGGCGAATACGGAAGCCTTGCGCCGCACCCCTTCGGTCTCCAGCAGATGCCCGCAGGCTTCATGGAAAATGACGCCGCCAAAGCCGTTGCCCATCACGACCGGCATCTTGCCGCCCTTGACGTAGCCGGCCGTGAGCATGCGCACCGCGCGCTCCGCGGCTTCCTTCGCGTAGCGCTCCACGTCGATTTCGTCGAAGAATTCGAAGCCGCGCTGTCCTCCGGGGGCCTCTCCGGCCACGAAAATTTCGCCCGCGTCCTCGGCCGTGACGCTCACGTGAAAACGGCAGCGCGTGCGTGTGTCCGACACCCACAGGCCCTCGCTGTTGCAGATCAAAATATCGGAGACCACGTCTCCGGCGCGCACCTGCACCTGGGATATCTTCCCGGAGTAAGCTCTAGCGGCCCTGTCGGCGCGCAGGAGCAGATCCAGTTTGCGCTCCTGTCCGATGCGCCGCGGATCCAGCACAATGCGGTGGTTGTTTTCCAAAGTCACGCCTTTGAGGGTCTGTGAGCCGTGCTGGGCCGTAGAAACAGACCCCCGGCTGATGCAGAGCGCCTCGATCAATTTCAGCAGATGCTCGGGGTCGTCCTTGCTGGTATGCGCGTACAGGACTTCCGTGCCGAATAAAAGACGGATGCCGATGCCATAGTCCGTTCCGGCGCTGGCGGATTCCACCTTGCGGTCCTTGTAGGAGACGGCGGCATGCCGCGTCTCCTCCTCAAAGAGTTCGACGAAGTCCGCGCCGCGCTCCCGGCCCGCCTGAATGAGGCTTTGTGCTTTTTCTTTGTCCATAGTCGTTGTAAAATACCTAACCGTAGAGGATGTGCTTCTCTTTCCAGTCCCACGGACACTATAAACAGCGCAGATTCCTGATAGGTGGAGTGCACTTGGGGCCCTGTTCGGAGTTCTTAGGCTGAGTGAACAAAGGCCT
>Ga0206855_10216_pt2 | contig 15283 bp, 15 predicted proteins | sample Alteio_BWOrgCont_51_FD_152637 | JGI IMG/M metagenome (GOLD analysis project Ga0206855, IMG submission 152637) | Enriched cells from forest soil in Barre Woods Harvard Forest LTER site, Petersham, Massachusetts, United States -... | ecosystem: Environmental > Terrestrial > Soil > Temperate forest >...
CCGGTGTGCGTGTTGTGCCGCATGCTATAGCCCGTTATGGCGCGTATCTTGCAAAAGGGGTAATTATGATGCCATCCTATGTTAATATCGGCGCTTATGTTGATGAAGGCACCATGGTTGATACCTGGGCTACCGTAGGCTCATGCGCACAAATTGGCAAACATGTGCATTTAAGCGGCGGCGTTGGTATCGGCGGTGTTTTAGAGCCGGTGCAGGCCGCGCCTGTTATTATTGAAGATAATTGTTTTATTGGGTCGCGGGCAATAGTTGTTGAAGGCATTCACCTGGAAACTGAGGTAGTTTTGGGCGCAAATGTAGTATTAACCGCGTCTACGAAAATTATCGATGTTACCCACGAAAAACCAATAGAATATAAAGGGCTTGTACCTGCCCGGTCCGTAGTGATCCCTGGTTCGTATACCAAAAAATTCCCTGCGGGCGAGTACCAGGTGCCTTGTGCTTTGATTATTGGCAGGCGTAAAGAATCAACCGATAAAAAAACGTCGTTGAACGATGCTTTGAGGGAAAATAATGTTGCTGTTTAGAGGTTGGCTATTAGAGGTTAGAGATTGGAGATTAGTTGGTTATGTCCGAAAGTGGGAAATGCCGGAAAGATGGGATTGTTACATTATCGTTAAAAAAAAAATTTCGACATTACAACGTTTCAACAACTAATCTCCAATCTCTGATCTCTAACCTCCAATCTCTGATCTCTGATCTCTAACCTCCAATCTCTAACCCCATGAAAATACTGATAAGGCTTCCTAACTGGCTTGGCGATGTGGTGATGAGCACGGCATTTGTCGCAGCGGTTAGGAAGTTTTATCCCGACGCAGCAATTGATGCTATTGTCAAAAAAGAGTTGAGTGGTATTGCATTGCTGATACCTGGTTTGCATGCGGTGCATCCTTTTTCAAAGCAGGAATATCCGGGCCTAAAGGGCGCTTACCGTTTTGGGAAACAATTACGGCATGAAAAATATGACCTTTTTTTCAACCTGCCTGCCTCGTTATCCTCGCTGGTGTTGGGCTGGGCAACGGGTGCAAAAAAACGCATTGGATTTGCAAAAGAGGGGGGCTTTTTTTTGCTGACCAACGCGTACAAAAGTCCGGCAAATGTTCATAGAGTTGACGAGTATATTTCGCTGCTTGAACAATTTACGGGTAAGGTAATCAGCGAACTACGGGTGGAATTGGCAATTGACAAGCCGGTCCAGCGGGATAAAAAAAGGGTTTTGGTTAATTTTAATTCGGAAGCTGAGTCACGGAGGATGCCTGTTGATAAAGGGCAGTCAATAATCGATACGCTGACAAAAACATTCAGGGATACTACATTCACTTTTATCGGATCGCCTAAGGAAGCGGCTTTTGTTGAGCTAATAATTGCCGGAGCTGAAAACAAAGAGCGCATAGAAAACTTCGCCGGGAAAACTGATTTGGCTGGTTTATGCGGTTTAATGGCGGCATCTGCAGCAATATTAACCACGGATTCGGGGCCGGCGCACCTGGCAAACAGTGTGGGAACACCGACTGTTGTATTATTTGGGGCCGGTAACGAACATAATACTGCGCCTTATAACAAACAGCATTTAACGGTGTTGCGGTATGGCAAGCTTGAATGCGAACCTTGCGTTAAAAACACATGCAAACTGTATGGCATACCAAAATGCATGCAGATGATTGATGAATTGGAGATTCTTGGTGCATTGACGCAGTATCTCTAAAATCGGCGGCCGGTTCCAAAAAGCGGATTAAGTTCGATCTATTGGGGCTTCTCAATACTATTAAGTTGAGAAGACAGACCCCATAGGGGTCCAATATTGGTAGATAACAAACAGTGAATATTTCCGTGCCGTCAGGTACGGAACACACGCCACGCGTTAACGCGAATGTCGCTTTGCCAGTTGTGTACCTGACGGCACGCTAATTTTCCATTTGATATTTTTCTACCAATATTTTGCACCTACGGCGCAATTTCAAAAACATAGTAAAGCCTTAACTTATAGCATTACAGGGCTGCTATGGCGCCTTTGTGTTTTGCTGTAGTGTCTACAAACAAGATGCCCCTCCTGTGCTTTTGGATTATCTGGCAAGCTTTGCCGTGAGGAGCCGATAAATTGAATTACAGGCATCCATTATGCTTTGATCAAAGTCATTTGTACTTCTGACCTGTGATTCAAAGGCTTTTATTGAGACAATGGGAGTATTGATATCTAACTTCTCAAATAATGCGGATAGTTCTGAAGACGGGTTTTGGCAAAATTTATCGTAGTTGAAAAATATTGTGTTTGGTGTATGATGTTCGTTAACGTATTGATAATAGTTTTTCCAGTTTAGCAGCCAAAAGTTTATATCGGATTTGCCGTAGTTCCTCATTTCATTAAACGCATTTTCATCATTCAAAAAAAAGGGTTTCTGATTTAGCCCAAACTCGAAATGCCCGAGCCAGTTCATGTAGTTCAGAGAAAACTTGTCTTCTGCCTGAATTTTGGAAAAGTGGAGGTGTTGGTTTAGCAGCGAAATTGTATGCTGCAAGGGATCGCGGAAAGGGACAACGATATGGGATTGAGGGAATGCTTTGTGCAAATATGGAAGCCTTAAAACATTATTGTTGTTTTTTGAAAGATAGCGGGTTTGATTTACCGCATCGGCGCTAAATAATACGTTGTACACGTGACGTCTAAATTTTTCTATAGTGCCATTGCCTATTTCGTGTAGTTGCAGCCTGTCTTTAAGAATATATTCTTTGCCGCAAAACACCCTCCAGAATACTTCTTCAAATGCCTCCGGGCTATCCGGGCCGATCATAATTCCGTCCTGGTGCGCCCTTTCTTTAAATTGATCGGAGGCTTTTTTATGGGATATTTTTCTCCAGGTATTTGGCATAAGCACAAAAGGCATATCGCTGTATGTTAATGACTTAAAGAGGCCGGTATCACATAAATATTGCATTAAAATCGTGGTTCCTGACCGGGCCAACCCTGATATGAATACATGATTATCAGGAAAAGTCTTGTTCGTCCTTTTTACTATGGCATTTTCGATATCAAAAGAAATCTCAGCTGCAGCTTTTGACTGTAATGCAAGCCCGTGAGTGAACCGGTCGATGAAGTTATAACCTGATTTTGCCATACAATTTTTTTAATAAATAGTATGAAGAAAAGGACAGTATAGATAGCACGAATCCGTCGATTGTCTTTAAATAATCAAATAAAACCTGAAAACCCAGGTGCGTGACAAACCGGCTTAATATCAATAGCAAAAATCCGGAGGCTAAAATTAACAGGATAAAGGCAGTCAGTTTAAAGGATTGTTTGAATATACTTAACGAATTACCCAGTAAAGTTTCCTGTTTTTTTGAGTCGTCAATGATGGCCGAACGGATGGTTTGAAGTGAGCTTTTACTTAAGCTCGAAATGTTATTAATAACGGTAAAAAAAGGCAAATAATCTGCTAAAATGGCAAGGACGAAGCATACTGCGAATAAATAACTAATTATGAGAATTTTCACCTGTTTTTTTGTTCTTTAACTTTTCAATAAGCTTTTTAACGGGGTACCATATTACGGCGAACAATGCAAGGATAATGGCTGTAAAAAAACCCAGCACCGCTGCAATAACGCCGCCATCCAGCCCCGGCCCAATATAGTTGATAATAAAAATCAGGGGGTGCATACAAGCATTAATTATCCTTTAAAAATGTCAATTTCTTAAACTCTTCTTTGGTAATAAACCTTGACCATGATAGCGCAGCAATTGAGTGCTTATCGATACGGTCGACGTATTGCCAGATAATGTCATTTGTGTCGCCTCTTAACAACCTGTTGTTATTTGTTTCTTCAACAAACAGATCGCCATTTGGTAAAATATCCGCCCGGCCTTCGCTAGGCGTTGCTACTTTTGCCTTCTTCAAAAAATCAGTATATGGCGTTTCAATTTTATTTGTTTTAAAGTTAAATATATATTCTTCATTATACCCGTCAACAAGCCTGTCCTCGCCAAAAACCCTGACTACATTATTACCAAAAACGGCTATACGGGTGGAATCTGCAAAGTTGGCGTCGTGCTGGTTTAACCAGGGGCCTGTTTTTATCCATAAAATTTTATTGGCAGAACGACGGTATAAAAAAATCGTGCTCCTGTTTCTTATGCTGATTAGCAGGTCGCCTTTCACCCAATATTTACCAGAAGTTAATGCCGGTTGAATTTCGTTGAGGTGCAGCATGTCTTTTTCATAAGGCCCCATACCTAATAGTAAGGGGCGGTAGCCGTTTTCATCTAAAATTTGGGCGACCGACTTCTGGAAAAGGATTTTTCCGCCGGGCGAAATCTCTGTTATGGCATCGTCTTTATAGTCGTTTAGAATATGTGGTAAAAATCCCGATGGCTTTATAACTGAAGGCGCCCATATATTGCTCTCTGCATCAACCTCAATTGAATGATGATAAATTCCGTTTATGGCCCATATGAGTTTGGAGTCCTTGTCTATTTTTATCAATGGCGACAGGACATTGTTAAAAATGATGGAGCCATCAGCCGAAAGCAAGGGGTGGTATAAGCGTAAATTATGTTTGTTCTGGTCGGGCCAGTATTTGTTTTGCTTGCCAAGTAGTTTTATTATACGGTCATAGTCTGGCGTCCATTGATGAATGACTTTTTGATCCGACAGCCGTATCAATTTCGCGACAGACTGGTTGGCTTTTTTGTCGTAAGCTGATAGCAGGATATAATTGCTGTCGATATAGTTTTTTTCAGTCTTAAGGCCGCTGATATTGGGATAAAAATCCGGGGCGATTAATGTGCTGGGGCGTTTTAATTGGGCAAAGCTTTCTTTAACCAGGGACGGAAACGAGGCAATAGTAACAATAATGCTGTCGGTTTTGGTGTTAACGCCCTGCCTGCTGCTTTTTATGCGCCAAACTGCCCACCCAAAGGTCAAAGTGATAATTAGTGAAAACCACAACAGGAGCAATACAAGCCAGAGGGGTATTTTTTTATTCATATTGCTGTTGCTATGGACCGATTTATATCGCCTAAATTAAGGAAATTGTACCGAGTACTTTTATTTCTGTTGAAAAACAAAAACCTGTGATTTAACACATTGATCTTATATTTGCCGAATGCTTAAAGATGAAGTTGCAAAAGCTTTAAAGGTTGTACAGGAAGGGGGGATCATCCTCTACCCTACCGATACCATTTGGGGAATAGGCTGCGATGCAACTAATACCGAAGCGATTAAGAAAATTTACAAACTAAAACAACGTGATGAGGCCAAAAGCATGATTATCCTGCTAGACACCGAAAACAAACTTGAAAGCTATATAAAAGAAGTAAACCCATTGGCCTACGACCTGATTGAATATGCCGAAAATCCATTAACATTGGTTATGCCCGGCGCTAAAAATATTTCGCCGGCCTTGATTGGAAGCGATGGCAGCATAGGCATAAGGATTTCAAAACATCCTTTTTGCCAGCAATTGATACAGCGTTTGCGTAGGCCATTAGTATCAACATCGGCCAATATAAGCGGCAAGGCATCGCCACAATATTTTGTCCAGGTAGTGCAGGAAATAATTGATGGTGTGGATTATGTAGTTGATATTGACCAGCACGATATGGAAATAAAAAACCCTTCAACCGTTATGCGGCTTGCACCCGATGGAAAATTTGAGTTTATCAGGAGGTAGGGTTTAGAGATTAGAGACCGGAAATTAGAGATTAGAGATTAGTATCTTAGAGATTAGTCAGTAAAGTCCGGGAGTCCGAAAGAGGCTGCAAAGCAAACGTTATTCGGTGAAATCACAAAAAATCGGTGAAATCCAAGAAATTAATGAAACAACACTTAAAACATTCCATATTTTCCATTATATCAAAGCTGGCAGGTGAGCAAAACTTACAGGTTTATGCTATCGGCGGTTTTGTGCGGGATATTTTTTTGGACCGGCCGTCAAAGGATATTGATATTGTAATTATTGGCAACGGCATTTCATTTGCCGAAAGTGTTGCAAAGAAATTAAAAGTAAAATTATCGGTTTTTAAAAACTTTGGTACCGCTTCGCTCAAATACTATGATTTAGAATTAGAGTTTGTAGGCGCGCGTAAAGAATCATACCGGCTTGATTCAAGAAAACCTATTGTAGAGAACGGTACTTTGGAAGATGACCAGAAACGCCGGGATTTTACTATCAATGCACTGGCTATTTCGCTGCACCCTGATTCGTTCGGGGAGCTTTTAGATCCTTTTGACGGTATTGGCGACCTGGGACGAAAACTAATCAGGACGCCGCTTAATCCTGTTGAGACGTTTTCGGACGATCCTCTGCGGATGCTGCGTGCGGTACGCTTTGCATCGCAACTGAATTTCAGTATAGATGAAACCGCTGTTGAGGCTATAAAAAGAACTGCAGGCAGGATCAGCATTATTTCGCAGGAACGCATCACGGATGAATTGAACAAGATCATCTTATCGCCAAAACCATCTGTTGGCTTTAATTATTTGTTTGATACCGGGCTTTTGCATAAAATATTCCCGCAAATGACGGCGCTTTACGGTGTTGAGATTATTGATGGTAAAAGCCATAAGGATAACTTTTATCATACCTTGCAGGTGCTGGATAATATTTGCGGTACAACGGACGACTTGTGGCTGCGCTGGGCTGCTATATTGCATGATATTGCCAAACCTGCCACCAAACGTTTTGAGCCAGGGCATGGCTGGACATTTCACGGCCACGAGGATAAAGGCGCGCGCATGGTGCCTAAAATATTTGCGCAGCTTAAACTGCCGCTCAACGAAAAAATGAAATTTGTACAAAAAATGGTGCAATTGCATTTAAGGCCCATTGTTTTGGCTCAATCCATAGTAACCGATTCGGCAGTGAGGCGTTTATTGTTTGAAGCCGGCGAAGATATTGAAAGTTTGATGCTGTTGTGTAAAGCCGACATCACTACAAAAAATGAATATAAAGTAAAAAAGTACCGGCAAAATTTTGAGCTGGTACAACAAAAGTTAAAAGACGTTGAGGAGCGTGATAATATGCGCAACTGGCAGCCGCCGGTTACCGGAAACGATATTATGGAGCTTTTCGGCATAAAAGAAGGCCGGGAAGTTGGGATTATTAAAAACCAGATACGGGAAGCTATATTAGAGGGTGAAATTCCGAATGAGCGCGAGGCGGCAATTAATTATACCATAGCTAAAGGTGCAGAAATTGGCTTAAAAGTTGTGGGATTAATATAATTTCGGATTTATTTGTTGAGTATTTCCAAATCCGAAATCGAAATTCCGAAATTCGAAATCGAAAATAAATCCGAAATCGAACCTCCGAAATCCAAAATAAACTAAAACATTATTATTTTTGTAAAAATCTACTAAAAAAATGGCGCTATACAGGTTCAGGATTACTTTTGAAGACTACGATGATGTAATAAGGGAGATCGATGTGAAATCCAATCAAACATTTGAAGATCTTCACCGTGCGATTCACCAATCAACAGGTTATAATTCGGAATATTCTTCATCATTTTATATCAGCAATGATCAGTGGACCAAGGGTGAAGAAATTACGTATATGCCCAATCAAAAAAGGATTGACCGTGGTGTGCCGCTAATGGAAAAAGTAAAGCTGCTTAGCTATATTGACGATCCGCACCAAAAATTTTACTACACATTTAATTTCGACCGCCCCTTTGATTTTCATGTAGAATTGATGAAAATTATATTGGAGGAAACACCCGGGACGACTTACCCGGCCGTAATAAAATCCGTTGGGGAAGCGCCAAAACAATTTGGCAATGTGATTGCGCCATCGATAGCGCCGCCTGCAGGGGATGATTTTGATTTCCTGAACGAAATGGGCATAAACGAAGAAGATACAGAAGATTTTTCGGAAGTTACAGATACGGACGAAGAAGGTGATGAAGTAAAGAAGATTGATGACGAGGAGGAGGAAGATGAATTTGGCAACGAATTCGCCGATGATGAAGGGTTTGAGGATGAAGGCAAGTTGTCGCTGGGAGATGATTTCTAGTTAGTTCATAGATCATAGTTCATAGCATTTACCTGTACGTCCAACTGACCCACCCAATAAATCACCAGGAAACCATAAACACCCATCAGTTCCGGCTATGAACCATGATCTATGAACCATGAACTATCCAAAACCCTCATAGTAATTGCCGGCCCTACGGCATCAGGCAAAACGGTTATAGCTATTGAGTTGGCGAAGCATTTTAAAACAGTCATAATTTCGGCAGACTCGCGACAATTTTATCGTGAAATGTCCATCGGTACTGCTAAACCATCTGCGGAAGAGCTCGCCGTTGTTAAGCACTATTTTATCAACTCCCTGTCGGTAACAGCAACTTATACAGCAGGCGATTATGAAAAGCAATGCCTGGAATTATTGAATAGTCTTTTCCAGGTTCATGATGTTGTTATATTGGCCGGAGGATCGGGTTTGTTTATTAAAGCTGTGTGTGAAGGGTTTGACGAGTTCCCGGATACCGAACCGGGCATCAGGGAAAAGCTTAACGCAGCGCTCGAAGAAAAAGGCATGAACTTTTTACAGGAAAAACTAAAAATTGCCGATCCTGAATATTACGAACAAGTAGATTTGAACAATCCGCAACGCGTTATCAGGGCGCTTGAAGTTTTTGAATCAACCGGCAAGCCCTTTTCATCATACCGAAAATCAGGTACAAACAATCATCCGTTCAGAATTATTAAACTGGGATTGAACATGCCCAGAGAACATCTATATCAGAGGATTAACCGGCGGGTTGATGATATGGTGAAACAGGGGCTGATTGATGAAGTGACGTCGCTTATACCCTACCGGCATTTGAACGCTTTAAATACAGTTGGCTACAATGAGCTTTTTGACTATTTTGACGGAAAAACTGGCCTGGAAACAGCCATCGAACTTATAAAACAAAACACCCGCCGGTTTGCAAAAAGGCAATTAACATGGTTTGGAAAAGATAAAGAGATTTTGTGGTTCGCGGCAGATCAACAAAACCTGGTTAATGATATGCTATCAATGATAGATTCGATTATTTAGATCAGTCCAACAGCGTCTGCAGGTAAGCTCCATAACCGCTTTTAAGATATTTGTTAACCAATACCTTTAATTGGTCGTCGCCAATAAAACCGCGACGGTAGGCTACTTCCTCAATACATCCAATTTTTGTAGCCTGCCGTTTTTCTATCACCCTAACGTATTCTGATGCATCGCTCAATGAGTCAAAAGTGCCGGTATCCAGCCAGGCTGTGCCCCTATCCATAACACCAACATGCAAGTCTCCTTTTTCAAGGTAAAATTTATTTACGTCGGTAATTTCATATTCACCACGAGGAGACGGCTCTAAATTTTTGGCAATCTCAATTACATTATTATCATAAAAGTAAAGGCCCGGCACTGCAAAATTTGATTTCGGCTTAAGCGGCTTTTCTTCTATGGATAAGGCCCTGAATTCCTTATCAAATTCCACCACGCCATATCTTTCGGGATCAGCCACGGGATAGGCAAAAATAGCAGCGCCTTCCACATCATTAAAACTTCGGATCAGTTCGCTGAACCCGGTTCCGTAAAATATGTTATCGCCCAATATCAAGGCTACTTTATCGGAGCCTATGAATGACTCCCCTATTACGAAAGCCTGTGCAAGGCCATTCGGTTTTTCCTGAACGGCATATTTAAAACTGCAGCCCAACTCCCGGCCATCACCCAGCAAGCGTTTAAAGCTTTCATTATCTTCGTGTGTGGTAATAATCAAAATCTCCCTGATGTCGGCCTGCATTAATACCGACAAAGGGTAATAGATCATAGGTTTATCATAAATAGGCATCAATTGCTTACTTATTGCCCGTGTTATTGGGTATAACCGCGTCCCCGACCCGCCGGCTAAAATGATACCTTTCATGCAGTAAATTATTTATTATTTCAGTTTATCGATACAAGTTACCAAACTTTCGCGCCAATAAGGAATTTCAATTTTAAAACTATTTTTTATTTTGCTTTTATCCATAACCGAATAAGCCGGCCTTTTTGCTTTTGTAAGGTACTCTTCTGTTTTTATCGGCAATACTTTTACCGCTGTTCCCGAAATTTCGAAAATCGCTTTAGCAAAATCGTACCATGAAGCTATGCCTTCATTACTGTAATGATACAAGCCATATTCATTGCTTTCACTTTCAATAATATGTAAAATGCAAGAGGCCAGGTCCATAGCATAAGTTGGCGTTCCGGCCTGGTCGGCAATAACTTTCAATTCGTCCCTTTCGGCGCCAAGCTTTAACATGGTTTTAACAAAATTGTTTCCATATTCCGAATAAAGCCAACCTGTACGGACGATAAAATATTTTTTTAATAAAGCTTCAACAACCTGTTCACCTCCGAACTTCGTTTCGCCATAGACATTGATAGGCTCGGCGGGATCATCTTCTTTACGTGGCGTGGATTTGTCGCCTTTAAAAACAAAATCAGTAGATATATGGATTAGTGTTGAATCATTTGCGGCGCAAGCTCTTGCCAGATTTTCAACGCCGGTTTTATTTACTTTTAGCGCAATTTCTGGTTCATCTTCGGCCTTGTCGACCGCCGTATAGGCTGCGCAGTTGATGCTGTAAGATGGATTATAGTTTTCAAAAACCTTTTTTAATGCATCAGCGTCCAATATGTTTGCTTCAGCTTCCGAAGGGAAGTATATGGATGGTATCCCTTCTTTTTCGGCCAGGTTTTTAAAACATTGCCCCAGTTGGCCCGACGCGCCAAAAATTACTATATTACCCATTAACAAGATGTTTGAATAAATGAAACGCAAACATACTACGAATGCGGCGCTTTTTAGTCGTGCTTCTTTTATTTACTCAAAATTAAGACATGTGGCAAATATTTAATAAATGATAACATGTCCCAATTGCTCTTTTATCACACTTTTGCTAAATCAAAATGATGAATATTTTCAATTGTATTTTGGATATTTGCTTTTGAGGAAGCCCCGAAAAGAATGGATTCAATATTTGGTAAACCGCACACATATTCAATTGCTTCCTTTGGGTTTATAGCGCCGCCCCCCAAAACCTGCATTGCAATTGCCCGTAATTTACGTGTCTTTAATATTTCTTCGTAAATTTCAATACCACCCGACATACGGAAGCCTACTTTATTTATTGACGAGCAAATAATGGGATTTTCGATGCCGTTCCTTTCTAAAACATCTAAAAGTTTTGGCATATTCATGGTAATAAATCCTGCCTCGGCATTGTACTTTTTCTTTACATGGTTGTAAAAACCAACTAGCATTTCGTCAGCACGTAACCCCAGAAAAAGATCTGTGATTACATTCTGCAAAAAAATAACCGGGGTATTTACACCTTTAAACATTTTCATTTCGGCATCTATCAACAATTCCATTATCGAAAGAAAATCTTTTGATAAATAAGCTACGCCGCCTTTCAGCATAGTGCCAAACAGGTTGCCGGGAACATACTGCTTAATAGTACCTGAAATGCCGAGTTCAGTTACCGCATTAGCATATTTATGCGCGTAGGGCATACAGGGGAATATTTTAAAATCCTTATATTTTTCAGGATCATTTCTTATGATTTCGCATATGTTGGCAATGCGATCATGCGTGGTACACATAAAAGTATTGATGCCAAAAGACCTGGCTTCATCAAGGGTTTTTATTATCGCGCTATCTTCCCTGAATTTTATTGATTGCGCCCTTGATTTTTCATCAGAAATGTGGTTAACGGCAAAAAATTGGTTATCTCCAAACAGAATTCTTTCCATTATATTTTATTTAGAACTTTTTTTGATCAATTCAATAGCATTGTCTGTATACCATGCGCTTTGAAATGTATTTATGGAATTTGGGACTTTCCCGGCGACGGCTTTAACAAAATAATCTACTTGTGCTGAATACTCTTCACCACGCAGGTAAAAATCAACGGGTTCGGTCAGATCGGTTATATACTTCACGTTCCAGCCTTTTGAATAACCTTTTAAGCTGTTAGCATCTTTCAAAAACACCCTTAATTCATTAGCATCCGAGACAATCTTTCCTTTTGTTCCGACAATAGTAACCGTAGTTGACATTTTGCGGTACGTTTCGTCGCTCCAGTTAACCGACAACACCCCTGATACCCCGTTTGAAAGTTCCAACAAAGCGTAAACAGCATCCTCTACGTTTTTTGAGAAAATTGATTTTAACAAACTCCCTTTTACGGAATTTACCGGGGCCAGCAAGTCATTAATAAGATCAATTACGTGTGAGGCATAATCCAACAAACATCCGCCGCCCTCTGATGGATCGGAGCGCCACGTTTCTGACTTAGCTTTTATTACTACCGGACCATAAGCTTCTCCAACAAAATGATATATTTCACCAAGCGCTCCACTATTTACAATTTTTCTTACCTCGCTGAAGGTACCGATAAACTTATTGTGATATCCAACCTGGTTTACTACCTGCTGTTTGCCGGCCAAAGCTATTAATTCCAGCCCCTGTTCGGCATTCAGGCAAAATGGCTTTTCAGCAAAAACATTTATCTTTTTTTCGAGCAGATATTTAATAACCGGATAATGGAACTTTGTGGGAACCGCAACAAACACAGCATCCGGTTTAGTTTCATCAACCATCTTTTGATAATCAGTAAAACAGTTGAATTTCCCGTACCTGGACAAAAAATCTGTGATCATTTTTGAGGTATCACATGCGCCAACCAGGTCAACATCGGGATGGGCGCCCAGGATAGATAGATGAGAAATCCCCATCTTTCCGGCGCCGATAAGAGCAACTTTAATCATAAATATATAATTGTATTTTGATGTTTGATTTCTTTAGATAAAACGCATTCAATAATAAGTTAATTAAATTAAATGTATATTTATTATTTGCAAAATTTTTATCAATCTTCCTATCTGCATTTATAAATTTATAAATTTTCATTCGATATATTGCAAATATACAATTTGAACAAACATTTTAAAATGAAAAACATAAAATAAATGCTTGTAAAGAATGTGAAAAGCAATAGCGCCGCCTATAGAAAATATAATGTCCTGAAGCCTCTGCAAATAAGCTATTTAAACGAATTATATATTTTCAAGTACTCCTCGCCCATCTTCTTGTTTGAAAAATTAGCTAAAACATATTCCCTGTTCTGTTTGCCTGAACTAATGTCGGCCGGATCTGGTATTTCAGGGTTTTTCACGTCGACATATTTTACATCCGGTAATTTTAAAAATGTGTGATGTGGAATATTTGATAATATTAAAAACATACCACACGATGCTGCTTCTAAAACCGCAAGCGGCAAGCCCTCCATAATTGTAATATAAAGAAAAGCCCGGTATTTTTTCATCGTCTCAAACACCATATCATAGGGTACCGTTCCTTTATATTCTACATAACTGCTTTTATTGATTTTTTCTAGTACCAAATCGCAATATTCAGGGCATTCTTTATCCAACACACCATAAATATGCACTTTAACCTTCCGATCAGTAGCGGCATCAACCAATCTTAACACGTTTTTTGCGGGGGTAATACGGCCCAGGTAGATATAGGTATCGGGATATTCGATATCTTCGGCAGTTTGGATGGTTTCGCTAATATTGGTGCCGTTATTAATAAAATAGGTTTTTCTGAAAAAAATATATTTTGCAAATTCCTTTTCGTCATATTCGGAACAAAAAACCAGGCGGGGTAAAAAGACAGTCCCTATTACATCTACAAACCAAAAAATCGACCGGTTAAACCAATTCCATTTAGGGCTTCTAAAGTGTACGCCATGCACGGTTAAAACGACTTTTTTGAAATTAATAGAGAGCAATATCGCCATGGGTATGTATTTTTCATTGTGAAAATGAATAATATCAATGCCGTGCTTCCTGGCAAAGCCAAGTATGTATTTCATCTTAGCGAGGTATCCCAGATTTTTGGGTAATATAAATATCCTATCTGTTTCTTCCTGTTCCCATTCAACCAGGATATAAAAATCAACAGAATCAATCGAAGTCACAATATTGTAAACTACCCGTTCTGTCCCGCCATGTGCCGGAGGATAGTTTTTCGCCCCAACATGTAAAACTTTTAACATAAATACCGTTATACTATTTACTATTTATATACTACCTATTTCAATATTTGTACAGCAGGCTTTTGAAACCTGCACCATAAAAATCAATCGTAAAATCTTTTGACCTGATTTGAGCGTTTCTGCACAGCCCGCCCATGTACTGTTCACTATTCGGGATAGCTAAAATAGCCTTATTGTTTGAAAACTAAACTCCAGCTTTTAAACCATCTGATTCTCTTATCAAAACATCACTTTGGAATTCTGTATCGCCTGATACAATTGTTATGTGCGTTCACAATGCCCCATCGGCCCATGCCGCGATGGAAGGCTATATTTATCTTTGCATCATTTTCCATAAACCATCATTCAAACTGATTTTCAACTAAATAGCCCGAACCCTTTAGTACTTTTTCCTTTTTAACCGGGTCAATATCTGCAGCAACCATTCCGCCTGTTAAACTTTGCAGATCATTTTTGGGCTACCAGCTAATATAGTATTTGATTTTGTCTTTTTTAATATATAAAACATCTTACCGAAAAAAAAGTTGTGTAAGTATGGGGCGTATTTGAATTAGTGCGGAGAGATAAAAAAATAAAAACGACCTATAATAAAACATTTAAAAGGCAGTTAACAAATATACCAACGGGCTATCTTTACAAAACCCCTTGAGCGGGACTGCCGCTAAATTATTGAATATTATATCGTAAATATCATGAAAAACCCCTTGAAAAATTTCATTTTCCTTTCTATACCTATTTGCATTGCCTGCTATGCTATTGCCAATGCCAATACGGATAAAATCGGCAATTTACATCGTCCGAATCGTCCCCTTCATCGCAGGGCAATATCGCAAGACGGTACGTTAAAGGATGCCGCCAGTTTTCCCATCGGAGTTGGCATGGGCACTGTTCAATTAAAAAATCCAAATCTGACAAAAATCGTAACGCGGGAGTTCAATAGTATAACCACCGGAAGTACAATAGATTGGCATCAAATCAGTCCCGCGCCTGGTGTGTTCAACTTTGGTCCGGCAGATGAGCTGGTAAATTTTGCGGTGAAAAATGGCCTCCAGGTAACCGGGCATTGCCTTATATGGTTTAAGTTTACTCCAGACTGGCTTCAAAATTTCCAGGGCGATCAAGCTGCATGGGAGAATTTATTTAAAACACACATTCAAACTATAGTCTCGCACTTT
>Ga0206855_10261_pt1 | contig 15256 bp, 15 predicted proteins | sample Alteio_BWOrgCont_51_FD_152637 | JGI IMG/M metagenome (GOLD analysis project Ga0206855, IMG submission 152637) | Enriched cells from forest soil in Barre Woods Harvard Forest LTER site, Petersham, Massachusetts, United States -... | ecosystem: Environmental > Terrestrial > Soil > Temperate forest >...
CCAAACAACAACGCTACGGCCCTGATACGCTCTGCAGGCGATACTATCATCTCATATATTAACCGTGCGAAATACACAATTGATATTGCACTTTATGACTTTGTGGAAGACAGCACCTGGTATGAAGGTGGATATGTTCCCCCTATTCACGTTGCAGTTAATAATGCTTATGCTCGCGGTGTAAAAATTCGTTGGATACATAATCCAAGCGATTCGAACCTGGGTTTTGTAAATTCAATTACGCCGAATTATGGTGTTTCATTGCTTACTAAAGGTATCCCTACCATGGCAAGAACAGATAACAATGCCATTATGCACAATAAATTTATGATTATTGATGGCCGTTCTTCAAATCCCAACGACGCTATCGTATGGACAGGCTGCATGAATTGGGAACCGGGCCAGATATGTAAAGACATTAACAACATTATAGTATTCCAGGATTCTGCCTTGGCTCACCGTTACCTGCAGGAATTTAACCAGATGTGGGGCGATACCGTTGAAGGTGGAAGATGCGATTCAGCAAAAGGTTTATTTGGGGCAAACAAGAAATCATATAATCACCATATCTTTTATGTAGATGGTTACGAAGTTGAGCAATATTTCAGCCCGCAAGACAATACCAGTTCTCATATAGTAAGCACCGAACAAGCTGCAAAGAGTGAAATAGACTTTGAAATGTTTACATTCACTTACACAGCAGATGACGCACCAATGGTTTCTGCTGCTTCACACGGCTTAGCTGTTCGCGGTATGATGGACCAGGCAAGTTTAAGTTACCAGCCCTGGTCAGATTTAAGCTCAGCTCTGGGACCTAACTTAGTGGAATACCAGGGACTTCCAGGCTACTACAGTAATGGCATTTGTCATAGTAAATATGTGATGGTTGACCCATGCGATTTAGATGCAGACCCAATGATTCTTACGGGCTCGCATAACTGGAGCAGTTCAGCCAACAGTGTAAATGATGAAAATACAGTTATTGTTCACGACTCATCCATTGTAAACCAGTATTACCAGGCTTTCCATGAAGATTTCCTGCAGGTAACTACTGCACAAGGTGGCGCTGTAAACCTTACGCAAAAATGTATTCCGCTTGGCATTAATGAGATTAGTGATAGCAAAAGCTATTCTATTTATCCTAATCCTGCAAGCAGTATGCTGAATGTTAAGTTTACTCTTCCCGAAGGCAATACAGTTTATTCAGTATTTGATGTTACGGGTCGGTTAGTACTGTCTGGCGAGCTAAAAGATGTACAATTGAACACAATCAATATCCAGTCTCTTAATTCCGGCATTTATTTAATCCGTATTCTTAATAACGGACAGGAATTAACCAGCAAGTTTGTTAAGCAATAAACAGAACTCATAAAACATCAGGAAAAGCTGCCAAATGGCAGCTTTTCTTTTTTACTAGGAAACACTCTTATCTTTGTACCAGTAATACAAAAGGGGAAGATGAAAAATAAGATTAAGAAATTAATAAAACAGGAAGTCGATAGTATATTAAATATACCCATAACCGACGACTTCGAGAAAGCCATAGATATTATTTATTCCACTGTACATAAGCATAATTCAAAATTAGTGTGCTCAGGCATGGGGAAAGCAGGCCAGATAGCATTGAACATTGCCACTACATTCAGCTCAACTGGAACACCCGCTGTATTTTTGCATCCGGCAGAAGCACAACATGGAGACCTTGGTATTTTAAGAAATAACGATGTCCTTCTGCTGATTTCCAATTCAGGGAAAACAAGAGAAATAATAGAATTGGTAGGATTAGCCCGTGCTTTGTATAAGAATATTAAAATAATTGCCATTACGGGTAATGCCGATAGCCCCATTGCAGAAGAGGCTAATGCTACTCTTCTTACAGGGAATGGACCTGAAATTGACCCATTCCATCTTGTACCCACTACTTCCACAACAACCATGTCAGTAATCGGAGATGTGCTTGTGGTTCTGATGATGGAGAAAATTAAATTCACTAAAGAACAGTACAGCAAACTGCATCACGGCGGTTATATTGGCCATAAAACAAGAAAAAAATAATACGAAGTATGGGACTTTTCACACTTATTGCGGGCCCTTGTGCAGTGGAAGACATGGACATATCTGTTCAGATTGCCAAGCACTGTAAACAGGTTGCAGCCGAATTCAATCTCGATTTTATATTTAAGGGCTCTTATAAAAAAGCTAACCGCACAAGGCTAGACAGCTTCACTTCTATCGGGGAAGACAAAGCGTTGGGAATACTTAATTCGATAAGGGAATCATTGCAGGTAAAAGCAATTACCGACGTGCATGAAACCATAGATTGCGAAAAAGCGGCAAAGAATGTAGACTATTTACAGATACCGGCTTTCCTGTGCAGGCAGACAGAACTATTAATTGCAGCAGGTAAAACAGGGAAAGGCGTAAACATCAAGAAAGGACAATTTGCATCACCTGAAGCTATGGAGTACGCTTACAAAAAGGTCTCGTCTACCGGCAATACCAACATTCTGCTTACCGAGCGCGGCACTACATTTGGATACAATTCACTGGTTGTAGATATGACAGGAATTCCTAAAATGAGAAAGTTCTGCAACCATGTAATTATTGACTGCACACACTCCGTTCAGGTACCAAACCAAACAAGCGGCATTACCGGTGGAGATGCTGATATGATTGAAACTATGGCCCTGTCTGGTATTGCAGCAGGTGCCACAGGGTTATTTATCGAAGTTCACCCGGAACCCGGCAAGTCAAGCAGCGATGCGGCAAGTATATTAGCAATGGATAAACTGCATGCCATTATAAAGAAAGCAGTAAGCGTTAAAAAGGCCCTGTTATAAATAAATGCATACTCAATGCCTGAAACAAAACCACATATAGCCATTATCTCAGCCAGTGTGCGGGAAGGCAGAGTCAGCCACAGAGTTGCCCTGTTCTTCAATAAATTTCTTACAGATAAGGGCCTTGCCACGTCAGAAATACTTGACCTGAATGAATACCAGTTTCCCATATTCAACGAACGGTTACGCTTCCAGAAAAGCCCATCAGAAAAGGTGTTGGAGTTTGCAGGCAAAATAAAATCAGCCGACGGGGTTATTATTGTTACACCTGAATATAATGGCGGATACCCGGCGAGTTTAAAAAATGTGGTTGACCTTTTGTATGATGAATGGCACCACAAACCTATTGCCATTGCTACAGTTTCCAATGGTGCTTTCGGAGGAACACAGGTAATTACTTCATTGCAATTCTCACTTTGGAAAATACGCGCTATTGTTGTTCCGGCAACGTTCCCCTGCCCTGAAGCAGATAAGAATTTTGGCCCGGATGGTAGTAACGACAAGGAGTTTGATAATAAACGCGCAGCCGGTTTTATTAAAGAGCTTTTGTGGTTCATAGAATCTGAAAGGAGAATGAAAAGCTAAAGAGCTATTTCAGCAACATCTCCAATATCTCTGACATGGTCTTGTCATTTGTTTTCACAAAGGCTTCACCTGCATTATATAGGGCCTTTATATTCTGTTCCGATATGTTATCCATTTCCTTATTTAGCCCATGTAACGAGGGCTGCAGCCTTACATAAGTAGAATGAGGTTTGTTTTTAAATATATCTTCCAGCTGGTAATTCACCATATCGCTATGTGCATCAAAAGCTATATTAGCCAGCATACGCGCCCAGTTCGTATCACTGCTGTCGTCCGTTTGTAATTCAGTATAGGCGGTTGTAGCCAGCCCTGTTCCCAATGAAAGCAGGAACACGCTGTCGGCCTGCGGGTAAACCAGTTTGGCTTGTATGTATGCAAACAGCGCAGGGTTGTATGCAAAAATACTTCCGTCAATAAACGTATAGGGCCTTTCAGCCATACACACAGCTTTTGCCGGAGGAAACACTCCCGGTAGCGCTGATGTAGAGCGGATTACCGAGCGTATAAAAAAATCTGACCGCGGATCGCCAATAGCTTTATGGGAAAGAAACAGATAGGGTTCGGTATGAATAAGGTCGTAGGCCGTTATGCAGCATGGTTTTATAAGCTGGCTCAGGCGCAAATCTTTGAAGAAATACCTGAGTTGTGTTTCCAGCCCTTCAGCAGAATATTTGTGAAAGCCGCCACTATCCTGCGGAATAAAGGAATGCCCTCCATAGGCAAAATAGAACTCTATGGCCTGTTTCGCTGTAAAGCGTGGGCGTTTGGCATCTGTTTCTTCCGGGGTAAGATAAATACAGGTAAGCAGACCACCTGTGCTGGTACCAGTAAAAAAATCAAAGAAATCGGCCAGGCGTAAATTCGGGTCGTTCTTGGCTTCCTGCAATCTCGCTTCCAGTGAGGCAAGAAAGGTAGCAGGTAGTATTCCGCGAATACCGCCGCCATCTATTGATAATATCTTAATTGTTTTACCCATGCGCTTTTTCTGCACTTGCAGCAGAAATCAAAAGTCCTGTAAATGTAATCAAAGCATTTACAATAAGCAACTCAAAACCAAACTCGTATCCGCCAAACCATGCTTTGGAATTGGCAGAGAGCACATAACAAATAACAGGTGAAGCAAGACAAATAACCGGAATCCAGTTGTCATTGGCCCTTATTTTAGTCAACAAACCGAAGGCATACAAACCCAGCAATGGGCCATAGGTATAGCCTGCCACCTTATACACATCGTTTATTATAGAAGGGTTATTTATCAGCCTATAAATAATAATTACAACAATAAGCGATAAGGCCATAAACACATGAACGCGTTTACGTGTCGCTTCCTGCCTGTCTTTTTCTTTCTCCTTAATGTCAAGTATATCTACGCAAAATGATGTAGTAAGCGCAGTAAGTGCAGAATCGGCACTGGCAAACGATGCTGCTGTTATTCCCATAACGAAAAGAAACGCTACTACTATTCCGAAATATCCTTTTGTCGCTAACATCGGGTATAGGTCATCGGGCTTTGCCGGAAGAGCAACATGGTTTGCTTCTGCAAAGGCATACAGTAAGGCACCTAAGGCAAGAAACATGAGCACCACAATAGCCTGGATAATGCTGAACGAAAAGATGTTCTTCTGCGATTCCCCTATCGTTTTACAGGTTAGGTTCTTTTGCATCATGTCCTGGTCAAGGCCGGTCATAGCTACTGCTATAAAGACACCCGCAAAAAACTGCTTGAAGAAATAATACTTGTTGTTATAATCCCAGTAAAACATTTTAGAATAAGGAGAATCAGATACTGTTTTAGCCAGGTCAGCTATATGCAGGTGCAACGATTGGGCTATCAGGAATATGCTGCCAACAAGGGCTGCTAACAAAAAGAACGTTTGCAAAGCATCCGTCCATATAATCGTTTTCATCCCACCCTTGCGGGTATACAGCCAAATAAGGAACACTATTACCACGGCACTAACCACAAAAGGAACATTCCATTGGTTAAATATGCAGCCCTGCAATACATCTACTGCCACATAAATCCTGAATGAGGCACCTATAATGCGTGATAAAAGAAAATATGATGCGCCTGTTTTATAACCATAATAACCAAATCTTTCTTTCAGGTAAGTATATATCGATGTAAGCTGCAAACGATAATAAACAGGCATTAGCACGCAGGCTATAATCCAGTAACCTACCACAAGGCCAAGCACTAACTCATAGTACGAAAAGCCTCCTGCTTTTACTGCCCCGGGAACCGATACAAACGTAACGCCTGAAATAGAAGAACCTATCATGCCAAAGGCTATAAGGTACCAGGGCGATTTACGGTTGGCAAGGAAAAAACTGTCATTATCGCTGTTACGGCTGGTAATGTATGATACCAGCATTAAGACTGCGAAATAAGATATAAGGCAAATAAGTATGGCAGATGCTGACACTACTATTCTATCTTTTTACCGGAATATGCTTTACGGGTAATCACCTTCATCACAACTCTTTTCACAATCATTTCACCCAGGCAACGGTAGTAAATATCGGCAGGTAATTCCTTTAATGAATTCACCTGTTGTTCGGGAAGATCAATCCTGTAAAGTATTTCTGAAAGCTCGGGAGTTACCGATGGAAGGTATTTCATCAGCGCATTTACAATCAACTCGGCCGCATATTCTCCTTTCACCCCTGAATGCGGAATATTTATGGCAAACTCTTTATTTAAGTCCTTGTTTAACTGAAGAAGCACTTCTGTCCAGAAATCCTCTTTCGAAACAAAGTTGGAATAGGGTTGTAAGTAAGAAAAATCGTTGGCTGTAATATCACTCATAGTTCATTCATTCGATTTAACAAATATCGCAAATAAAAATGGACACTTTAGACACCGTTGAGGGGTTAATTTAAATGTTTAATTTTTAATGCTTAACGTCGCCCTGTTTTAGCGAACAATCTTGATATAAACACAGAGCCTGCAAAGGAACACAGAGTATTTTCATTCAAAATTCAACATTTAAAATTTATAATTATTTAGGGGCACACCTTGCCTTCCCTATGCCAAATTTTGGCATTTTGTGGCATAAATCAACCATTTTTCACTTATTTCTGCTTACTTTTATCAAATACTATCCCTTGCCGTATTATCAACCATTTTTTAATTATCCATTCATCATTTTCTCCAACAAATTTCAACATAATATTTACTATATATTATAAAATACCACATATTTATTAACAGCCCCTGAAACTAGTACATAGAATTAAGTATTGGGTATTAAGACAATGAGCTCTTTCTCTCCCTGTCTATGGATATTCGGAACAAACATATTCGTACTTTTGTTCTTATGAGTGACTTCTACGAAATGATATATGAAGTGGTACGGCATGTACCCAAAGGCAGGGTTACCAGTTATGGTGCTATTGCTAAATATTTGGGTTCGCCGCAATCATCACGTGTGGTGGGCTGGGCAATGAACCAATCGCACAGCCAGAAACCTAAAGTCCCCGCCCACAGGGTTGTGAATCGCACCGGTATGTTATCGGGCAGGCATCATTTCGGGCATCCTAAACTTATGGAGCAGTTATTGGCAAAAGAAGGTATAAAAGTCAAGAAAGACCAGGTGGTGAACTTCAAGAAGGTCTTCTGGGACCCTGCCATAGAGTTGAAGCTTTAGTGTGTTTTTCATCAATTCTTGGGCGTTCCCCTGCCCTTCGGTCAGGGTCGGGCTTTACGCTCCAAGTCCTCTCCGCCAGCTGGCGGATGCGGGCTTTCCACTACAATCCCTAACGCATTATAGCCATCCAACCGTATCCACATATTTCATAACTTTACGTAAAATTTCCCTATATGATAACCAAAGAACAAGTTATAGAAGCATTAAAGAATGTAATAGACCCTGACTTCGATAAAGATATTGTTACGCTCGGCATGGTACAAGACGTTGCCATCGATGGTAAAAAAGTAAGTTTTACTGTTGTACTCACCACCCCTGCCTGCCCTATGAAAGAAATGATTCACAAGGCCTGCGTAAACGCCATTATGTATTACGTAGATAAGGAAGCAGAAGTGAATGTAACAATGAGCGCAAAAGTGACCTCAAAAAGAACAGCAAAAAGCGCAGCACTACCTGCAGTTAAAAATATAATTGCTGTGGCATCGGGCAAAGGCGGGGTAGGAAAATCAACTGTTGCTGCTAATCTTGCTGTAGCATTGGCTATGCAGGGCGCAAAAGTAGGCCTTCTGGATGCTGATATCTATGGCCCTTCAGTGCCTATGATGTTTGACGTGGCTGATGAGAAACCTTTATTAGAAGATATAGATGGAAAAACATATATGATTCCGGTAGAGCACTACGGAGTGAAACTGCTTTCCATTGGTTTCTTTGTTACCAATGCTCAGGCAGTAGTATGGAGAGGCCCTATGGCATCAAAAGCTTTCCAGCAATTGGTGAACGATGCAGCCTGGGGCGAGCTCGATTACTTATTTATAGACTTACCTCCGGGAACAGGTGACATACAGCTTTCATTGGTTTCATCGGCATCGGTTACCGGTGCAGTTATAGTAAGCACACCGCAAAATATTGCATTGCTCGACGTACGTAAAGCGACTACCATGTTCAGCCATAAGGATATTAATGTACCTGTATTGGGCGTAGTGGAAAACATGGCATACTTCACTCCTGCTGAACTGCCTAACAACAAATATTTCATTTTCGGTAAAGACGGCGCTAAGAACCTGGCCGATGAGTTACACGTTCCTTTCCTGGGGCAAATACCATTGGTACAAAGCATTTGCGAATCGGGTGATGCAGGCCGCCCGGCAGTGTTGCAAAAAGATACTCCGCAGGCAATTGCATTTATGGAACTAGCCAGGAATGTAGCTCAACAAGTAGCTATAGCAAATAACAAGAAGGAAGAAAAGCAGTTAGAGCACGCTTAGTGATACTTCTCTGTGAACCTCTGTATTATATCTCTGTGGCTCTCCGTGTAAAAAATCATTACACAGAGTTACACTGAGAACGCACCGAGAACCACAGAGACAACTACACTGTTTTTAACTCTTGAATTTTATTTTTCCGGTAAGCAGCTCGAAGAACATTTTAAGATCGGAAGCAAAGCTGTAAAAAGGATTTTTGAATGTAGCCGGCCTATTGTGTTCAAAAGCAAAGTGCCCCACAAAGCCAAATGCATAACCAAATAAGGGCGATGCAAATGCCCACCACTTATTATCGAAGGTCGCCAGTACCCAAACAAGAAAAATCAATCCCAGGAAAGTACCTACAAAGTGTAATGTACGGCAAACAGGTTCTGAGTGTTCACTCAGGTAGAACGGGTAGAAATCTTTAAATGATTTAAAGCCGCCTTCAGGGTATTTAGCTTCAGCCATTTTTTATGTTTTTATAATCCTAACAGAACCTCATTCGGGTCCTTAGTACCGAACAGTAAACGTGTAGGGTCTTCAATACCTTGTTTTACTTTCACTAAAAAGCTAACTGATTCTCTACCGTCAATAATACGGTGGTCGTATGAAAGCGCTATATACATCATGGGATGTATCTCTACCTTTCCATGAAAAGCGACAGGGCGTTCCACTACATTATGCATACCCAGTATAGCGCTTTGCGGTGGGTTAATTATAGGTGTTGACATTAACGAACCAAAAACACCACCGTTGGTTATAGTGAATGTGCCTCCGCTCATTTCCTCCAGCGATAATTTATTGTCGCGGGCCTTAATGGCAAGTTCCTTTATAGTTCCTTCTATTTGTGCAAGGCTCATCATTTCTGCGTTACGCAATACCGGCACTACTAACCCTTTGGGTGCACTTACTGCAACACCCACATCGGCGTAGTTATGATAAATAATTTCTTCGCCATCTATCATAGCATTTACAGCAGGGAAAGCAGCCAGGGCTTCGGTAACTGCTTTAGTAAAGAATGACATGAAGCCTAAACGAAATCCATATTTTTCTTCGAATTTCTTGCCATATTTTTCACGCAGTGCAAGTATAGCGCTCATATCTACTTCGTTGAAAGTAGTCAGCATAGCGGTCTGGTTCTTTACAGCCACCAAACGTTGAGAGAGCTTCTTACGCAAAGCCGACATCTTTTGCCTGTCATCGTCACGTGTACCCTGGAATGAACTTGTATTTTCCACGGTAAAGCCTTTGGCCATAGCATTCACCACATCTGACTTAGTAACACGCCCCCCTTTTCCTGTTCCATTTACGGCAGGAATATTATTCTCCGCCATAATTTTTTTTGCAGCTGGTGATGGTGTACCGGAAGCATAGGTAGTTTGTTGCGGTGCAGCTTTTGCAGGTGCAGCAGCGGCAGCTTTTTCAGCTACAGGTTTTTCTTCCTTTGCTTTTCCGTTCGTAGCTGCAGCAGGTTTTTCAACAACAGCCGGGGCTTTTGCATCAGTATCTACTTTAGCTACAACACTGCCCACCTTAACGGTATCTCCGTCTTTTGCCAATAACTTTATTTGTCCTGCCTGTTCGCTGTTAATGGTCAGGGTAGCCTTGTCTGAATCTATTTCACATACCTCTTCATCTTTTTGCACATAGTCCCCGTCTTTCTTAAGCCAACGGGCTATCTGCACTTCAGTTATTGATTCTCCGGGGCTGGGTACTTTTAATTCTAATATCATGATTATTTTTTAATTTTAATAGAACACTGATTGGACCGATTAAACTGATTGAAACAGATTTCAATTTCTTTTTATCATTAGTAAATATTTTGCGCTTGAATTCAGCTTTCTTTCCAAAGTTTAATAAAAACCCAATTTCTGTTTCTGTTGCCTTTAAATAATTTACCAATTGAGCTTCATGCTCTTCACATAATGATTCAGCCGCTTTCAATTCTATTATAACTCTGTTCTCCACTAATAAATCGGCAAAATAATCGCCAACTTCTTTTCCTTCGTAGTAAACTTTAATATGCTTTTGCTTTTCGACTGTCAAACCCATTGAAAGCAATTCAATGTACAATGCGTTTTCATATACCTTCTCTAAAAAGCCGAATCCAAGAGCATTATATACTTTGTAATAAGCCTTTAGTATTTTGTCAGTAGTATCCTTATGTAAAAATTCCATTTTATTATCCGTGAAAATCTGTTAAATCAGTTATATCTGTGTTCTATTGTGTACCTATTTCACAAGCACTTTTCCGAATACTTTATTCAGTATGTCATTCTTTTCCTTTTCACTCAGTTTCTTTGAACCTGTTGCAGGGCTGGCACTTTCAGGGCGTGATATGCATTTCAATTTCACTTCACTTACCATGCGTGTCATAAACAACCATGCACCCATATTCTCAGGCTCTTCCTGAACCCATATATATTCTTTTGCCTTTTTATATTTAGCCAGAATAGCTCCAAATTGCTTGCGTGGGAAAGGATACAACTGCTCCATTCTTATAAGGGCTATATCATCGTTACCCTCTCTTTCTTTCGCTTCCAGCAAATCGTAGTAAACCTTACCGCAACAAAAAACAAGCTTAGTTGCACCGATGTTGCCATCGTCTATTATTTCAGTAAACCCACCCTTAGTAAAGTCATCTATTTTCGAAACACATTTCGGGTGGCGCAGTAAACTCTTAGGTGTAAATGCTACCATTGGCTTCCGGTACGGTGCATGTAACTGCCTTCTTAATGCATGGAAGAAGTTAGCAGGAGTCGTAGGATTAATAACATACATGTTATTCTCGGCACACAACATCAAAAACCTTTCCATACGTGCACTTGAGTGCTCCGCTCCCTGGCCTTCGTAACCATGCGGCAGGAACAGGCAAATGTTATTCATACGGCGCCATTTATCTTCTGCACTACTCAGGTACTGGTCAATAATTATTTGCGCACCATTGGCAAAATCGCCAAACTGTGCTTCCCAAATAGTAAGTGTTTGCGGCGATGACATGGCGTAACCATATTCAAAACCTAACACTGCATATTCAGAAAGGTGTGAGTTATAAATATCAAACCTTGCCTGCTTATCGCTGATATGTGCAAGCGGGATATATTGTTCTTCAGAATCAGTAATAGTCAACACAGCATGACGATGCGAGAAGGTTCCGCGCTCTACATCCTGTCCGCTGAAACGTACAGGGTACCCTTCCAGTAAGAGCGAACCATAGGCCAGTAATTCACCCATTCCCCAATCAAGGCTTCCTTCACCCTGCAACATGGCCTTCCTGTCCCCTTGCAGTTTTACAATCTTGTTAAAGAAGCTTTTATCCTTAGGAAGATCGGTTATTTTGTTTCCTATATCGAGCAATACTTTTTTATCTACTGCAGTCTCGGGCGATTTTTCAAAGTCTTTGTCTTCAGCTATGCGTATACCTTTCCACACCCCTTCTAAAAACGAGGTTACTTTGGTTTTACGTATTTGCTTCGATTCATTCAACCTGTCCTGGAGAGTTTCTTTGAACTCATCTTCTATCTTTTTCAAATCAGCATCATTCACAACGCCTTCTGCTTCCAACTTCTCAAGGTATATCTTACGCGGGTCAGCATGGGCAGCAATTGCCTTGTATAATAAAGGTTGTGTGAAACGCGGCTCATCTCCTTCGTTGTGGCCATATTTACGATAGCCCAATAAATCAATAAACACATCGCGGTGGAATGTCTGGCGGAACTCAATTGCCAGCATCACCGTATTTACCACAGCTTCTACATCATCGGCATTCACATGGAAAACAGGTGATAAAATAACCTTTGCCACATCGGTACAATACGTACTGCTACGTGCATCTACATAGTTTGTGGTAAAGCCTATCTGGTTATTGGCCACAATATGTATGGTTCCACCTGTGCGGTATGCTTCCAGTTTAGCCATCTGAACTGTTTCATAAACAACACCCTGTCCTGCTATGGCAGCATCACCATGTATAATTATGGTAACTACTTTATTAAAATCCTTATCATATATCTGCTCGAGCTTGGCACGCGTAATACCTTCGGTAACCGGGCCAACCGTTTCCAGGTGCGAAGGATTAGGAGTAAGGCTCAGATGGACCTTATTGCCATCGCGGGTTATAACGTTAGCCGAATAGCCTAAGTGATACTTTACGTCGCCGCCAAAAAGTGCGTCGGCATCAAATTCTTTTCCTTCAAACTCGTTGAAAATATCTTCGTAGGTCTTCTTGAAAATATTCGCAAGCACATTCAACCTGCCACGGTGCGCCATGCCTACCACAACTTCCTGTATTCCCAACGCTGCACCTTTCTGAATAATGCCGTTTATAGCAGGAATAGTTGATTCCACGCCTTCCATGGAAAAGCGTTTCTCTCCCACAAACTTGGTTTGCAGAAAATTTTCAAAAACTACCGCTTTGCTTATATCCTGTAATATCTCACGCTTTTGTTCTGCAGTAAAATTGGGGATATTGCGGGTCGATTCCATTTTATCCTGCAACCATTTCACTAATTTCTGGTTACGTATGTGCGTGTACTCTACTCCAATGGACTGACAATATGTCTGCTTGAGAAATGCAATAATATCTGAAAGTTTCGACGGGCCTAATCCCACTTCGGAACCTGCATGGAAAGTAACATCCATATCTGCCTGTGTCAGGCCAATAAGTTCTATTTCGTCAAGTGAGGGGTAATATTTTCTTCTTTCACGAACAGGGTTTGTCTTGGTAAACAAGTGGCCTGATGAACGATATAAGTTTATAAGATTGAGTACAGCAAATTCTTTACGCACCTGTTCGGGTACCTGTTCGCCACCGCCTGAAGAAAGGTCAGCATAATTTTTACGTGCGAAATCAAATCCTTCAAAAAACTTTTGCCACGAAGCATCAACCGAAGAATTATCCTGTAAATAATTTTTGTAGAGGTTATCAATAACTCCCGGGTCTGAGTTACTTAGATATGAATGCTTATCCATAGAGTATTTTATAGATTGGCAAATTTAAGCATTTTAGGGTCAATACGGCAGAAGAAACAATGCCACTAAAAGCAGCACAAGGCTTATTTCAAAATAATGGTATTCAGCACGTTAGCCATTTCACCGGTAAGTGATTTACGTGAGTACTTTTCGATGTTGGTGCCTGAAGAGGTAAGATTACCGGCCTTATAAAGACTATAATATTCCAGTATATTTTTTTCGAGCGTGGCGGCATCATCATAATCGGCCAGAAGGCCCACTTTAGTTTCGGTAAGAATTTTATCTACATCTCCCCCAACCGGACCGATAACCAGAATTGGCCGCCTGGCTGCCATATATTCAAAAAACTTGCCCGTTATAATTCCTTTTGCATTGGGAGTTTTGTTCACCAGCAATAACAGCACCTGGGCCTGTTCCTGTAAAGTAGTTACTTCCTTATGAGTTAAATATGAAATTTTATTCAGGTATGTCTTCAACCCATATTTCCCAATATCATCCTGCACAGCAATATCAACCTTGCCTACCAGTTTTATTTCAAGGTCTTTGGCAAAATCGGCGTTCTTTTTTATCAATTCTGATAATACCTTCCACAATAATTTTGGGTTGCGCGATTTATCAAGCGAGCCGATATGCGCCATTGAAAACTTCTTATCCAACACAATAGAATTCCTTTCTGTATAATCATCGGGGTCATATCCATTGGGAATGAAATAAAACTTATCCTTTTTCTGCGGAACTGCTTTTTGTAGAATATCAGCAAGTTCTTGTTTCATAGTTTGTCCCACAGCAATTACTGCATCAGCTTTCTGCAATACTTCCAATTCCAATTTTTTATGTTTCCTGTCGGAACCTTTCGTTAGCATCAGGTCAGAATAAAAATCAATATTGGTCCAGGGATCTCTGAAATCGGCTACCCAAGGCAGGCTCAGCTTCTCCTTTAGTTTCTCTGCAATCAGGTGCATACTATGCGGCGGACCGGTAGAAATAATTACATCAACCGGATTCTTCTGCAAATATTCTGTAAGATATTTTACAGAAGGCTTTACCCAAAAAGCCCTTGCATCAGGAATAAAAAAATTACCGCGTATCCATACTGCAATCTTTTCCGATTTTTTCGGTTTCTTTGATTCTGAAAGAAAAGCAGCATTTATTTTTTCCCCTTTTTTCTGCCCAATAAACCTTTTATAGGCGTGATAGGGTTCCCATATGCGGGTCTTAAGAACAGTAACACCATCAGGAACATCCTTTTCAAGGGAATCATCGTTAATAGGAGACTCCGGATTTTCAGGGGTATACACAACAGGTTCCCAACCAAATTCTCTTAAATACTTTACAAATTTCAGCCAGCGTTGTACACCAGCCCCACCGCTTGGTGGCCAGTAGTATGTAATGATCAGGGCTTTCTTCATTCTTTCTCTTCTGGCTTCTTCCTGAATTGCATAAAGAGAAGGCCAAGGCAGCTACCTAATACCACCAGCGAACTTGCCAATGAAATTTTTTCACCAATAGCATAATGTTTAGGCTCAAATTTCCATTCAATAGTATGGTTACCGGCCGGTATTCTCATAGCTCTAAGCACATAGTTCACCCTTATGTAATCTGTAGGTTTGCCATCTATAAATGCATCCCATCCGTCTTTATAATATATCTCTGAAAATACAGCCAGTTTTTCACCACTTGAGTGAGAATTATACACAAGGTCATTAGGCTCATACGATTTCATTTTAATAAATGAACCCGTTGAATCAATAGCAGAATTAGAATCTTGCGGATGAGGCACATTCTTCAGGTAATCGCTGAACTTTGTATCAACTATTGCCTCGTGCATTGGATCGAAATGAGTAAGCGCAGTCATTTCAGAATCGGCATTAGGAACAATCTTCCAGCTATTTACAAACCATGCGTTGCCTAATGCGCCGTAATTCCGTTGCGGCATTCTCTCACCATTCTTACCTTCTACTATAAA
>Ga0206855_10262_pt1 | contig 15252 bp, 15 predicted proteins | sample Alteio_BWOrgCont_51_FD_152637 | JGI IMG/M metagenome (GOLD analysis project Ga0206855, IMG submission 152637) | Enriched cells from forest soil in Barre Woods Harvard Forest LTER site, Petersham, Massachusetts, United States -... | ecosystem: Environmental > Terrestrial > Soil > Temperate forest >...
AAAGAAACGCAGCTACTCCTCGCCTCACGGCGATATTGCTCAAAGCGAAGCCCTTATTTGGGCGAGGAAAAGCTTTCATCCTATACGCTTCATAAATGGCAGGTCTCCCCGCTCACTGGTCGCGCGCATCAGTTGCGCTTCGAGCTTGCCCGTCATGGGCAGCCGATCGTGGGCGATGAATTGTATTTTGCGCCAATCTGTCCAACTTACTCAAATGGCATTGCGCTCGTCGCGGTGCAGATAAATTTCGCGGACTGCGCGGGATATAAAGACTTAAATTTACCCGAGAAGTTTTCGTTGGATATCGATTGGAAAACTATGTTGGCTCAGGTGGGGCGGCCTGCCGCAACACTAATTGCGGAAAAGGTATAGAAATTTTTTCGTTCCTAAAGACTTCATTGATTTTTTTTCTTAACGCCGACGCGATCATATCGCGGTCGCCCGGAGTGTAAATTTTAACCGGAAAAAGAATTTCCAAATTCAAGCCCGAATCCGCAAAGCTCTTGAGATAAACGCGTTTGGGCAATCCCTCCACGACTTGCGGAACTTCGGTAATTTTCTCGAGTATGATGGCCTCTACCTTCTTCATGTCGTGATTGTAGTCGATGCTCACCGCCACGCTGATATAGATCGGACTGCCGGCCTTACCCCAGTTCACGATTGTTTTTTCGAGAAAGTTACTGTTGGGCACGATCGCGCGGCGACTCATTCCCAATTCAATTTGTGAAGCGCGCATTCCCACATCGACGACCCGACCAAAATAGCCGTCGACCTCGACAAAATCGCCCACTTTCGCCGGCGCTTCAAACAAGAAAATAAAACCGCTGATAAAATTGTTCACCAGATTTTTGCTGCCGAAACCGACCCCCAACGCGACCGCGCCACCCATGAAAGTAAAAACCGTCAGCGGTATGTGGGCAACTTTTAGCGCGATGAGCGAGACCAAAATACAAAGTACGTAGAAGCTCATTCTATTCCACATGTGCTGGACGCTGGCCGATAACTCAAAACGCGAAAAAATCTTTTTGGTGAGTCGTCGACTGAGCCAACGCGCGATAATAATTCCGATGACAAAACAAATAAAAGCAATCACCAGGGTGCCGACCGTGACATGATCGCCGGTTTCACTCGCGATCACTTTAAAATTCCAGAAATCTCGCCACGGCGAGGTGATGTTTTTTTCGACGACCGCCGAATTGACAACTCCCTTGAGCATGGGATTGACGACGTCCTTCAAAGTTGAAACTTCTTGCGACATTTACTTTTCCTTTTCCGTGGATTGCACGATGGGGATTTCCATATCGGCGACCTTATTGCCAGTCTCAAGGTCGACAAGATAGGCATCGATCACAAAGTTCTGATCCTTCAACAGAAAATCCAGCACTCCATAGTTTGTCTGCGGCAAAAGATTTCTGCTTCCGTCCAGGGCGGCACCCGAAAAACTTTGCGTAAGGGCACTCGAGGTGAGCGAGTACAAAACATTTTCGGGATGATCGGGATTAAAGTTTATTTTTCCAAACTCGCCCAACGCCCGATTACCACTCAAAACAATTTTTACTTTTGCGCTGCTAGATTCTAGAATTTTCATCAAGCGCTCGCGCGACTTCGGAAAATCCTTCCATTTCTCGTAGGAATGCGCGTCGAGTGCTTTCATCCCCGAGGCCACGAGCAAAACCTTCGCATCGTGAGCATCGGCAATTTCTTTTTCGAGCCAAGCCCACTGCGCGGCCCCTAACAAATCGTCATCCGTTGAATCATAGATCGTGTGAGTTTTATTCGCCGATGGACGAAAACTCTGCTCATCGAGCATGACCAATTTGACTTTATTGCCCACCACCGTCCAAGTCTCAGAGCGGTAGACCCCACTTTGCGCGCGCAGCGCATCAGCGGCCGGTATTTCCATGAAATCCCAAAATAGACTTCTGCTTTGATTTTTCAGAACAAAATCAGTTCCGTCTTCGCTCCCGTAATCGCTTTCGCCCCAGGTGCCCGTGATTTTTACTTGCGATCTAAATGTCTTGTAATCTGGATCTTCGAGCTGCCATTTATAGTTCATTTGAAAAACCGTCAGATCCGGAACCGTCACCTCGACTGCTCCGCCCAACCAAACCCACACATTGGGGTTTTTCTTCAAAATCTTCGACCAAAAACTTTGCGAAGCATCGCTGTGATTGCAACAGCCAAAAGTTGTGCGAAACGCTAAATGAGCCGGCTCTTCGCCGCCCTCTTTCTTTTTGGAGCTGCTGCAGGCAACACTTCCCAAAAGGACCGCCATATTCAAAAAGCTAACAAATCGGCGCAAGCGAGGGAGCTCTTTTCTCACAGCCTAGGAGACTAGCCGAATCAACCGATGAGACAAATAAAACCTTTGAGATAATCGCCTTCGGGAAACTCCGGCGCACGCGGATGATCGGGCGGCAAGGAAAATTCGTGCACGATTTTCAATTTAATTCCCAAAAGCATCTGCGCCTCTAAGAGAGTTTCGAGCAAATCATAACGACTCAAATGGAAGGAGCACGACGAGGCCACAAAAATTCCGTGGCTTTTGAGGGCCTTCAAACTTCGCAAAATAATTTTCAGATAAGCCCGGCGGCCGGCAAAATAATGTTTTTTGGATTTAATCAGCGCCGGCGGATCGCAAACCACAACATCAAAATGGGCACTCCAGGGCCACTCCTGGTCGACCAAATCGAGCTTGAGTTTTTCGGCACTCAGCGAATAAGCTTTGGCGTTTTTCATCGCCGCTTCGAGTGCGGTCTCGGAAGAATCCGCAAAGGCAACTTCGGCGTTAAATCCCGCCGCTTGCAGCGCGTGAGCACAGCCGATGCCCCATTGGCCACAGTAACAAAACGCATCGAGGATGCGCACATTTTTGTCAAAATGATAATACTTCAAAAAGTCTCGGAGCCAGGAAACATTTTTCCTTTGATCGAGGAAAAAGCCGCCCTTCTGGCCTTCTTTAAAATTCACTTCATATTTTAAAATTTCGCCCTGATCGACATCGATGCGACAGAATTCGGGTACCTCACCGGCAACTTCAGGCTCAAGAATCGTGAGACCTTCCATCTCGCGCGATTTGGAATCGCGCCGCAAAACCACACCCTTTAAATTTTCGATCGCCGCGAATTCTTTTAAAAAACTTGCCGGAGTAAAGCGATTGAACATGCGCTCCATGCCCGCCGTGTGCACGTGAATCGACCAATAAAGTTGGCCGTCCGACAAAAATTCATCGATCACCAGCCCCGGCATTCCATCCGCTTCGCCATGTGAGAGTCGTCGACTTGCGCGCAAACCCATTTGCTCGCGCAATTTGCGTCGCTCAAAAATTTTTGCCACCAGCCATTTGTGATCGATCTCTTCTTTTTGCTCGCTCAACCTGCGAAAGGAGATGAGGCTCGCGGGATTGGCAAAACCGCGCGCAAGAAAGCGGCCGGAAGTGTTGTGCAAATCGACGAAGTCGCCTTTGTCACAACCCTTTACACTTTCAATTTCATTCGAAAAAACCCAAGGGTGTCCCGTTTCGAAACGCTTGGCCGCACTTTTTTTGAGGATCCATTTCGTCATGCTTATACTCGGACTTGATTTTTTTCTTCAAAAACATCGCGCCATTTGGGCGGTAGATCCACCAGACGGCGAGTTTCTAAATTCATAAACCCCATTTTAAACTTAGCTTTGCAAACTAACTCGTTCTTTGCGTTAAAAATTTCTTGCTCCAGTAGGTAAACTTTTCGAGGGAATTCTCGCTGCGATTTGATGAAAATCTCGTCTCCCACTTTGAGCTCTCTTCTAAATTGTATCTGAATTTCGATCACTATGGGACCCACCCCCAACTCTTTGACAAGTTCGCGACTGCCGCCAAATTGCTCGGTCCAATCCCAGCGCGCAGCTTCTAAAATTTGGAGGTACTGGGTATTGTTGACGTGTCCGTAGAGGTCAATTTGCTCAGCTTTTACAAGACTTCGATATTCGTGCGTGAAATGCATCGATAAGAATCGTATATCAAAAGCCATGGCGATTAAAAGTTCAATTAAAGCTTATTTTCCCACGTTGATTTATGAGGGCGCCCTGGTAGCGGAGGCGCAAAAGCAGCGAAAGTTCCTGAAAGACCTAGAAAATTCCTCCCAAAAGGTCTTCCAAAGCGATACCCAAGGAAAAAAGTGGTCAGCCACCCATTATCCCAATGGCTATACGAGCTATTCCTCGATCTCAAACTTGCACGAACTGAATTCTTCCTTTATCAATCTCAAGAAAAAAATTGATACGCACGTCGCCAAATATGCACAAGCGCTGGGTTTTGCGCCCCGCAAACTCCAAATGCAGAGTTGCTGGCTCAATATTATGCCTCCCAAAGCGACCCATTCGCTGCATCTGCATCCGCTTTCGGTCATCAGTGGAACTTTTTACGTGTCGGTGCCCAAGGGCAGTGGCGCCCTTAAATTCGAGGATCCGCGACTTTCCAAGATGATGGCGGCGCCCGAACGTCGCGACAAATTCGCCTCGGGATCCTTCGCGCGCTTTGCCCCGCGCGCCGGAAACGTCATTTTATTCGAAAGCTGGCTGCGGCACGAAGTCGAAAACAATACGGGCGTTGACGAGCGAATGAGTATCAGTTTCAACTATTCGTGAGTAAAATAAAATCGTGAAAAATATTCTGCCCCTGCTTTTCCTTTTCGCTTGCGCCACAAAAAACCCCGACGACCTCGCCAAAGTCGATGCCGACATTCATAACTTCCAAGCGAACGTTGAGAAAATGAATCAGGACTTCAATAAAATCCCCGCCGATGTGCACAATACCCAATGGGTCGAACAAAAACTCGGACATATGTTCGATGTCGATCAATACATGCGCAAAAACATGGATCTACCCTTTCAGAATCACTATACCGAGGTTGAGAAAAAATATTTCTGGCAGCAATTTCAGCCCATCGCAAAATCCATCGACGCCATCGATCGCGACGAACTCAAATCGCTGCTTAAAGTTTACGAATGGATCAACATCCGCCGCTTTGGCGAATTTGGCGACAATCGCGCCTGGCTCATCGTGCAGCATTCAGATGACGATCTACATTTTCAAAAAAAGATACTCCACATTCTCGAAAAACTTTATCCGCGCAAAGAAACCTCCGGCCAGAGTTACGCCTATCTTTTTGATCGCGTCGCCATCGCCGAAAAACGGCCGCAGCGTTATGGAACGCAAGGAAGTTGCGCCGGTGGCCCCGGAAAATGGGAAGCCGCCCCGATGGAAAATCCCGCTAAAGTCGATATTTGGCGCGCGGGCGTCGGACTCGCTCCTATGGCCGAATACAAGCTCATGTTTAAAGACATTTGCCACTAGTTGCGCTGTCATTTGCAAATTGCCAAACATCGATTAAATTTAAGCTTCAGGAGGGAATTCAAAAATGGCAAAAAAATCGAAAAAAAGCTCGGGTGAGATGATCGTTGTGGCAAGCAAAGCAAAAGCCGCACTCAAAAAAGCAGGTTGTAACACCGCGAGTGGTGCACTGGAAGCTTTGAACGGTGTTCTGTACTGGTACATCGAGCAAGCAGCTGCCCGCGCCAAAGCGAACGGCCGCAAGACTGTCCGCGACTATGATTTCATGGCGTAATCCGTAAAGTCTTCATTCTTGGGGGCGTTGTTCAATAAAAATATTCGGAACACGCCCTTTCAATAACTTGTTTCTTTTTAAAAGCCGGTTAAGTTTTAACTCATATGATCAGCGATGCCGCTTTTACCTTCGACGACGTTCTTTTGGTTCCCAACTACAATCACTACGAATCGCGGAAGAATGTCGACATTTCTTCAACGGATAAAAATACAACCCTTACCCTCAAACTTCCCGTGTTGAGTTCCAATATGGACACGATCACCGAAGACAAAATGGCCAACTTTATGGGCGAACGCGGTGGGATGGGCGCCTTGCACCGTTTTTGCTCGATCGAAGAAAACGTAGCGATGTTTAAAAAATGCAAGTATCCCGCTTTCGTGAGCGTCGGCTGCGGACCCAAAGATCTCGAACGCGCCGCCGCGCTACGCGACGTGGGCGCCCAATATTTTTGTTTGGATGTCGCCCATGCGCACGCGCGCTATGTCGGAAAAACGCTCAAAAACTTGCGCGATATTTTAAAAGACCATGCATGCCTGCTCGCCGGAAACGTGGCGACCTACGCCGGCGCCGACTACTTGGCTTCGTGCGGAGCGGATCTCATCAAAGTGGGAATCGGCGGCGGCAGCGTGTGCACCACTCGCCTTAAAACTGGTTTTGGAATACCCACTCTGACTTCGATCAGAGAATGTGCGCGCGCCGACCGTTCGATCGTCGCCGACGGCGGAATTCGTTATGCCGGCGACATCGTCAAGGCCCTCGCCTTCGGCGCGGATTTTGTGATGATCGGCGGAATGCTCGCCGGCACCAGTGTCACCCCGGGTGAAGTGCAAGTCATCGACGGCAAACAATTCAAGCAATATCGCGGAATGGCCAGCCGCGAAGCTCAGGAAGATTTCATCGGTGAAATGACCGATTGGAAAACCGCCGAAGGCGTTGCCACGAACGTTCCCTATCGCGAAGACGAAGAAAAAATTATCGCCGACATCATCGGCGGACTGCGAAGCGGACTGACTTATGCGGGAGCTTCGAATTTGCGCGAATTGCAGAGGAAACTTGATTATGTACTCATTACGCCTGCGGGTCGGCAGGAGAGTTTGCCGCACAAGACGCTCTAAGATCGGGGCAGGAGCGCCCGGGTCCGGGTCCGTAGGCCGTAAAGGACTCCGTTCGGTCGTCCGTGCCGTTATCCGTTCGGTTATCGGTTGGTTTGGGAATTGCTAGGGCTTTGAGGTGAATAAATTTGAAGCGTATCAGATCGCCACAAAATACTATCATTTATGTAGATCGTTAAAAATTTCGCGCCATTTTCAGGATCAAATGCTGAGAGCGAGTTCATCGATTGCATTAAATCTTGCCGAAGGCTCGGGTAAGCGAACTAAGACCGACCAGAAAAGATTTTATTCCATCGCACTTGGAAGTCTTCGCGAATGCTCAGCAATTCTGGAGCTAGAGAACATCACTGATTCAAAATTTCTAGAACTACAAGATCGCCTGGGCGCCATACTCTACGTCTTGAGCAAAGAAAAACCAAAGCCATCACCAATCGGACAACCGAACGGATAACGGCACGGACGACCGAACGGAGTCCTTTACGGCCTACGGACCCGGACCCGGGCGCTCCTGCCCCGATCAACTCGAAATTTTCGCTAAATTAGCATTTCAAGTCTAAAATTAATTAAGAAGGACAATGTGCGATCAAAGCCGTAATTCTAGCTCTTACGAGCTTTTTCTTTTTCCAATTGAGCGCTTCCACGCTTTACAACGGGTGCGCCATCTCTTTGCGACTCGCTAAGACCCAAGGCCGCGAAATTGCGCTCACGCCTGAGTTGCGCGAAGCCGTACCCGGCGCGCAAAGTGCCCGTCTGCTCCATCAAAAAAATGAAGAAAATCGAGCAAGCTACCGCGTGACGGACAGTGACGGCCAAACTTTCATTGTGAAAAAAGAGCCCGCTGACTCGATGGCCGAAAACGATGCGCGCGGTTTTAAATTTTGGCAGTGGTATCTAGACACCTTTCGAAAACAAAAACATCTCGATCCCCTTAATCTCTCCGTGCTCAATCACGTGACGACAAAATCAACCAGTCAATATCACTATCTTGTAATGGAAGACATTCCCGGCATTCCCCTCGACAAATATATGAAAGACGAAAGTATTCCCGCAGCGCAAAGAGCTACCAAATATGCCGAATGGCTAGAGCTAGTACAAAAACTCGACCCCGAAATGGACACACATTTGCGGGAAGAAAAAGAAGAAACCTACAACAGAAATAGCGGAGAACTTCTATTTCATCTCAAAGCAGGAGCACTTCCTATCCCGACGACTCCATCTGGAGGGCGCGGCAGAGTCACACTATATCTTAAACCTGACAATGTTCTTGTGACTCCCGACGGTCGCTTTGTTATATTCGACCCCTATTGATGACAAAATTGTTTGAACCGCTCACCCTTCGCCAAACTCATTTCAAAAATCGCATTGTGGTTTCGCCTATGTGCCAATACTCAGCTACGGATGGAACCCCGACTCCCTGGCATCTCGTACATCTGGGCAGCCGCGCCACCGGCGGCGCTTCGTTGGTCATCGCCGAGGCTACCGGTGTAACCCCCGAGGGAAGAATCTCGCCAGGCTGCACGGGAATTTGGAAGGCTTCGCACGTGGAAGCCTGGAAGCCAATCGTGGATTTTATTCACACGCAAAATACTCTCGCGGGCATTCAACTCGCGCATGCGGGTCGCAAAGCTTCGACCGGCAAACCGTGGGACCCCGATCGCGTCGTTGCGATCGACAAGGGCGGCTGGACACCTGTAGCGCCGTCGGCCATTCCTTTCGATGAAAAAAGTCCCGTGGCCCATGAACTCAGCGTCGATGAAATAAAAAAATTGCAAAGTGCATTTGTCGACGCGGCTAAGCGTGCACTCGCCGCAAATTTTGATGTCATAGAAATACATTCGGCACACGGTTACTTGTCGCACGAATTTCTTTCTCCTCTTAGTAATCAACGCAAGGATGCGTACGGTGGCTCGCTAGAGAATCGCATGCGCTTTTTGCTTGAAACCACAGCGCAGGTACGCAGCGTCTGGCCCAATGAACGCGCACTTTTTGTGCGCATTTCGGCCACCGATTGGGCGCCGGGTGGCTGGGATGAAAATCAAAGCGTCGAGCTTTGCAAAGAATTAAAAAAATTGGGCGTCGACTTAATCGACGTCTCTTCGGGCGGCGCGGTTGCCCATCAACAAATTAAACTAGAGCCCGGTTACCAGGTTCCCTTTGCCCGCAAAATTCGAGCGGAAGCACAAATCGCTACGGGAGCCGTCGGCATGATCACCGACCCTGGGCAAGCCGAAATGATTCTGCAAGAAGGCAGCGCCGATCTGATTTTGCTCGCGCGCGAATTGCTGCGCGATCCTTATTGGCCGCGTCGAGCAGCTGGTGCATTGGGCGCAAAAATTCAAGCGCCCAAGCAATACGGCCGCGCTTGGTAACTTTATCGGTCGAGCGAAGGAATCGTAAGCACAGTATCGCCCAATCTAAAGTTGCCGATCTTTAAAACTTCGCGTGGCTTGGTCTGCTCGTAAAAATCCTTTAAGTGATCTTGAAAAATAGCTGCGTAGTTCAACTTATCGGAATCATAAACAAGCGGTCCGAATTCTGCTTCCACACGTTTGAAAATCGCTCGTGCCGCCACCGAAGTTGTCGATACATACGCTGCATTGGCCGCTTCGTATTCGTTCCAATAGGAGCGATTTTTTACGCGGTCATTGGGCCAGCCCTCTTTGGGCGGTACAGGCTCTATCAATTTTCCTTCGTTCAAAACCGAGACAACGCCCAGTAGACCTCGCTCGCTCAAAGCTGGCCCGCCCGAATCGCCGCGCAGGGGACTTCCCATTTCACCTAGCTTGATATTTTCGTTTTCATATTCTTTTCGCAAAATTCCCTTCGAAGTATAGAGACCCACAGCTCCTTCGAGCGAGGCGAGCGAATTGATCGTAAACCTCGGCAAATTGGTCCGATTGGGCTGATCTTCGCCCATGAGTCCAAAACCGCCGATCATAACTTGCGCATTTTCATGAGCTGCCGCACTCGCCAACGGCAGCACTTTCATTCTTTGAATCATATCGGGCAAATCCTTCACCGGATTCTGGGTTTTTTCTGCAAATACGAGCACAGCTAAATCGAGGGACGCCAATTCATCTTCAACATTGAAAATCTCGTTGAATGCATCATCCACTTGCTTCCCATAGACACTCGCTTCATCAGAACTCTCCTGCAGAGCCGAATCCACGCCCTCTTCCGTTTCATCAAGCTTTAAGAGTTTTTCGTGCAGATCAGCGCGAGCGGCCAACGGGGCTTCCCGTAAAGAAAGCAGTAGTTTTTTTCGTTCCACTTGCCCAAGCATCTTGGCTCGAGCGCTTTTTTTTTGCTGTTCATTCGCTTGAAAAAGCTTTGATCGCGCCTCGACCGCAGCTTCGAGCTTCTTCAAGAAATTCTCGTTCTCGCTCAAAAAAACTTTTTGCGAGCGCAGCATCGGAGCATTCCAATCGGGAGGAATTTCGTCCAAAGTGGGATCGATCATTTCGGCATCGCCATCGCTCAGATTTCCCACGCAATGCGCCGCCGTCAGTACTTTCAGCGGGTGAATACCGACAATGGCGCCCGAGCATATAAATTTTCGCTGGTGGCTGAGCAGGCGCACCACGGCTTTCATCGTATAAAACGAGGAATTGCTCGCCGGCCAGGCGACCGCGCTCAGCAGAGCTCCTAAAAATATCAAAAAACCGCACCGCTTTATCAATTGGGACCGCACCGTTCCACACCTTTTTCTGAGAAACTTCGAAGCTAACGTCATGACGATGCGAATACAAAAAACAAAGTCTTTCAAAAGTCGCAGCTCTTGCCGTGACGGTCGGCTCTACTGCGTCTATAGTGCTAGGCTATGCTCCAAACGTTCACCAACAACAAACAGGATTTCAAAGTAAAAGATCTCTCACTGGCCGAGTGGGGCCGCAAAGAGATTGTCATTGCCGAAACCGAAATGCCTGGGCTCATGGCTCTGCGCGAAGAATTCAAAAACAAATATCCCCTCAAAGGCGCGCGCATCGCGGGCTGCTTGCACATGACCATTCAGACGGCTGTCTTGATCGAAACCTTGATCGAACTCGGCGCCGAAGTGCGCTGGAGCTCGTGCAATATTTTCTCGACCCAAGACCACGCCGCAGCGGCGATCGCGGTCAAAGGAATTCCGGTCTTCGCGTGGAAAGGTGAATCGCTCGAAGAATACGACTGGTGCATCCAACAAACTTTAAAATGGCCCGATGGTGGCGCTCTCAATATGATTTTGGACGACGGCGGCGATCTGACCAACGTCTTGCACGATCAACACCCCGAACTCTTGAAAGACGTGCGCGGACTCTCCGAAGAAACCACGACCGGTGTGCGCCGACTCTATCGCCGCATGAAAGAAGGCACGCTGAAAGTTCCCGCCTTCAACGTGAACGATTCGTGCACCAAAAGTAAATTCGACAACCTCTATGGTTGCCGCGAAAGTTTCATCGACGCGCTCAAACGCGCCACCGACGTGATGATCGCCGGAAAAAAACTGATCGTTTGCGGCTACGGTGATGTGGGCAAAGGCTGTGTGCAGGCGGCGCGCGGACTGGGTGCCCATGTAGCCGTGACCGAGATCGACCCGATCAACGCCCTGCAAGCCGCGATGGAAGGACTCAACGTCGTGACGATGGACGACGCCTGCAAATACGGCGACATTTTCGTGACCTGCACGGGCAACCTCGATGTCATCACCCGCAAACACATGGACCAGATGAAGAACCAAGCGATTGTGTGCAATATCGGTCACTTCGACAGCGAAATTCAAGTGAGCTCTCTTTTTGAAGATAAGAAATTGAAGCGCATCGAAGTCAAAGCACAGGTCGACCAATTTCAATGGCCCGACGGAAAAATTCTCACCGTGCTCGCCGAAGGCAGACTCGTCAATCTGGGTTGCGCAACCGGGCACCCGAGTTTCGTCATGAGCGCTTCGTTTACAAATCAAGTCATTGCGCAAATTGAACTATGGCAAAGCAAAGGCAAATACAAAAATGAAGTTTACGTTTTGCCCAAGCACCTCGACGAAAAAGTTGCGCGTCTGCATTTGGAAAAGCTCGGAGTCAAACTGACCGAACTCACACCGAAACAAGCCGAGTATTTGGGAATTAAAAAAGAAGGCCCTTTTAAGCCCGACAACTATCGGTATTAAATTTTATTTCGGAGAATAATTCCAAAGATCGCCCAGCAAGCCCACGCTAGCACTAGTGTCGGAGCCACTGCCGCCGAAGAGCCAGAAATTTCCGGCTTTATCGAGCCAAAATGCAGCGCCTTCGCGCCCGCCGGGAATATTCGAGACACTTGCGGTGCCCTCTGTCCCATATACACCTTTCTGATTTACAATATTGGCCCCATCCACCCACGTCCACTGAGAGGTCGCTGGATTAAATTTCCACAAATCACCTAAATAGCGATTACCGCTACTGTCGAAGCCCTGACTATCAAAACCCGTTCCGCCGAAGAGCCAAAAATTTCCCGAGGTATCCGCCCACGCCGGCAAATCCATGCGCGAACCGGGAACATTCGCAGCACTCGCCATACCTTCGGTCCCATATACACCGTTTTGATTGACAAGATTGGCCCCACTCACCCAAGTCCACTGCGAGGTCTTCGGATTAAATTTCCAAAGATCATTCAAATAACCTGTTTGGCTCGCACCGTCATAGCCGTCACCGCCAAAGAGCCAAAAATTTCCAGAAGCATCGCCCCAAGACGCAGCATAAGTGCGCGAACCGGGAATATTCGAGGCACTCGCGGTACCCGCTGTCCCGTACACCCCAATTTGATTGCCGGTGCTCGATCCTCCCATCCACGTCCATTGACCGCTGGTGAGATTAAATTTCCAGAGATCATTTAAGTAACGAGCATTCACGGTGCTATCGTAACCGTAACCACCGGAGAGCCAAAAATTTCCCGCCCCATCCGTCCACGTTGCAGCGCCATCACGCGCGCCGGGAATATTGCCACCGCCCGCAACGAGTGCTGTTCCGTAAACTCCGCTTTGAGAACCGGTGCTCGATCCCCCCACCCACGTCCATTGACTGTTAGTAGGATTGAATTTCCAAAGATCATTTAATAAAACTTCACTGCTTCCTGTACTATCGAAACCCTGCCCGCCGAAGAGCCAAAGATTTCCGGAAGCATCTACCCACGTCGCCGAGTAGCGTCGCGTTCCCGGTGTATTTGAGATACTCGATACACCCATGGAACCATAAATACCGTTCTGGCTGATAAGCCGGGCCCCACTTGCCCACGTCCACTCCCCGCTCGATGGGCTATATTCCCACAAGTCATTCATGACCCCCACCGCGCCGGTGCTATCTAAAGCTTCACCCCCGAAGAGCCAAAAATTTCCGGATCCATCGACCCAAGACAATGAATTGCTGCGTCCACCAGGATTATTGGAAGTACTCGCTACTCCGAAACTTCCGTAATGAGAGAATGCGTAAATAGAGTTGGCGCCGTCTGCCCATGTCCATTGCAAACTCTTAGCAGCCGTCGCTCCGACAGGATTGACTGGAGAAGCGGGACCATTGGAGTTCACCGGCGAAACGGGTGTGTTCGTAGCGCCGGGACTTGCGGCGATTCCCCCGCTAGCTGTCCCTGAATTATTGCTACAGGCCGCAAGGAAAACACAAACAAACAGCGAGACGCTATATTTCCATGACATCCCTTCATTATTGACTTCCTCGAGCACAGTCTTGGTTCAGATATGGTTAATTTTGTATTGAAACGGCGTTAGTCGACTTTCTTCATGAAAAATAAACCGAAACGGCAGGGATGGAGCTACACCGCGGTCAAGCGCATTGCTCTCCTAGAACTGGTTCCCAGTATTCCTTAAATTGCTGCCGATTACGCACTACGTTATTTAAGGCTAACTAAGAGAATTTTAGAGTACGGATCGTCACAACTTCTGCCATAAGGCTTCAGCGTGGGGTGCTGGTGGGGTGCAAAAATTTTTAATTTTGTTTTAACGCTTGGGACTATCGTCGGTCTCGCCACCTCGTCGCTCGCCTTTAGTGCTGCGTCCGAGAGTCTCGTCAACGCCGTCGACGACGTGGATCCGTCTCTACAAGTAAATTTAGCCTACAATACTCGCAATAATTTTCTCGAACGTCACGTGAGCGGTTATTCGGCAAACAAATGCTTGCTCAAAGAAGCCGCCGCGCGAGCTTTGTCGCTCGCCAATCAAACGCTGCTGCGAAATAATCTTCGTCTTGTCCTTCGCGATTGCTGGCGTCCGCGGCGAGCGAGCCTCGATATGGTGAGCTGGGCCCAAGCAACGGACGAAAAAAATATGCGTCGAAGCAACATGAGCGAGCACGAGTTGGAAATCTTTGACGATGCCCGCCTCTTTGATCTCAGCGGATTTTTGCGAACGACTCGCCTGTTAAACTTAGGCTATCTGCTCAATTTTTCGAATCACAACAAAGGAAGCACGGTCGATGTGGAGCTAGAAATCCAAAACGGTGGATCCTGGGAACTCCTCGATATGGGCACGAACTTCGACGTCTTTTCTCCGAAGGCGTCTCACGGTGCCAACATGGGAGCAGCGGTCAACGCTCGTCGGCGTATGCTCGAGCACGTGATGGGCGCCGAAGGTTTTGTCAGCATCCCCACCGAATGGTGGCACTGGACTCACAGTGCTTCGAACAAGGGCCCGTATTTAGACGGAGAGGTCCGCTAAAGGAGCCGCTGCGCTTGTTTCAACAGCAACTGCGCTTTTGGCAGACCCGCGACTCAGGTTTTTTCGCATGAAGGTCGGCAAAAAGAACGAAGCGAAATGAATCTCGGTATTGTAATACTTCAAGTCGAGCGTGGACTTCTGTGCTCTTTCGCGATCAAAGTCTTCGAGCGGATGGTAGTTGTCGCTGGCAAAAGCAAAGCTCCACAGTCCGCCGGGATAAGTCAGATTCGTGAAATTGTAGAAAAAAACTTTCGCGAAGCTTCCGGCGAGCTTTTCCTTCAAAGCACTTTGCTCCTCAACGGAATACATCGGAGATTCCGCCTGGCATACGATCACTCCTCCCGGGGCGAGAATATTTTTTAGATCGGCTAATGCCGCCGGCTCTTTGAGAAAGTCTTTGCTGGATTCAATCAGGATCAGATCAAATTGCTGTTCACCTTCATGGACGAATTTGGCGGGATTTTCGATATGAAGCTTAAAACGTTCGTCTTTCGTAACTCGCTCGCTCCAAGGAAAGTATTTTCTGGAAGCTTCCAAAAGTTCCGAGTCGTTTTCGATGCAAAAGCACTCTTGCACCGTCGTATGCTTTAGCACTTCGCGCACTGTACCCAAATCCGCGCCGCCCAAAACCAGGACGCGCGATGGATTGGGGTGCACAAAGAGTGGAACATGCGCGAGCATTTCGTGATAAATAAACTCGTCTTTTTCCGCACAAACCACCAAGCCGTCGCAAACGAGCACCCTTCCCCAAGCTTCGGTCTCAAAAAACTGAATATCCTGAAAGTCGCTCTTTTCGTGAAAAAGTTTAGTTTTGATTTTCGTACCGATCATCAACGCTTCGGTTTTTTCGATGAGCCAG
>Ga0206855_10264_pt1 | contig 15191 bp, 15 predicted proteins | sample Alteio_BWOrgCont_51_FD_152637 | JGI IMG/M metagenome (GOLD analysis project Ga0206855, IMG submission 152637) | Enriched cells from forest soil in Barre Woods Harvard Forest LTER site, Petersham, Massachusetts, United States -... | ecosystem: Environmental > Terrestrial > Soil > Temperate forest >...
CGAGTATTTCCGCGATGGGGATGCCGAAGGCAAGGGCCGTGATATATTATTCTTTATCGATAACATTTTCCGCTTTACGCAGGCAGGTTCCGAAGTATCGGCCTTGCTTGGACGTATGCCGTCGGCGGTAGGTTACCAGCCAACGCTGGCAACTGAGATGGGTACAATGCAGGAACGTATCACCTCCACCAAACGCGGTTCAATCACCTCGGTACAGGCAGTTTACGTACCCGCGGATGACTTGACCGACCCTGCGCCGGCTACTACTTTCGCCCACCTTGACGCTACAACCGTATTATCCCGCAAAATTGCCGAGCTTGGTATTTACCCTGCTGTGGATCCGCTGGATTCTACATCGCGTATCCTTAGTCCTACTATTTTGGGTGAAGAGCATTACAATACTGCACAACGCGTTAAAGAAACATTGCAACGCTATAAAGAATTGCAGGACATCATCGCCATCCTTGGTATGGACGAATTAAGTGAGGAGGATAAATTAGTGGTATCACGCGCACGCCGCGTACAGCGTTTCCTATCACAGCCATTCCACGTGGCCGAGCAGTTTACAGGCTTAAAAGGCGTACTGGTTGATATTAAAGAAACCATCAAGGGCTTTAACATGATATTGGATGGCGAAGTGGATGAATATCCCGAAGCGGCATTCAACCTTGTAGGCAATATTGAAGAAGCTATAGAAAAAGGTAAAAAACTGTTGGCGGAAGCGAACGCATAAGCCCCACCCGGCCTCCCCTGAAGGGGAGGAGCAAAAGGCTTATTGTTTAAATAAAATTTTAAATCCTCTCCCCTTTAGGGGAGATTAGACAGGGGCATATGACATTAGAAATTCTTACTCCCGATAAAACAATTTACGAAGGTGAAGCAACCGGGGTGAACCTTCCAGGTACTTTGGGTTTTTTTGAGATATTAAACCATCACGCGCCGATCATTTCGACTTTGGAAGATGGCAAGGTCATCGTTCGCCATGGCGCCAATGCTAAAGAGGACTTTTTTTTTATAAAAGGCGGCGTCGTTGAAGCATCGAACAATAAAGTGGTTGTACTGGCTGAGGGGATTTTACAAAAGTAAATCCATCGCCTTATTGAAATTTAGAGGTCCCTGGTTTAATGCCGGGGATTTTTTGTTTTTGGCTAGATTTTAATCAACAAAATCATAGCTTTGGGCTTTATGTATTCAGCTTTAGCATCAATCATATGAATATCCTTCACATCCTAAACGGCGATTCTACATTTCAAAGTTTTGAGCATAGCGGGCTCGAAGGGGATACGATGGTTTGGCGCGAAGCGCTTTCCGAGGGACCACTGGAAGAAAATATTTCATCAGGCAGCTTTTGGCGAAACCGGCAGGAATGGATATGTAAATCGGGTAAGGAAACACCTGATGGTTACCAGGAAAAAATGATTGATCAGCTCACCAAACTAAGTGAGCCTTACGAAGAAATAAACCTTTGGTTTGAGTTTGATTTGCATTGCCAGGTAAATATGCTTGGGGTAATGAATTATCTGAAACAGCAAACTGATCTTTCGACGCGGGGCTTATACCTGATCTGCCCGGCTGATTTTCCCGGCAAGGAAGACTTCAGGGGAATGGGCGGATTAACCGGCGAAGAACTTGCGTACCTGTATGATAATATAAGGGTACAGCTTAGTGACTTTGATTGTGTACTGGCTGCCGAAGCCTGGAGTATTTATATATTGCATGATGCGGGTAAATTAAAGGAATATTTAGACATCAACACTTTTTGGGGCAGCCTGCATTTACTAAAACCTGCTTTGGAAGCACAGCTTAAACGGCTTCGATTAAATGAAAAAGGCTTGAATTATGTAGAACAAAAGCTGCTTGACATTTATAATTACGGGATAACAGCCCGGCGATCTATTTATCAAAGGTTTTGGGAAACAGAAAAAATATTTGGCATGGGTGATATGGAAGTTGATATTTATCTTCAGCACCTTGAAGACAAAGGTTTAATCAGTTTATAATTGTAAAAAGCTAAAAGCAGAAGGCACACCGCGTGCCGCCTGTAGCTTTAGCGGTGGCGCAAAGCTGGAAGTTAAAATATTTGCGATTAGCGGTCCTTTTTTAATTCATGTGAAATCACCTATCAACCTATAATATGGCTAAAACATATATCATCAGCGGGGCCGGGAGCGGCATCGGCAGGGCAATAGCACAAAAACTGGGGGCCGAAGGACACCGGTGCATTTTATTGGGCCGCAATGCCGGGACTTTGCAGCAAACATTGCAAACACTTAGTAATGGCAGCCACATCCTGCTAAGTGCTGACATAAGGGATAAGAAAAGTTTGAGCATTGCGGCTTTGCAATTGGGTGAAATAAGCGTAGACGGACTGATCGCCAATTCGGGCATTGGCGGCGAAAACTATTGGGGCGATGCTGACCGCTGGCATGAAATTATTGACACTAATTTAACAGGCACCTATAATTTTGTAAATACTTTTTTGCCCTGCCTGGAAAAAGCAGAAGGGGAAAAACATATCCTTATCACTTCTTCGGTTTTAGCAAGGTTGGGTGTGGCTAATTATTCCGCCTATTGTGCCTCAAAAGCGGGATTGCTTGGTTTAATGCGCTCGTGGGCGGTACAATATGCGCCTCAAAACGTATTAGTGAACGCCATTTGTCCCGGCTGGGTTGATACTGATATGGCACAACGGGGCTTACAGGGCATTGCGGATGGTATTGGCATCACTAAGCAAGAATTTTATGAAATAGCAATGCAAAGCGTGCCGTTGAGGCGCATAAGCCAGCCGGAAGAAATTGCGGGGTTGGTTGCCTATCTGCTTGGCCAGGGGTCTATCACCGGGCAAACTATTGACATTAACTGCGGTGCCATTATGAATAGTTGATCTTCTGTCCTGGTTCCCGATATACAATCAGTAATTCACATAACGCTCGTCAAAGCTGCCATCGGCATAAAAATCAATCAGGCCGTAGCCGGGAGCCGTTTCGCGTTTGTTGCCTTCCCACCACGCACCGCTTACGGCGCCGTTGCAGATATACGTTACGTTATTATAAACCACCTTATCGCGCAGGTGGATATGCCCGCTTAAACACAGCTTTACATTCGGGTGTTGGTAAAACAAGCTTACAATCTTCGAAATATCGGTGTGCATATCGCCACCAAGCACTTCCCATTTATTTACTGCCGTTTGATCGTCGACCATTAGTGTTGCGGTTAATAATGGAATATGCGACAGCACGCAAACAGGCATATAAGCCGGTGTTGATTTTAGTTCGCTTTCGAGCCAGCTGAATTGTGTATCGCCCAATTGACCGATGTACCAGGTGTTGTCGATGTCAAGGTGTACGCTGTCGAGCAAGATAAATTTCCAGCCGTTTTTTATAAAGCTGTAATAGGGTGAAGCAAGCTGTAACTGGCCGATGGCATATTCCTTGCCGTATAAAGCCTGACCTTTGTCATTTTCGTTCCACCAGATGTCGTGGTTACCCAAAATATAATGGATTGGCAGGCTGCAATCTGATTTTATGGTGGAATGCCACAGACCCCATTGTGCGTTGATGGTATCCAGGTTTTCCTTGTTCATGTCGAAGACTATATCTCCACCGTTGAGGATCATGTCGACATTGGGTTGCTGCTGCACATGGTGAAGGCACCTGGCAAAGCGCGCCGGTGCATCGAACTTGTCTTTTAAATGAACATCGGTGAGATGTGCAACCCTTAAAACAGGTTTTTTATTTTCGACGGAATGGTTGAAAGGCAAAGCCGGGACGAGTAATAATCCGCCGAGGTTTTTTATTAGGGTTCTTCTTTGCATGTTTTGAGCGTCAGGAATTAAGAGCCAGGAATCAAGATAAATGAGTGCAAGACCACTGATTTTGCAGAACAAATTTCGTTGTTTTTGGACGATATATGGGTTGTTTTGCGTTAAAAGCATGAAAAAAGGTTAATATTGATAGGGGTTTTGGTATAAAAACAGACTGAAATAGCGTGTTTTTACTGGTGAAATGGCAATGTTACTAATATAATCAATTGAAAATGTGCGTGTTATATTAATTTCTTTCGTTTTTTTGACGAGGTGGAGGGAGGGGGGGTAGCTCCACTTTTGCAGTGGCCGCTCAGAAGCAGCCAGACAAGGTTAGTATATTATTTGGTTATAATGCCATCGATTCCTCCAACGCGTACGTGTTTTAAGGCTCAAAAATACTAATATTTTTGGTAAAAACGAATGAGAAAACCGGGTGTTGAAAAAGTTTAGTTGTTAAAATTTCCGGCGGGCCGGCAGGGGTTCTCATATATGACGGTTAACACACCCCCGCCACTACACCGCCCGGCGCACCCCCTCTCGGAGAGGGGAGTTTTTAAAACTTAAATATTTCGTTTTGTATGGCGTACAAAACAAGGCCGGTGCGTGATTTGATGTTGAGTTTTAGGAACAGCGCTTCGCGGTAGTTATCGACTGTGCGCGGACTTACATACATTTGTTCGGCTATTTCTTTATAAGTGAGTTCGGAGCAGCAGAGTTTGAGGAATTCGATCTCTTTTTTTGAGAACTCGGGGATGTCTTCTTTGTCCGAGACGGAACGCAATAACTTGCCGGAGACCATTTCGTTAATGTAAACGCCTTTTTCGTTGATGGCCTTTATAGCCTCCAGCAGCTCTTTTGGTTTCGATTCCTTGAGCACGTAGCCGCCTGCGCCGCTTTTTATCATGCGTATCACTGCCTTGTCATCCTCGAACATGCTGAGCGCGAGTATTTTTATCTGCGGGTATTTTTCTTTGATCCATTTGGTGGCGGCATAACCATCCATTACCGGCATGTTTATGTCCATCAGGATCACCTGCGGCAAGTTTTCGGCATGTTTTGCCAGTATTTGCTGCATTTGTTCGCCGTTTTCGGCTTCAAAAATTACTTTCAATTCATCAAATTCGCCCATGAGGGAGGCGACGCCGTTCCTGAAAAGGGTGTGGTCGTCGACTATTGCTATGTTTATTTGGTCTGCCATTTTTTTGTGTGTTGTGTTTTTTACCCCTCTAACCCGATAGCTATCGGGTCTCCCCTAAGCTTAGGGGAGACTTTTGCAGATGGGTTCATTTATACATTTCGTTTCGTATTAGCTTGCCGTTTTTACCCCTCTAACCCGATAGCTATCGGGTCTCCCCTAAGCTTAGGGGAGACTTTTGCGGATGGGTTCATTTATGCATTTCGCCTCACCCTGCCCTCTCCAAAGGAGAGGTATGTGTTTAGCGATTAAAAATCCCAATTTCATCGCTTATATTTAGTTGGTAATGTTAACATTATGACGACTCCCCTCTTGAGAGGGGGTGCGCCGGGATGCGCTGTGGCGGGGGTGTGTTGGCCGACATGTTCGCTAACACACCCCTCCGCCCCTCTCAAGAGGGGAATCGCACTGCCCGCCACTTTCGATAGCCCTTTTCACTTCTTTCCTACGCTAAACACATACAAGGAAAGGGTGGAGCGCGGGTTCATTTGAGCTTTTCGTTTCGCCTCACCCTGCCCTCTCCAAAGGAGAGGGTTATAGAAGCGCGTTTCAAAATCTATTGCCCAAGGGTTCGCCTCAACTAAATCCCATGTAAAATATGTGTTTAGCGATCGAAAATATGCATGCTAAAACAACTCTCCTTTTTGGATGGAGTATGCCCGGATGCTTTGTGGCTGGGTGTGTCAGCCTGCATGTACATTAACACACCCCTGCACCCCTCTCAAGAGGGGAATCGCACTTGACTACTCGTTTTAAATGCGTTCTGGCAGGGCGGGTCAGCCTGCATGTACATTAACACACCCCTGCACCCCTCTCAAGAGGGGAATCGCACATGGCTACTCGTTGTAAATTTGCTTCAGTCATTATTTTCAATCGCTAAACACTTATTATCTACAAGAGAAGACTTTAAATCGCCCTTTTTTACGCGCGTTCCTTCCGAAGGCGCCGGACATTGTGTTAAGGATACGGGATAAAAATACTTACCCGTGTCCCCTCGCCGAGGGTGGATTTTATCACCACTTCCCCGCCGATGATCCCGGCCCTTTTGCGAATGTTTTGCAGGCCCATGCCTCTTTGGGCTGCCGTTAGTTCATCTGCATTAAAGCCTACGCCATTATCTGCTATTTTTAATTGCAAAATGCCTTCCTGATATTCCAGGCTGATGTTTATTTCGCTGGCGGCGGCATGTTTAATTATATTATTCAAAATCTCCTGCAATATCCTGAAAAGGATCAAATCCTTGTCAGGGTTGTTTGCTGCGGGGATTTCCTCGCCCTGGTGGTAAACAAGCTTGTACCTTCCTGAGCGCTCCATCCAACTGATTTCGTGCCGGATGGCTTCGGATAAGCCTAAAACCACCAGCTGGTCGCCCTGCAGTAGTTTGCCGAGCAGGCGCATTTCTTTTATTGATCGTACCGTAAGGTCAATTGCCGCATCGATTTTTTGCTGCGCTTTTGCTTTGTTGTTTAGCTCAATTGAGTTTAAAGTTAACGATGTAAGGCTTAATAATTGGCCAATATTATCGTGCAAGTCGGCGCCGATGGTTTGCATTGTTTGTTCCTGGACTTCGTATTGGGTTTTAAAGAGTTCCGTTTCGAAGGTTAGCTTCATCATTTCTTTTTCTTCTATATGGCGCTTTTTGCGGCGGTTGTAAAGCAGGGTATAAAGCAAAACAAAAATTGCTGCTATAAAAAAAATAAGCGTTGTTAGAATGATTAAACCTTTGATATCCTTGTCAGCCATTTTTTACATATAAAAGAATAACTCCAGCATCCGTATAATAAAACATTCAGAGCACCATTAATGTAGCGCGTTAAATGTATACCATTCCATACCAATACTGTACTTAATGGTTTGTAAAATATATTGCATGCTGTGTTTGTGAAATAAAATAATAGAGCTCCCGCAACCCACCAAAACTCGGCTGAATACCGTAACTTAATGTAATGGTCATCTTTTAACAACAAATAATAGTAATACAAACTGTAAATTACAAAAAGAATGGACACGACTTTATAAGTGTTAATGTTATATACCAGGATATGATGAACGTAATTATCATGCAATTCATATGTATACAACATAGCTACGATAGCAAGCCCTATGATAATAAAGGGCTTGCTATTAACATATTTATCCAATAGATAGGCAAACATCAAATTGGTAAATCCGATTTCACAAACTAAAAAGATATTATATACCCAATTATTATTAACCGAATGTTTAGGCCCCGAAACGTATACCCCTGTCAATTCAGCAACGCAGGTAAAAAACAAGTAAATTATCATGCTGCGCCAGACGAGGCTTTTATCTTTTAGTAAACATAAAGCAGCGGTGAAAAAGCAAATTAACTCGGAAACGATACTGACGGTAAAATAGTTTGACATTTTGATTATTGAGTTACAAATCGGTCATTGAAGTTTAGTTGCAATTGTAGGGGCAAAGTTCGCCATTGTCGTATGCGCCGCCACTTCCACCGCCATCGTACAAAAATTTATATTTTGCCATTTGTTCAAAAGTGGGCTTGTCTATTTTAATTTTTTCCCCCACTTTATTCCGTAAAATAATCGGAAATTTTTGTTTAAATAATAATGAGTCGGCAGCAGGAAGACAATTAGATCGGAGAGATGCTAACTGATCAATACATCCGTAATAATCCCCTCCTTGGTTGTCTGACGGTACCAAAAGAAAGATATCCCTATAGGTATCTGGATAGTTTTGGTTAATCCCTAAAGCTAAATACACTCTAAGACCACCAAGTTTATTGCTGTTATTGTGGATTGTATTAAACATGTACTGAATGAAACAGAGGCTGAACCACTCGCTCTTGGTGTTAATGGGAGTTGTATCTTTATAACGAAAATCTTTAACCCACGTGTGTGCTGTATTATTATCAACATAGTCAGCCGGTGCACCAAGACAAGGGCCGCCCGGAATCGGCACTTCATACAAGTCGTTAGTATCATGTTTAGGCTTACTTGTGTTTATGGTATTTGTGTTATCGCCGAATGATCCCGACTTGAAATACCCACTATGATTGTAATAATCGATATGCTGGCTACAAACAATTGGTGAGGTGCCACATACCTGGGGATCAGATCCGGATCGCTGTCTTGTCGTAACCATGTAAATTGAAAGACTAAGTTTCGGTGAACTATTGGGAGTTGTGTTAGTGCCAAAGTAAAAACGAACACCATCTACTCTTTTTTCTGGCGGAATAGATGCTGCAGATTCCATTGTTAATAAATTGTTTATGCTATCAATTTGCTGCCGGTTAAACCAAATAGAAGCTTCCTTACTTTGAGTATTATCTTTGTCCTTGAGGTTCGCAAAATTATTTATATTTTGAGTGGCAATTGCAGAGTCGGCGCCATTTAATGTTGTACAGCCTATACAAGGTGGAGGCGCTGAAACTTTAAATAAGGCGACAGCGTTTTTATTTGAATCTGCCGAGCCGCTTGCTGATTTGCTTCCGCAAATTTGAAATAATGCAACTGCTACCACAGCTACAATTCCAATCAATTTTTTTTCCATGATCATTTAGGTTTATTAGTTAAAAGTAATAAAGTTAATTACCTCAAATTTCCGCATTAACTTCCACACTACCGATGCCTTTTTCACCCTTTTTAATACCGTAAAAACACCCTGTAAAAAAGGGCTGTTTTACGGTAAAAGCATTTAGCTTCCTTGTCGAGATTTGGTGCATTAAATCTTTAAAACCAAAAATCATGTTATTATTCAACGAACAACACGAGCAGCTAAACGTCCGGGACGTTACAGATGGCTTGAAAAACCTTAATGACCTTTCGACTCCGACTATTGAAGATGTGCAAAGTGCATTGGGAAATTATTACAACCAGGCGTTACAGTTACAAGCCGCGAAATACCAGTTTAAAGCCGAATTAGCCCCAACACGGGCATTGGCGGATCAGGCAACCTTTCTTCCAGGTATCGGCGGTAAAATCCTGGCTGAATTAAAGAAAATTATTTGTGGCATTTTGGATGGATCCTCGACTGAAGACCAAATTATCCAGGCGGTACTGAGCGCTTTGGCAAGTATAATACCCGGAGGTGTCTTCATAAAAGCATTAGCAAGTATTGTAGTTAAATACCTGCTTTCAACAGGGATTACGGCCTTTTGCGGTGCTGCTTAATATCGGTTCATCCGTACTACACCACCATTTGAAACTTACGAAGTTTTGAAAACTTCGTAAGTTTTCTCCCATCATTAAACTATTTCCTAACATATCCAATTACCAACAGGCCTTAAACTCCCGAGACCTTTTGATTTAAAAGTTTTTTTGCTCTTTTTTTAAACATATCCACAATTCTATTGTTTAAGTAAAAATTAGTCGCATCTTTACGGTCATCTGATGATAAGATGAGCCCAAATACCATACCACGAAAATCATTGGCCGACGAGGTCGCCGCCAAATTGCAGGAGAAGATACTGAAAGGCGGCTACAAGGTAGACCAAAAACTCCCTAACGAGGCCGAACTGATGCGCAGCTTCGGTGTCGGCCGGTCGACTATAAGGGAGGCAGTTAAATTTTTAGTCAACTCCGGGTTTTTGAGTGTGCAGCAGGGCTTAGGGACCTTTGTTAAGGACACCACCGGTATTAACGAACCATTGTCGCAACGCTTAAAAAGAGCCAATGCAAAAGACATTAAAGAGGTGCGGCAAATACTGGAAATGAAGATGGCCGAAATGGCGGCAATGCACCGAACCGGAAACGATATTTCGAAACTTGAATATTTTTTGGGTAAGCGTACAAAAGCCGCCAACGAAAATGTGTTGAGCGAATGTGTGGATGCGCATATCAACTTTTACATCGTGCTGGCCGAGGCGTCTAAAAATGAGATCCTGGCCGATCTGTATAAACTCTTCGCCAAACAATTAAAAACTGATTTGTTGAACACCTGCGATGATACAGCCTATTTTAAAGAAACCGCCGATCCGCTAAGTAAACTCTTCGACGGCGTTTTGCGCGAGGACCCTAAAAAAGCATGGCTCTGGAGCGGAAAAGCTAACGAAATACCTGGTAAATAGGCAATTAAAACGATGTCATCAGATGATGTGACGAGTGTCTTTTTACCCTTTTTAACAACAAAATCCTTAGTAAGGCTTTCAAAACAGATTTGCAGCGCTAACCAAAACGATGTTGGGTTGGGTTAATCTGCCGCCGTGCATTGGCGGCAATATCGCTCGCCTATTTTACTCACCCGGTCTTTGCTTCGCTCGACCACCCTCTCTACCGCAAGCGGTAAAGAGGGTAAAAAAAAAGCATTTTTTACCCTCTTTTTGCAAAAGAGGGTTGACCGCCCGCCTAAAGGCGGAATGGTCGGGGTTAGTAAATTGACCGCTATGGAACTTATTTTAAAAGTTTTACTAAAACAGCGTCTGCTGCACTATTGATTTAGCCCGTGGCCTGATATAGGCGGCGTTACCGCCTGTAATTTGATAAACTTCAGACTCCTTGAATCGGGAAGCCACAATGATGTTGGTTTCTCCGGCGGCTTTGTCAAATAAATGCTGAACCAGTTTGGGATCGTTATTGTTTTTCGAGAGATGCGACAGTAGCAGGTGGCTCATAAAAGGCGGGCGGTGTGTGTTAAATAAGTCAAGGGCCTGTTTGTTGGAAAGGTGACCTTGTCCGCCGCGAATTCTGCGTTTCAAATGAAAGGGGTAGCCGCCCTTATCCAGCATTTCGTCGTCATAATTGGCTTCCAGAAATGCGGCATGGCACTGGCTGAAATGATGTACCACGTGTTCGCAGGCAATACCAATATCGGTAAATACGCCAATTTTTATATCCCGGTGGCCAATGATAAAACTGTGGGGGTTGCTGGCGTCGTGTTGTTTGGGGAAAGCGGTAACCTGTAATTCGCCTATACGGATGGTTTGAAAGGCTGCAAAGGGGATAACCAAATGCTCTTCCAGGGCCAAGCCGCCATTTAACAAAGTAGGTTGCGTAATATAAACCGGCAATTGGTATTTTTTGGCGAGCACGGGTATGCCATTAATATGGTCGGAATGCTCGTGCGATACAAATATGGCTTTTACCCGGCGGATGGGCAGGCCCATGCGCAGCATGCGCCTTTCGGTTTCGCGGCATGAGATCCCTGCATCAACCAATACGGCCTCCTGGCCGTTGCCAACATAATAGCAATTGCCGTTACTCCCCGGATTTTGACGATAGTAATAACCCGGCGCAAACTGGCTGAAGTTGGATCCCTTTATATCGCTGGTATGGTTGTAAACTACATCCAATATTACGCGCAAGCCGTTTTTGTGCAGCGCCTGAACCATTTCTTTAAACTCCTTTATCCGCACATTGCCATCATAGGGGTTGGTGGAATAGCTTCCTTCGGGCACATTATAATTTAAGGGGTCATAGCCCCAATTGTATTGATTTGCGAGTGGTTTTGTTTCGTCCACCGAATTAAAGTCAAAGGAGGGCAACAAGTGTACATGGGTTACCCCAAGTTCTTTTATGTGATCAATGCCGGTTGCTTCGCCGTCGGGGCTTTTCGTACCTGTTTCCGTCAGCCCTAAAAACTTACCTTTATTGCTGATGCCCGAATTTGGACCCATCGAAATATCGCGGATATGCAGCTCGTAAATTATAATATCATTGGCGGTTTTAAGCGCCGGTTTTTTATCGTGCTGCCAGCCGGCCGGGTTGGTTGATACCAGGTCGACCACCATGGCCCTTTTACCGTTAACGCCGACTGCCCTGGCGTAAATATCCGGGGCTTCTGCCAGCCAATTACCGTCCTGCATTACCTGGAAGGTATAGTATTTGTTTTTAAGATCCTGATTAATTGCTTTTGCCCAAACCCCGTTTATTCCTTTTTCCATGCTCATGGTGCTGATAGCCTGTCCGCCATCGCCGGCATCGTACAAGCGAAGTGTAACAGCGGATGCTTTTGGCGCCCAAACTTTAAAGGCAGTTGCCAAGGGTGAATATTTAACACCGAGATCGTTCCCGGAATATACCGGGTAATTATCAAAAGGGTTGGTTTGCTGGGCAACGCCTGCGGATGTGAGCATAGTTATAAAAAGGAGAGTTAATATAGCATTGGAATATTTCATAATTCGGCAATTTTAAACAACCGGTTTGAGATGCCGGTTTGAGTGGCTAAATATAGAATAAAATGCGCAATGAGTTAAAACACAATCAACCTCGCCACTTAAATGATTTTTCGTCGATAGCCCTCATGGTGCAAAGTACCCCGTTTAGGTGGTCGCATTCATGCTGCAAAAGTTCCGATAAAGCATCTTCCATTTTCCAAACCTGCGGTTCCCAATTTTCATCCAGGTATTTTATGGTTAATGAGCGGTGCCTTTTTACTTTTACCAGCAGGTTGGGGAAACTCATGCAGTCGTCCCATAATTCAAACAGTTCTTCGCTTAAATCCTGCAGTACGGGATTTATAAAAACCACGGGCGTGTCAATATTCATATAAATAAGCCTTTTCATAATACCCAATTGCGGCGCGGCAATGGCCCGGCCGAAATTATATTTCAACCGGATCTCCTTCATCACATTGTCCATATCGGCCACCCAGCCTTTAACCAGCGGCAATTCTGTTTTTAAAACTGGTTCGCAGGTTTCATAAAGGCGGGGATCGCCCAATAAAAGCAGATCGGCAAGGGATTTCACTACTAAATGATGATTTATCCGGCAATATTAAGGAAATAGCTAAAAAAAGGACAAAAAAAAACAGGGCCTCCTGCCAGAAAAACCCTGCCTGGTGAGCTCATGCATAACACAAATTAATAATCGTGCCCCGCTTAAAAACTGTGTCCTCACCAAATAATTTAAATAAAAATCAGCTTTTAACGCCTTTTGATCAAAAATAAAGCATTATTTTTTCCCGTACTTATACAATACCATACAAGATGATACAAGATGGTTCACATGATTTTGGCGCAGTATAAAGCGCATTGTTTAGGTATGGATATAAATAAAACACCGGATATTGAATTACGAAAACCGAAGTAAACCCTCAGCGCTCATAATTCAATACCCGGTGCCCGATTTTATTGTCGGGTATTAAAACTTATTGCATGCCCGCATTAATCTTATTGATAGCATCCAGGTGCATTTGTACCGTTACCACAACTTTAGTGGCAAAAGCTTTTAAGTCGGCATCCTTGCCATTTGTCGATTCGTCCTGCATTAAATTAAGCGCACCCTTATGGTCTGCAATCATAATGCTTACATAAGCTTTGTCAAAATCGGCGCCTGATTTTGCAGAAAGATCATCGTATTTCTTTTGGTGTTCCGGGTCAAGCGCCGATGGCAGGGTGATGTTCTTATTTTTTGCTATCACCGCCAGCGAGTCGCCTGCCTTACTATGATCCGTAACCATCATGGCTGCGAAGTCTTTTATTTTCGTATTCGTGGTTTTTTGCTCTGCAAGCTTTGAAAATTCTATTTCGGCCATGCCGCCCCCGGCTGCTTTCCGGGCAAATGTTGCGTCGCTGCTATCAACGCTCGCCGCAGTTGTTGTTGTCGTCTTGGTAGTTGTACTGTCTTTCGCAACGGTCGAACTGTCGCTGGTTTGGCTCGTGCTTGAACCGCTATGACAACTTTGGAGAGTGTACACCCCAAGGGCTATTAAAATCAGGAAACTTAACTTTTTCATGGTATATAATTTTGGTTTGATGTTTAACAAATTATATACCGTTAAGTTTTACACCAACTTAAAGTTTCGAAACCGCATCCAAATGCATTTGTATCATTGGCAGCGTTTTTACAGCAAAGGCTTTCAGGTCGGCATCTGTGCAATTTTTTGCGGCATCCTGGTACAATTGCAGTGCTTTTTGATGACCGGCTATCATCTCTTTTATATAGGCTTTGTCAAAACCTTTACCCGACTTTTTTGCGAGGGCTTCCCTGGTTTTTTCTGCATCGGGCGAAATAAAAGCCGGCAACGGGATGTTTTTTGTCTTTGCAATCGCTATCAGGCCATCATTTATCTTATTATGGTCCGTGATCAAGGTGCCGGCAATTGCCTTTATTTTTTGATCTGTTGTTATTTGCAGCGCAATTACTGATAGAGCAACCTCAGTCAGGTTACCGCCCGTTGCATCCATGGCAAATTTGGCATCGGCGCTATCAACCTTCATCACTATTGGTTTTCGCGGCACATAGTGTTTGCGGGTTGTATCGGGCATCTGCGGCGGGCCGTGCAACCCTGTATCGGGAGCTTTCAGCGCGACTTGATGCAAACTGTCGGTATTTTGGTTGGCGCCTTTTTGATTGTTTTTACAGCCTTGCAGTATATAAACCGCAAAGGCCAGCATGATTACATTAGTAAATTTCTTCATGTTGCAAATTTTGGTTTTTTTGCAAAAAAAGTGTTTTAATTTTTATTTATGACACTTTTTTTAAAATCAACCTTTTATTTTCCTCAGCTTAACTCTTTCATTAACTTATCAAATGCCTCTTTTAATTCGGCAAGATCGTTTTCCAGTTTAACTACCCTTGCTTCTAATCCGCCCGAAGGCCTTCCTGATGGTTCATCGTCAAAATCATAGTCATTGATATCAGGAACCCCCGCCAGTAAATGGGCGTAGCGTACTTCCTTTTGCCCCGCACGCCGCGGCAATTGCATTAAAAATGGCATTTCAGGACTGCTCAACCTTTCCAAAACGTGCTGCACATCCTCAATCGACTCAAATTCATGCATACGCCCCGAATTTGTGTTTAACTCCCCCGGCGTTTGCGGCCCCCGTAATATCAGCAGGCACATAATTGCCACTTCCGATGGCAACACCGGGAAAACAATGGCAAAGTTATGTTTGTACTTTACGCTGCGGATTGACCCGCCGGTAGCAGTTGAAATAAGGCCGCGGCGTTTCAGTGTGTTTAATGCCTGGGCAACGGTATCTTCGTCATATTGCACCACCGGCCTGCGCGACGACTTTTGGTTACAGGCAGCCGTGAGGCTGTTGATAGTCATGGGGTAATAATCGGGCGTGGTTTTGCTTTTTTCCATCAGCGAACCGAGCACCCGAAGTTCTTCGGCGCTGAGTACTGGTAATGTGATTGGTGAGTCCATGGCGGTAAATATAAAGGATTTCGGAATTCGGATTTTCGATTTCGGATTTATTTTGAATTCGGATTGCCGATTGCGGAATGCCTTCAGCATTTATAAAGAACAACATTTCCAACCTTG
>Ga0206855_10209_pt2 | contig 15114 bp, 11 predicted proteins | sample Alteio_BWOrgCont_51_FD_152637 | JGI IMG/M metagenome (GOLD analysis project Ga0206855, IMG submission 152637) | Enriched cells from forest soil in Barre Woods Harvard Forest LTER site, Petersham, Massachusetts, United States -... | ecosystem: Environmental > Terrestrial > Soil > Temperate forest >...
CATCAATCATTAAATCCCAGGCCTTAACTGTGATAAATCCAGGATGCGGCTAAATGCTTTTTGAAAACGAATTCCCAGCCGCTCAATGACCAGTCGCCAGAAAGTCTCTCTGCTTTTCACTGACCATTGATGTAATTCTTCGTAAGAAATCACACCTGCTTGATCAGCCAGCCAGGCAATGTTGGTCGTCTTGATAAAATCCTGCGATGGCACCCATGGCGGAGACTTCGTCTGGAACTTTTCTATGGAGATGTCGCTTTCCATTAGTTACTCAAGGTTGTTCTACCGATACGGCATAGCCCATCCCGCCGCCGACGCACAGGGTGGCCAATCCGCGTTTTGGGCGCCGGTGCGCCAGGTGCACCAGCAGGCGTGCTCCAGAAGCACCAATGGGATGGCCTAATGAGATTGCCCCGCCATCGGGATTAACTTTTTGCTCGTCGAGTCCCAATTCCCTTATGCAAGCCAAAGCCTGCGCGGCAAATGCCTCGTTAAGTTCAACGATATCGAACTCGCCTGGCTTTGAAGACATTTTGTGAGTGGCATAGACCGGACCCATGCCCATCATTGATGGGTCACATCCCACCACTGCATGATCTGTTATCACCGCTAACGGAACCAATCCCCGTTCGCAAGCCCATGTCTCGTCACATAGCGCCAACATCGCCGCTCCGTCGTTCAAGCCGGAAGAATTGCCGGCAGTTATTGACCCATCCCGGTTAAAAACCGGTTTGAGGGAAGCCAGATCCCCGAGGGTCGTGCCCGGACGGGGATGCTCATCGTGTTCGAGTGCGTCAATCGTCACTAGTTCATCACTAAAATGGCCGCCAGCTTTAGCAGCCGCATAACGATGCTGGCTCGACACAGCGAAACTATCCTGTGCCTCGCGCGAAATATTATGCATTGACGCGATTTTTTCCGCAGTCAATCCCATATGTTCGTGACTGAATGCGTCCGTCAAACCATCACGCAATAGGGAATCTACCAGAACGCCGTTTCCCAATTTGTAACCAGTACGTGCGCGCTCGAGTAAAAAGGGGGCATTGGACATAGACTCTGTTCCGCCGCATACAACCATGTGCGCTGCTCCGATCTGAATAGTTTGGATCGCCAGGATCACAGCGTGCATCCCCGAGGCGCACATCATATTGACAGTATAGGCCGGGGTGGAGATTGGCGCTCCAGCACCTATACCAATTTGGCGTGCGATATTCATTCCCAAACCGGCACTTAGAACGTTGCCAACAATGACCATATCTACCCATGCCGGATCCAATCCATTTAATGCGGCCTTACCTGCGGCGATTCCCAATTCTGTCGCCGAATATTTGGCTAAGGCTCCGAGAAAGCGGCCTTGGACCGTACGTTTGGCGGCAATAATCCAGATGGATTTGTTCGTTGGCATTGATTAGGCACTCGCTGCATAGCATGGCTCTTGTTAAGGTGCCTGCCTGGCACTACGCAGTGGCTTATTGTGGGATTGTACCTTAGCAGTAGCAGGTAATTCTATTATACTTTGGTATGAAACGGTTTTGCTTCCGATTGACGTTATAAGCCTAACCGCCCCGCCATGCGGATGAGATCTGCCAGTGACGCTGCTTGCATTTTTTGCATTACCTGTCCCCGCTGAATTTTTACCGTAATCTCAGTAGTGCCCAATTGGGCTGCCACCTGTTTGTTTAACATGCCTCGAACTACTAGCTCCATGACTTCGCGCTCTCGTGGCGTAAGTAAAGTATGCTTGGCACGTAATTCAGCCAGCCGGGTGCGCTCTTGAATCGCTTTCTCATCATGCTTGATGGCTTGCCTAATAGCCTCCAACAAATCTTTGTCACGAAATGGTTTGGCCAGAAACTCCACCGCTCCAGCCTTCATTGCCCGCACACTCATCGGTATGTCACCGTGTCCTGTTATAAAAATGATTGGAATTGCTTTATTGGCAGCCGTGAGTTCGCGCTGAAGTTCCAAACCACTCATGCCCGGTAAACGGACATCTAACACCAGGCAGGCAGGCACCTTCGGTGGCTCTTGAAGTAAATATTCTTTCGCGGATGAAAAAGTGGAAACACGAAGACCCGCCGACCGGATTAGACTGCTGAGAGCCTCACGAATGGAGGCATCATCATCCACTACAAATACGAGGGCTTCGTTTGTGCTGTTGACCACGTTGGCAGGACCGGACTTCATGAATGATGTTCAACTGGCAAAGTAAATTGAAATACGGCCCCGTTTTTATCCCCCGCTTCAGCCCATAAACGGCCGCCATGGGTCTCAATGATTGAACGGCTGATAGAGAGACCCATTCCCAGTCCTTGAGCTTTGGTCGTATAAAAAGGCTCAAATAATTGTCCGATATTGTGCGGGTCTAATCCCCGGCCAGAATCTCGGATCCTGACGAGAATCATTCCTGGTGTTTGACTGAGAGTTTGAATATATAAAATGCGTTGTCGTAAAGTTGTCGACTTCATGGCATCAACCGCGTTGGCCATCAAATTCAGCAAAACTTGTTGCAATTGCACCCGATCAGCAGATACCAGCGGGAGGCATTCAGTTAATTCAATGCGTAGCGTGACGCCTTGCAAACGGGCCTGGGCCAGGGCAATCGTTTCCTGAATAAGTTCGTTAACATTCAGGCTGATATTGACTGGCGGCTCTTTTTTCAAAAGTGCCCGTATACGAGTGATCACGTCACCTCCGCGGCGCCCGTCACGAATGATACGGCCCACCGCTTCGTGCGCCTCATGTAAATTGGGTGATTCCTGGTCTAACCAGCGCAAACAAGCTTCGGCATTTGTTATTACGGCCGCCAATGGCTGATTTACTTCATGAGCAATGGATGCCGCCAATTCTCCCATCATCGTCATGTGGGTGATGTGGGTGATGTGGGCCTGGGCTTTTTGAAGAATCTCTTCTGTCTTTTTGCGTTCCGTCATATCCATTGTTGATCCTACCAGCTCTACGACATCTCCAGCGGCGTTAAGCACCGGATGACCCACGATGTGTAAATATTTGACTGTGCCGTCGGCAAGGATCTCGCGCGAATCGGTCTCGAAATCAGCTTTTTCCCGGATGGCGCACTGAAATGCCTCCATCAATCGTTCCCAATCTTCCGGAGCATGTAACTGGCGATACTGTCCGAGTGTTGGATGGCCGCCGGCGGGATTAAAATTAGAAATACGACAACGTTCAAGCGACCAGTAAACAGGAACGCCACTGGCAACATCGTATGCCCAACTGCCAGTATGGCTTAAACGTTGCGCCTCGGCGAGGTATGCTTCGCTGCGGCGGAGTGCAATTTCAGTTTGCCGTAGCTTGTTGATCTCTGCCTGCAAAGATTCATTTGCTTTCTTTAATGCACTCACTCGTGCAAGTTTCCCTTTTGACAGCTTACCTCGTATTAATTTAATGATTGTCAAAACACGGTGCTGGCGCCAATGGAACTTGGATTTCATCTTCATGTGCGTCTTTAGCAAGGAAAGAGAATTTCAAGGTCGATGGCAAATAATTAATCCATGCTTACCAGCATGGACAAATTTTGGAACCCAACCAAAATGCCCTTTGTGAACTATTAATGGAATGAACAAAAAGCTGGAAGACATGGACTTCCAACCAGTTATTCTCTAAATCGGGCAGAAGCACAATCACCAAAGATGTGAGCGCATCACCGCAGTCGCGGGACAAGCCAAGGTCACCAAGCTTTTCAAAAAAAGTATTTTTTTTCTGAAAACTGCTGGACTTGGCTGGACTTACCTTGACTAGCCTTAACCTGGCTGGACGGGACGTGATGCATGGTGCGTCAAGAATGACCAAGAGGGGCTCTCACGTTGCGGCAGCAAAAGATATATGAAGTAGGAAAACGTGTTACATATGTTACATTGTTGATGCCAAAGGATTTACGGCGTTACATTTCGTGTTACACGGTGTTACAGCGTGTTACATTATAGTTATCGTTATCGAGGGCTGCGGATTGGGACTGGCCCGCAAAGGTTGAAGGGTTCCGTCATTGGAACTTTAATGCGCCACACCACAAAACGGTGCTGCTACGGGGTGGGGACAACCCGCGCTCCAGGCAAAGTCAGAGACTCCTTACGTCGTCTCCTACAAATAAATTGTCAAAGATCAACCCCGAACACCTTCGAGGCTGGTGAACACACACGCGCGTGCCGTTGGCCCACCGAGCGAGGATTTTAGCTTAGTACGAGAAAAGGTTATAGTTCGTCACTACCCCTATTTGGATGCACGAGTTGACTCGCTCGGTCGCCTGGCGACTTATGTTCCACTACTCTGGGCAAATTTTTCAGGGACTCTGTTCCAAGCGATAAAAGCGCGCCGGCCCACTGATGGTGTCGGTGAAGATGTTTTCGGAGTTCAGGAGGAAAGGGGGTATTGCCGCATTACTCCAACTGCCAGGCACGCCCAATACTGGAGACGTTTGCAGTGACCAGGTGCCCATCGTGTTCGGCCAGGAAATGAGAACGTTTGTCCCGGCCAGGGCTATGGCCGGCCGAGGCGCGAGCGCCGGGAAAACCTCAAATTCCCAAAGCGAATATCCGTACTGAGTGGCGCGCTGGGTACCGTACATCCGCACATAGCGACCGCTGCCGAGCGCCGCCAGATCGTTGATGGTACCCGGGCCATTGGTCGTGGTGTAAACGGTATTCCAATTGGTATCGTCAGAAGAAAGTTGAATGCTGTAAGCCGTGGCGGCGGCGTTCTCCCAGTTCAGCCAGACGCGGCTAATGTTTTGCTCCGAGCCAAGGTCCACCTGGAGCCATTGAGGATCGCTGGAGGCCGAGGACCAGCGTATCGTTGGATTCTCCTCAAAGGCGTCTGCGGCGGGATAGCTGCTCGACTGTAGCGACGAGGCTGAGGCTGGCTGGTTCAGTGCCAGGTCGTTCGTGCCGCAAATCTGAACCCGATCCAGTTCAACCCAATTAATATTGAACCCATTGGTGATGACTTCCAACCGCAGCGGCTGGCTCCCGAGGTTGCCTGCGATGGGAACGTTCGGCAGAGTGACGGTCTGCCAGTTTTGCCAGGCGCCGGTGTTCGGGATGGAAACCGTGCCCAGAACGGTGCCGTTGAGCCTGACGCGAAGCTGGCCACCGGTCGAAGGCGCTGCCACGCGAACGTTGATACTATAGATGGCTGAAGGGTCAGGCGGATTGACCGTGTATTCCAGCCATTCGCCGTTGTTGAGATAGCCGACATCGTAACCGCCGCCTATATCGGTGGTTGGCTCGATGCCAATGTCATCCGCGCGATATGAGCCGCCGGGGTTTCCGACCTCCGTATTATAATAGGCAACGCCTTCGCCGCCGGTGTCATAGTTCTCCGCTTGGATGCGGCCGGGCACAGCGGCCTCCACGCCGCCAAATGGCTCTTGCGGTTGCGCGAACACATCCAATTCGGCCAGCGAATAGCCGCCGGCACCGGCGCGTTGTGTGTCGTACAGTTGAAGGTAACGGCCGCGGCCGGAAACCAGAATATCTTGCGTGCCACCGCTGCCGTTGGTCGTTGTGTAAGCGGTCGTCCAATTCGTATCGTCGATGGAAATTTGAATCTGATAGCTGGTAGCGTAATTGGTGCCCCAGAGAAGCCGGACACGCGATAAATCCTTTATGACTCCGAGGTCAACGGTAATCCACTGCGGATCGGAAGCCAGGGAGGTCCACGTTGTCGTTGGATCACCATCCACCGCCGCCGAGCCGGGCGTGTTAGTGGACATGACGGATGAAACGGTCACGGATTGAAACAACGCCGCGTTGTCGCGGTCACTTGAGGGAACGGAATTAACCGTAAAGCTTCCGGTCAAACGAATGTCACGGGAGGAGGCGCCTACCAGGACCTGGAATATCCCGGGGGTGACAATCCAGCCGCGAGCGGCCAGGTCCCAATTGGCCAGGTCTTCCCAGTTGAGATTGAAAGTAACGTGCTGCGTTTGTCCCGGCGAAAGGGTGATCTTTTGAAATCCTTTCAGCAGCTTTGGCGGCTCGTTTGCAGCGGCGGGAAAACCGAGATAGAGTTGAGGCACTTCAGCACCAGTAAGCGTGCCTGTGTTTGTGAGGTCAAAACCAATCTGCACCTGTCCCGAAGGGCTGACAGCGCTTACGGTCAGATTGCTGTAACCGAAAATCGTGTAGGACAATCCGAATCCAAACGGGAACAACGGCGTCACATTATTGGCGTCATACCAGCGATAGCCGACTTGCAATTCCTCGGAGTACACCGTATGGCCATTGACGCCGGGCCATTGGGCCGGCGTGCCGGTGGGCACCTGGCTTGCGGAGGGAGGAATGGTCACAGGCAGTTTCCCCGACGGATTCACGTCTCCAAACAAGACATGCGCGAGGGCGTTGCCGTTTTCCTGTCCCGGATACCATGCCATCAGGATCCCCGCGACCTGGTTGGCCCACGGCATTAGCGTGGCCGAAGATTCATACATCACGACAATGGTGTGCGGGTTGGCGGCGGCCACGGCTTCCACTAAAGCGTCCTGGCCGTTGGGCAACGAAAGGTTGGAGCGGTCGGAACCTTCGCTGGTTTGCTGGCCCACACAGACAATCGCCACACTGGAGGTGGAAGCCAGTTGCGCCGCCGCGGACACGCTGGCGCCGTCACCCTGGGCATAGTTGACGGTGATACTGCTGCCGGCGCGGTTGGTAATTCCCGCCAGCGGCGTGACATTGTAAGGCAAGACCACGCTCGCAGAACCGGCGCCTGTTGAAATCGGCGACACACTCGCCACCGAACCAATTACCGCGATGGAATGCACCGATGAGCCCAGCGGCAGGATGCCACTGTTATTTTGTAACAAGACGATTCCCTCCTCGGCTTCGCTCAACGCGAATTGCTGGTGGCTAACATTGGTCACCGTCGAACTAAGATTTCCGGTGGGCGGATTGTCGAAAATGCCAAATTGGAACATCGAGGTAAGAATTCGTTGCACCATCCCGGGGAGTTCCGAGGCCGGGACATTGCCTGATTGATTAGCCGTGGTGATGTCGCCGGGAGTGAAGGCAAAGCTGTTATACATATCCATGTCCTGCCCGTTATTCATCCCCGCGACTGTGCTGAATGACGCGCCCCAATCGCTCATGACGAAGCCGTTGAATCCCCACTCCTTCTTCAATGTGGCATCCAGCGCCTCGTATTCGCCTGCGTAACGGCTATTGATCCGGTTGTAAGACGACATTACAGCGCCAGCCCCGGCCCGCACCGAATCTAAAAACGGCTGATAATAAATCTCCTCCCGCGTGCGCTCGTCCGCATCCGCGGTCATTAACATCCGGTTGGCCTCCTCTTCGTAGCACACGAAGTGTTTGGCGGTGGCGATGACCTGCTGGCTCTGGATGCCATTGATCTCGGCGGCTGCCATCGCCCCCGACAACTCCGGTGATTCCCCGTAGCCTTCGAAATTTCTCCCGTCCTCGTAAGCGCGCGCCATATTCATCATCGGCCCAAGCAACACCTCGACGCCTTTGCCCCGCGCTTCGCTGCCCTCCATCACGCCGTACTGGCGCGCCAAAGGAACGTCCCAGCTCGCTGCGAGGGCAATGGGCGCGGGAAAAGCGGTGACGCCGGTCACTCCGTCACCGATACCTGCGGGCCCGTCCTGCAAATTCAACGCCGGAATAGCGGGCGAGGAATTGGCGGGAATATTGCCCACATATGAGCCGCCCGCCCCGTAAACCATGGCTGCCTCCTCGTTGAAATTCATTGCGTTGAGCAGAAGACTGGCGCGCTGGCTCGCGGAGAGCGTCTTGTTTGTCCAGGCCTGCGCCTGGAGACGGACCGGTATCGCGCAACAAACGGCAATGAAACAAACCGCGTGAAGAACGTTCACCGAAATCCAAAGGCGAAGACGACGCTTGAGATCAACCCGTTCCGGTTCTGCCTGACAATTTTTCATAAAACCTTTCTTCGCTTCGTCGTTGATGAGAACCGGGCAATCAGAAATCGTACGGCACACTCTCTCACAGCAGTTTTTCAGTTCGACGGGGCTACTTATTAAGTATGCCAAATCTCCCGAATTCTGTCAAAGAACAAACGCATGCGTGCGCTCCCGAAAGTATTCGGAACAGGTGGACACAAAACAAGCAGGAGAAGATTGTTTAGAAGGTGCCATTAAATCGGGGATCATTGGGGAAGTAGTTTGGGCTACAGGTGGTGCGATAATTGGTACAGCGGTTGCAAGAGGTCCGGGTGCGGGGCTTGGTATTTTTCTCGGCACGGCTGCTAATCTGAGTATTGACGCGTTGCATTGGCGTCATTGTGAGAAGAAAGTAGATAAAATGGAAAAAGATGCAAAAGATGCCCGTGATAATTGTTATAAACAAGCTAATGTTAAACCTGGGGATTATAATGATGATGACTAATTCGACGATGATGCTTTCAATTATCTTTTGTTTGGCTTTCGTAGCGATGCTTTGGTGGTGGAACACTTGGCATAGCATTATAAAAGGAATTCCAATGAAGCCTTTCACCCGCAACGTTTCAGTGAGTATCTATTGGATGTTGACATTCGCCACATTAGTCGCTGGGCTTGTTTCAATAAGCATTCCGTATAATATATTAGGGGAAAGCCACTTTGACATCCTCTTTGGGTTGGCCATCGGAACAATGGTGCTGGTTGTATTGTTTGCCTTTGTTCTTACCCCATTCGCGATGCGTGACGGATTAAAGGAATATTCATTTATGAAAACGGTAATCTTTTTAGAAAGTTGCGCCTTGATATCGGTCATCATGCTTACAATAGGTCTCGTAAGCATTTGGCGTTATAGACAGGCTTTACTGGCACACTAAGTCGAACCTCCCTGCGCCCAATTTCAGAGGCGGACGCTTCACTCCTTGTGGGACAAGGGACTTGGCATAACGGGGCGGAGCCAGAGTATCGGCGCCGAAATGAACCTGACACGCCAACCATAGCACCGGCGGTGCTAATGAAAACGAAACACTGGAACAGCTTCTCGGCTATGAACCCTTCTCAAAGCGAAGGAAAGTTCGCCTACCTCAAACTGAACAGCCAAATGCCTTGACCGCCTTGTGGCCCTAAACTTCCCCCTCGAAAGAGGGATGTTTATGATTTCAAATATTGTTAAATTTCCATGATTAGCCTAACCTTGGATTCAACTCATGAAAACCAACTTTCTTTTTATTTTCGCACTGGCGCTGGCCGGCAGTTTTTATTTTTGCGGGTGCGCCACGGATAGTTTCAAAAATTATTCCGGTCAGCCGTATCACGACAGTGTTTATCAGGGCGGCGCGCAGAAGATTCCGGGGCGGGTGCAGTGCGCGTATTATGACCTGGGCGGCGAGGGGGTGGCGTATCATGTTTCCGGCACGACTAATAACGGCAGCGGGAGGTTGAATCCGGCGGACGGCACGTATCTCAACGAGTTTCGGATGAACGAAGCGGTCAGCACGTCGTACACGAAATTTCATCGCCCGACACTGATTGACGACAACCCTTTCGATTTGGTGCAGCCGCCCGCGAACCAGCTTTACGTCGGGTGGACGGACCCGGGCGAGTGGTTCAATCTCACGGTGGACGTGGAGCGGGCGGGAACTTACACAGTGGACCTTTTATATACTTCGAACCGTGGCGGAACGATTTCGCTGGCGCGCAACGGCCGGGTGTTCGCCCCGGCCATCCAGATCATTTCCACGCGCACCGACAAGGACCCGATTGCCTGGCGGCAATGGCATCATTGGAATATCATGACAAATGTCGCGGAAGTGAAACTGCCCAAGGGCAAAAGTGTTTTGACGGTGCGCATTGTCAGCGAAGGCAACATGAACCTGGCGTGGCTGGATTTTAAATTGAAGGGGCAATAGCACTGCGTTATTGATCCAGGTCGCCAGATTTAAAAGCGGCGTCGCGCTTCGCTTGCACTCCAGAACAACATAAGAATCGGCATTCGCTATGCGAATTAGAGCCGCAGTCCAAAACGCAAGCGAGAATTGGAAAGTTTCATTTCCCTGCAAAAATCAACCGATTTGAGGTGTTTTTGCTGTGCCTGCCGATAAAAATTTTTAGGATTTTTATACAAATTCCCCGGTTGTGGTGTCTATGAGATGAAAACGTGAACACCGAGCATTCAGGCTGGTATGAAGCATTTTATGAGGCCAAGGCCGCGGGGCTGGTCTTATATGGCCGCGCGCTGGGCCTGAGCCATGGCGAGGCCGAGGACGTGGTCCAGGAAACGTTCCTGGCGCTGATGCAAAAGCCCGAATTGCCGCGCGAGCCGGAAAATTACTGCCTGCGCACTTTTCGGAACCGGGCGCTGAATTACAAACGGTCGCTGTGGCGGCGGTTGACCCGCGAACTGGAATCTCAACGCTGGTTTGAACGCAACGACGACGAAAGCCCCGCGGAACGCGCGGCGATGAAGCAACTGGCGGCCCTGCCCCCGGAACAGCGCGAGGTCATTGTCCTGAAAATCTGGAACCGCTGCACATTCGACGAAATCGGCGCGCTGCTGGACATTTCGCCCAACACGGCCGCGGGCCGGTATCGCTACGGCCTGCAAAAGATAAAATTACAACTGGAAGGAGCAAATTATGAAAGAGACGAATTCGCTGGAGACGCAATTGCGCTCCTGGCATCCACGCCGTCCGTCGGCGCGGCTTAAACGGCGGCTATTCGGGATGTCCCTGGCGCCGCGCACGGCGTGGATTGTGGGCTCGCTGGCCCCGGCGGCGGCGTGTGTGCTGCTGACACTGGGCATTTTCAATTCGCGCAATGGCCTAACCTATCCGCCTGCGCAAGAAATGGTTGCAACCGATTGGAGCAACGCGGCCCTGGTGGTGGACAGCTTTGCGGAGAAACAGAACCATTGGAATTCCGTCACTTTTGATTCGACAAACCGGAGCGGATTTGGTTTTAGTATCAGTTCTTTCCGTCATTGAGGCCGGGTAAATAAGGTGAACTGACGGAAATTTTTTGCATGAACAACGACAAATCCAAGCCGCAGTCCGGCGCCAAGCCCCAAAACGGCAGGCAGAATCCCAATCCGGCCAAGCCGGCGACACCTCCTCCGGCGCCAGTGAAAGTGCCGCCGATGTTCCGCAAAACTGACTGGCTGGCATTGATATTCGCGTTTATCGGCGTATGGGTGGTTTACCTGTGGACGCTGGCGCCCGAACAAACGCTGGAGGATTCGGGCGAACTTTGTACGGGTTCCTATTATGCGGGCATCCCGCACCCGCCGGGCTATCCTTTTTGGGCGATTTACTCGTGGTTTTGGACGGCCATCCTGCCCTTTGGCAACGTGGCGTGGCGCGTGGAGGTGGGGGAATCGTTTGCGGCGGCGATGGGTTGCGGACTGCTGGCGCTGATGGTTTCCCGCGGCAGCAGCATGCTAATTGAAGGCATCGAGGAATTGAAAACCATTTCCAAGGAATGGGAAAACGCCATCTGTCTCGTATCGGGCGCGGTTTCGGGTTTGTTGCTGGGGCTGGGTACGTTCATGTGGAAAGAATCGGACGTCATCAACCGGATTTCGCTGTTTGGTGTGCCGTGGCTGCTGGCGGTCATCCTGTTGCTGATGCGCTGGGGATATGCGCCGCAACAACGCCGCTATCTTTATCTCTCCATGCTTTTTTACGGCTGGCTGGCCACCATCCACCAAAGCCTGATTTTGAGCGCGCCGGGCGTGGAAATGTTAATCGCCCTGATGCTGCCGCGGCTGGGCCGGGACCTGTTCATCGTCAACAGCGTCCTTTATTTCCTCATCCTGTGCTTTATGGGCGCGGGCAACATCCCGGCGCTGGCGGCGATGACGTTTACCGAAAAAGCAATTTTCCATGTTGTCGGGCTGGGTTCCATCGCCGCCGCTATCTGGCTTTCCCTAAAGTCCAAAAAAGTGCTGACAGAATGGAAATCCGTGGGGCTCATGGGGTTGATGTGGCTTCTGGGTGTGATGGTGTATCTGTATGAGCCGGTTTCCTGCATGACCGACCCGCCCATGCAATGGGGTTATCCGCGCACGGTGGAAGGCTTCTTTCACGCATTGAGCCGCGGCCAATACGGCACCGGGGAAGGCACGAATGTGTTCTCGCATCCCGCGCAGTTTCTATTCCAGCTCTTTTACCTGGCGGACGGTTTGTCGGAATCGTTCACCTGGGCTTATCTGTTTGTGGGGCTGATTCCGTTTGTGTTCCTGATGAAGATGCACAAGCGCGAGCGCAATTGGATTATCGGGCTCTCGGCCATTTACTTTTTCATCTCGGTGCTGCTGGTCATCATCCTCAACGTCAGCGCCGACCGTTCCACTTCCGAACTCAATAAAGTTTTCTTTACTGCCTCGCACGCGATCTTTGCCATGATGATCGGTTATGGCGTGACCATCCTGGCGGCTTATGTGGCCACCCATTACGAAAAAATCCGGAACTGGTGTTTTGCGGGCGCTGGTGTCGCCCTGGTGCTGGCGGTGTATTGCCTGGTAAATGCCATTGGAAAACTTTTCTTTGGCACGGATGGCCAGCTCCGGGTGGCGTGGCTGCCGTTTCCAGATTGGGGCGGCTGGGGATTTCTCGCTTTCGGCCCGAATGGCCAGTTTGGCATTTCGGACATTCCCCATTGGATCGGACAGGCCTTTGCCAAAGATCAATTTGGACTGCCCATTATCGCCAATCTCATCCTGGTGGCCCTGCCCATCATCTTCCTGTCGGCCTTGCTGGTTTACCGCAATCGCGGCCCGGTGTTCATTTTGCTGGCCCTGTTCTGCGTGACTCCCCTCTGTTCAGGCCTGGCACACTGGTATAAATGCGAACAGCGAAACCATTGGTTCGGCTACTGGTTTGGCCATGATATGTTTACGCCCCCTTTCCTGCATAACGGGCAATTGAGTTACGACAATGTCCGCCGGGCGAATTTGCTCAAAGATCCAAAAGAGGACAAATTGATTTATCCGGAAATGACGCGCGATGCCATCCTTTTCGGCGGCACGGATCCTGGGCGTTTCTGCCCTACTTACGCTATCTTTTGCGATAGTTTAATCCCGCATTATTGCCAGCCCAGGCAGGACCAGAAATTTGACCGCCGGGATGTTTATATCATCACCCAAAACGCACTGGCCGACGGCACTTACCTGGATTATCTGCGCGCGCAGTATTTCCGCAGCCACCAGCAGGACCCGCCGTTCTTCAGCGAACTGTCCAAATACATTTTCAGCCTGGGCATCCATGCGGGGCGCATCGCCCTGGGCGAGAGCTTTGACAAGGACAAGAACCTGCCGCCGGAGGAACTCCAAAGGGAAGGCGAACGGGAAAACGAATATGACATGGATGTGGCGTCACATTGGCCGTTTAGCTGGGTCAATGGCCCGCTTTATGCGCTGCTGGATGTGCCATTTACCGCGTGGGGCAAACATGTGGAAACTTACCGCCGCGCGGAAGGGGTCTATCCTCGCAAGGAAATTTACATCCCTTCGCCGGAAGATTCGCAAAATTGTTTCAACGCTTATTATTCGGACGTGCAGCGCCGGATGCAGACCGGCCAGCTCCAGCCCGGCGAAGATGTGAACGTGGATCCGGTCAGCGGCAAAATGGAGGTTTCCGGCCAGGTGGCGGTGATGATGATCAACGGCCTGTTGTGCAAAGTCATTTTTGACAACAACCCCACCAATGAATTTTTTGTGGAAGAAAGTTTTCCGCTGCCCTGGATGTATCCCTATGAAACGCCCTTCGGTGTGATCATGAAAATCAACCGCGATCCCCTGCCCCAACTCACGCAAGACATTTTTGACCGCGACCACAAGTTCTGGAGCGATTATTCCTCGCGGCTTTGCGGAAACTGGATTAACTATGACACGAGCATCAGCAATATCTGCGACTTCGTCCAACGCACGTATATCCAAAACAACTATACCGGTTTTATTGGCAACCGCAGATTTGTCCGGGACGAGGACGGCCAAAAGGCCTTTTCGAAGCTGCGCAGTTCCCAGGCGGGGATGTATGCCTGGCGTTGCAGTCCCTCGTGCCCGCCCGAATATCGCGAACAAACGCCCGCTCTCCAGGAGGCCCTGCGCCGCGAGACCGATTTTGCCTTCAAGCAGGCGTTTGCCTTTTGCCCTTACAGCCCGGAAGCGGTCTTCCGTTATGTCCAATTCCTGATGCAGTATAATCGGATTGATGATGCGATACTGGTGGCCAAAACCTGTCTCAAATTGGACCCCTATAACACCTCGGTCTCGGACCTCATTAATAATTTGGAAAAATACCAATCGTCTGCGGGCCAGCGCGAACAGGTGGATAATCAATTGACGGCCATGGAAAATGAGGCGCAGAAAAATCCCACCAATTTTCAAAATATTTTCTCATTGGCGGGCCTCTTTCTGCAACTGCAGCAAACCAACCGCGCTGATGAGTTATTGGAGCAGGCCGTGACCCGCCCCAACGCCCCGGCGGCGGTCCTGCGCAGTGCGGCTGAATTTTTTGCCCAGACGGTCAATTTTCCCGACCTGGAAATCACGCTCAAGAGCCTGGCTAATGACGATCCCGGCATACCGGAAACGTGGTACGACCTGTCCCGGCTGGAACTCATGCTGGGAAAAAGGGACGAAGCCATCCATGATTTGGCGACCTCCATCAATTTGAGCGACCAGCGCCTGAAAACCAATCCCCACGCCCTGAATATCCGCGATACCGCCCGCAGCGAGCCAAGCTTCAATCCCATCCGTAATACGCCTGAGTTTCAGAAGCTTGTTCCGCCATGATTTGGGCTAATGCGGGGACTGTGACAGATTCATTCGTAACGCAAGGATTCAATCGGGTCCAGGTTTGCGGCTTTGTAGGCGGGATAACTTCCAAAAATAATTCCGACCACGGAACAAATCAAAACTCCCATGATAATCCCGTCCACCGGGATGGCGAAAGGTTGCTTCATATACCAGGCCAGGCCGTTGCCGCCAATCACGCCCAGCACAATGCCGACGGCTCCGCCGGCCTCGCACAGGACAATCGCTTCCATGATAAATTGCGCCATGATGTTCCGCTTTTTCGCGCCGATGGCCCGGCGAATGCCAATTTCACGGGTCCGTTCGGTGACGGAAACCAGCATGATATTCATGATGCCAATCCCCGCCGCAAGCAAAGCGATGGAACTGACCA
>Ga0206855_10268_pt1 | contig 14983 bp, 17 predicted proteins | sample Alteio_BWOrgCont_51_FD_152637 | JGI IMG/M metagenome (GOLD analysis project Ga0206855, IMG submission 152637) | Enriched cells from forest soil in Barre Woods Harvard Forest LTER site, Petersham, Massachusetts, United States -... | ecosystem: Environmental > Terrestrial > Soil > Temperate forest >...
GGCCGTGTGCGGAACTAATGTAGTTTTTTATTGATTAAGCGAAACAAGCCCCGATGAACGGGGCCGGTTTTTTTACTGAATTTACTTTTTTGCGATTTTGCCGGATTTCTATGACCACTGCTTAATAATATTAAACATCCAGCGGATGCCAAAACGGTCTTTGCAGGTGCCCCAGTATCCCCAAAATTCATCATGAGGCGCTACGCCGTCTGTTCCACCTTCTGATAATGCTGCGTAGAGTGCGTCTGCTTCTTCTTTGCTATCAGGGCCCAGGCTAAGGGTAAAATTGTTTCCTTCCACCAGTTTTTGTCCCATGCTTTCGAGCATATCGGTGCCCATTATTTGTATGCCGCCGAGGATAGGCAGGGCCACATGCGCTATTTTGTTTTGATCGGCTTCGGGTAGCGCCGGTGCGCCAGGCTGCTGCGGCGCGTCTTTGAACCGTGTAAGATTGGAAAATTCTGTCCCGAACGCTTTTTTGTAATGATTGAATGCATCTTCGGCATTACCCATAAAATTTAAATAAATTGATACGCTTGCCATGATTATTTTTTTTTAATGATTGAATTAGTCCGAAAGTCAGCAAAGTCCGGAAGTCCGAAAGAAGCTTCAACTTACGCTTCCGAAAAAAATGATTGTTAATTGACTGCAATTATTTTTCTGTTCGCGGGTCTCAAATACCATGATAATACTGCGAAAAGGGCCAGTACAATCGGCGCAATTATTTGCACTTTGATATCATTGCTCGCGATGTGCGAGATGAAGGCGCCGGTCATCGTAAAAAATATGCCGGCGTACGCCCACTCCTTTAGCAGCTTAAACCCGGGGACCAGTATGGCGATGACGCCCAGCATTTTCCAAATGCCGATCAGCGCAATAAAATAAGTAGGGTAGCCAAGGGGCTTAAAACCCTCTATCGTTTGTTTCAGCAGCAGCGCCTGTGTCAATCCGCCGAAAAAAATACAAAAGGATAATACTCCTGTAATTATCCAATACCAAATTAGCTTTCTCTTTTCCATTTTTTTGTTGTTTTAATTTTTTAATATTTAGTGATTTGTTAGTTGTATTTTGTGAACATTATGTGTATTGAAGGCACATATCCGTTAACACACCCCTCCACCCCTCTCACGGCGTGCCGCCTTAGCTTTAGCGGTGGCCCAAGAGGGGGAACTGCACAGGCCATGTAATTTGCCACGCTATTTTAGCGCTTTTAATAGTTCTTCCATCCTGTTATGCGCCATGTTTATGCCCTGGGCAAAAGGCAGTTTCAGCAATTCATCTCTCTGGGCGACAGACTCATATATCACGTGCATAGTAATTTTGCTGGTGTCGTCAGTAAGTTTTTCAAACTCAGTTATCTCCAGCTGAACGCCAAACGGTACGCTGTCCATTTCGAATGTCCGGGTGATTTTCCGGTTCGGGATAAACTCATGGATCACCCCGCTAAACCCGTGTTTGTTTCCCTTTGGATCGGTTGTTTCAAATTGGTAGCTGCCGTGCTTTTTACTTTCCAGTTTCAGCACTTTGGTACCCATCCATTGCGCAACAAGTTCGGGCTCGGCAAAGGCCCTGAAAAGTAATTCCAATGGCAAGTCAAATTCCCTCGTTATCACGATGTCCTGTTCGCCGTCTTGGGCGTTGATCTTTGTTTTTCGTTCCATGATTCTATTTTTTTGCTGTGTATTGTTTCATAATGGCCTCCAATGTATTAAACCTGTCGTCCCACATTTTGCGGAAAGGTTCGATAAAGTCTGCCACCTGTTTCATTTTTTTTGCATTGATATGGTAATAAATTTCCCTGCCATTTTGCTCTTGTTTTAGCAATTCGCACTCGGTGAGTATTTGCAGGTGTTTTGAAACTGTGGGCCTTGCAGTGCCGAAGTTTGCGGCTATGGCGCCTGCAGTAAGGGCTTGCGAAGCAACCAGCAGCAGTATGGCTCTCCTGGTTGGGTCGGCTATGGCTTGAAATACGTCTCGTCTTAAATTCATCATGTAGTTATTTGACTACAAATATATATGTAGTTATTTAACTACGCAAATTTTTTTTAAAATTTTTTTGGGAAGTATTTTTAATTGTTGTTAGTTGTAAGTCAGAATGCCTCCGCGCCCCCGTTCACTTTTGAACAACCGCCTGTTCGTTTTTGTTACAATACCCATTTCAAATATCATATAATTTATTATATATCAATTGGTTAGCTGTTTGGAACAGTGATTGAGGATTTAATTTTCGTGAATCCATATACATTTCATACTAATCTTTACGACCTGGCCTTCCTGGGGGCGATATTTATCGGGCTGACTTTTGCCCTGCAGCTATGGTTCGCCAAAAGCATTGACCGGGCGGCAAACCGGTTTCTTGGCCTGGCCCTGTTCACCATCGTTTTGCAGATGGTTTGGGTATTGGGCATCGACATAAGGCTGGGCAGTTACGTTCCCCGCTGGAGCTGGCTGCCAATGCAATTTTCACTAACACTCGGGCCCCTGATCTTTTTTTATGTGCGTAAAATTACCCAGCCAGAATATAAATTCCGTTCGAAGGACCTGCTGCATTTCAGCCCCCTGTTGCTGCAACAGGGCATTTTGCTATTAGAGGTTAAGGAGAGTATACGGACGGGCGCGGCCACTTATGATACGCTGATTTTCCGGCAGTTGAACCCTGTGTTGAACCTGGCCGCGTTTATTTCGGTAATCACGTATTTGTATTGGTCTTTTAGGCTAATAGAACGCTTCTACAAACGGCTGAAATTTAATAATGTGAGTGACCGGCACCACCACGAATTGCGGTGGCTGCACCGCCTGCTGGCAGGTTTCGGACTGCTATGGCTATTGTGGATACCATTTAAAGCCGTGGATTATTTTTATTACTATGACCAGTTAGGCCTACACGCCTACTATCCTTTGTATCTCGCCTTAGCGGTAATGATGATTTGGATTGCTGTCGCCGCGTTTTTAAGGCCTGAAGTTGGCGTACCGGGCCGGGAGCCTTTGTTTTCAAAACCTCCGCCCACAGGGGTACTGAGGCAAAAAGGCGTTTGGCTAAAGAAAGCTATGGAAGCCAACCTGTTTTACCGGGATGCGAACCTAAGTTTAGCTTCGCTGGCTGAAGCGCTTGACATACATCCCCACGAGTTATCCCGGATCATTAATGTAACCCTCCGGAAAAACTTCAATGATTTTATCAATGAATACCGCATCCGGGAAGTGACCCGAAAAATGCGGGATCCTGCTTATGACCGGTTGACCCTGCTGGGCATTGCATTGGGTTCCGGCTTCAGTTCCAAAACTACTTTTAACCGCACTTTCAGGGAAATAACCGGGAAAAGTCCGGCGGAATATAATAACGATCTGAAAAAAGACGGCCCATCTTATCATTTGGAACCTTATTTGGAACCTTATTCCCATTCTACAGCGGTAATTTCGTCATCAGGAGCCACTCCAAGGTGGTCTTATGACAAATTAAACCGCAATTATATGTTTAAAAATTATTTAAAAATCGCATGGCGCAACATGCTGCACAACAAAGTTTACAGCGCGCTAAATATTGCCGGCCTTGCCGCCGGGATGGCCGTGGCCTTGCTTATTGGTTTATGGATAAACAGCCAGTATGCTTATGATCGCTTTTTGCCCGACTATGACCAATTATACCAGGTAGATCTGAATTTTTACCATAGCGGCGAAGTACACACGCAAAGCGGGTCGGCCTTACCGCTGATAGAAGAATTCCGCAAGAGTTATCCGGAAGTAAAATATGCATCGGAAACGGATTGGGGAGGGCAGCATAGCCTGGTTATTGGCGACAAGAAACTCGACCCCTTAGGCTTCGCCGTTGGAACAGATTTTTTAAGCATGTTCCCTTACCCTATGCTGAAAGGAAATATTAAATCAGTTTTTAGCGACCCTAACTCCATCGTTTTAACTGAATCGGTTGCCAGGGCTTTGTTTGGCGATCAGGATCCCATTAATAAACTGATCAGGATCGACAATAAAAACAGTGTCAAAGTCACCGGCGTAATGAAAGATGTACCGGTTAATTCAACTTTGCAATTCAGCTACCTGCTGCCATACAGCTACCTGGAGCAAACCTACCCAGATACTAAAAAGGATCGTACCAATTGGGGAAATTATTCGTTCCTCGAATATGTGGCGCTGAAGCCGGGCGCAAATGCCGATGCCTTCGAAAACAAAATAAAAAACATCCTTGCCAAACATGGTGCAACCGACAAAATAGAGGTGGTTTTGCAGCCTGCAAAAAACTGGCGCTTACTTTCGCAGTTTAAAAACGGCAAGGCGGCAGACGGCTCTATCGAGTACGTGCGTATATTTGGTATAACAGGCATATTGGTATTGATAATTGCCTGCATCAATTTTGTGAATTTGAGCACCGCCCGGGCCGAAAAACGCGCACGGGAGGTGGGTGTGCGTAAATCTATAGGCTCGTCGCGAAAAGATTTAATTATCCAGTTTTTGGGTGAATCGCTGCTGCTCACTTTTGTATCGTTTGCGGCCTCCATGGTGCTGGTTCAACTGGTGCTGCCTGCTTTCAATACCATAACATACGGCAATATCGCCGTGCCTTATACCAATGTAACATTTTGGTGTGTGATGATAGGCTATGTGCTGATCACCGGCTTATTGGCCGGCAGCCGGCCGGCATTTTATCTTTCGTCCTTTAACCCGGTAAAAGTTTTAAAAGGCACTATTCAATTAGGCAAACGGGCGGCGCTTCCGCGTAAAATAATGGTTGTGGTACAATTCACCTGTTCAATTGCGCTCATCATTAGTACGCTGATTATTTATCAGCAGATAAAATATGCGAAAGACAGACCGAAAGGCTACAACCCCGACAACCTGGTAATGATAAACAGCAGCGACGACCTTAACAAAAATTATAATGCGCTTAAAAATGATCTTTTACAAAGCGGCCAGGTAGTAAGCGTTACCAAGGCAGCAAGCACCATGAGCTATTTCCCGGCTTCGTTCGCCATATCGGACTTTCCGGGTAAAAAGACCGGTGAATCGCTCGAGATGGGTACTACTGCTGTTTCGCCGGGCTATTTTAACACAATCGGAATGAAGTTGAAAAGCGGGCATGATTTTGAAAATGATGCCGCGCCTGACTCGTTAAACGTCATTATAAATGAGGCAGCCGCAGAACGGTTGAGGTTAAAAGATCCGGTGAACCAACTGATCACGTTCGAATATCGCAAAAATCCGATGCGCATCATCGGCGTGGTGGAAAATGCAATTGTTGGGTCGCCATTTTACTCCGCCGGCCCTGCGCTGTATGTATACAATCCGGGCTGGGCTGGGGCCATCATGTACCGCCTGAACCCAAATGCCGGCAGGCAGCAGGCCACAAAAAAGATTGCTGCGATATTCAACAAATATAATCCATCCTTCCCCTTCGATTACCGTTTCGCCGATGAAGCTTATAGCTCGACATATCAGTTGGAAGAACTGGTGGGCACATTGGCAAGCATATTTGCTGGATTGGCAGTTTTTATTTCGTGCCTTGGTTTATTTGGTTTGGCAGCATATGTTGCCGAGCAGCGTACCAAAGAGATTGGCATACGCAAAGTACTGGGCGCTTCGGTGCCGCAGGTGTGGCTTTTGTTATCCAAAGACTTCGTGCTGCTGGTTGTGATCAGTTGTGTGGTCGCATCCCCCGTTGCATTATACTTTCTGCACAATTGGTTGCTGAAATATGATTACCGGATCAGTATTGGGCCTGGCGTGTTTATCATATCGGGCATTATGGCGCTTATTATCACCTTATTTACCATTAGTTTCCAGGCGATAAAAGCTGCCCTTACAAATCCTGTGCAAAGCTTGAGGAGTGAGTAGGCAGTTGGCAGTAGCAGTTTGCAGTAGCAGTTGTTAGTTTAAGCTCAAAGCAGAAAGAAAAAAATGACCAATGACGCGAAGCAAATGACCAATGACTAATGACGAAAAAGAACTTAGGTCGGATAAGCGTGCGATCTGAGATTTAGTTGAAACACTAAAGTGGTGCGTTCCGGGGTGAGATACGGAACGCATTTTATTTACGGCCGTTTTGTGGGAATTAAACTGATTTTTTTATATTTACATATCCAATTTTTAAATCATTCAGTTATGAAAAAGTATTTGTTGTCTGCCGCTTTGTTTTTATTCCTTGGCGCATCATTTGGATTTAAAGCAGACGAGGTTCACCTGAAAGGTGTCATCGAAGATTCGACCTGCGCCGCAAGCAAAACGCAGATGTCGCCGAAGGATTCCCGCATTGCCTGCGTCAAAAAGTGCCTTAAATCAGGTGCTTCCGCAGTTCTGGTGGTTGGTGAAAAGGTTTACAAGATAGCTAACCAAAAGGCCGTTTTAAAATATGCCGGTGAAAACGTTGCTGTTGATGGTACCGTGACCGGCGATACCATCCAGGTGACTAAAATCACTGAAGATAAATCATAAGCTGCTGGCAGAGTTGTTTATACCGCTTGCGGGTTTTGTCCCAACATTTACCGCTCAGACAGCTATACCCCAACTGGCTGTCCGGGAGACACGTGCACCTGCGGAGCCGGTTAATTTTACCGGAACGCTGAAATTGCTGTGGACGGACGCCCTTAAGTTAACCCCATGAAAAACGCTGAAAAAAATACAGAGCCGTTGATTCGAACCATAATCCGGACTATTATTACCACAACCATTATTGCGGCAATTTTATACTGGCTCCATGTTTTTCCATCCGGGGGAATAAGCAAGCAAATGCTGTTTGAAATGATTTGGTCTATAGTCTTTTGCATAGTTTTTGGCGGCCATTGGCTGGAACTGCTGTTTATTAATCAAATAAAATTTGCCTTACCAAAAAACATGTTGCTATTGTATTCTATCAGAATTGCTTACTGGTTTTTGTGCGCAATTCCCTTATTTTTTATAGCGGAGTTAGTCGATAATTTATTTTCGCACAAAACCGCACACCTGGGTCACTGGTGGACTTTTGGATTTTTTTATATTGGTATTGAACTGTTAATGCATGCCCTTATGCAAATCAGCTTCAAGAAGAGTTTTTATAATGGCGTTTATTGACTCCCGCAAAGTCCATCGTCTGTTACTTACTTTTGACTAAACGTTCGCTAATGATTAATGTTTGACAATATAAAGCAGAAAAATAATGGAAATTAAGCGCAGCGGCTCACAACCTTCGGGCAAAGGCCCGGTAGAATATTTTACAGGCTCGGTACGTATTGACCCGCTTTTCAGTCCGCCGGAACCGGCCCATGTGGCTATGGCGCTGGTAACTTTTGAGCCTGGTGCCCGCACAGCCTGGCATACGCACCCGCTTGGTCAAACCTTAATTGTTACCGCCGGCAGCGGCTGGGCACAACGCGAAGCTGGAAAAATTGAAGAAATTCACCAGGGCGATGTCGTGTATTTCGAGCCGGGAGAAAAACACTGGCATGGCGCTGCAGGAACTACGGCAATGAGTCATATCGCCATTCAGGAGAAACTTAACGGTTCGCCCGTTGATTGGATGGAACATGTAGCCGACGAAGAATATTATAGCTTAAGTAAGTAGGAGAAACGTCAATTCAAAAACGAAAGCCAGGAAACAGCGGTTAATAAACAGGTGTATCTTGTATAATTGCAGCCAATACTCACCAATCCCGTCCCTAAACCTTTGATAAAACCAGGCACAGCCCGCAAATAGCGCCTGGAATCACGCAGAAAATCTTTCCAAATTTTGGAATATCACATCCGGTATCTGGAAAAAAAACACTAAGCAAAAACTAATAAATGTTTAATAATCATTTAGTTACATAAATGGCATTATAATGGTCTGCCTGTTTCCAAACTAAATAAAATGGAAACAAATAAAAATTTCAGGATCTTTTTGGTAGATGACGATACATTCTGCATGGGCATCTATCGGCAACACCTTGCAAGCCTGGGTTACAATGATATTACCGGTTTTGGAAACGGGCACGATTGCCTAAACCATCTTACCGAACAACCCGACGTGATCTTTCTTGATTACGAAATGAGCAACCTCAGCGGGCTTGAGGTATTAAAAAAAATCAAGCGGGTTAACCCCGACATCTTTGTGGTATTCCTTTCGGGCCAGGCAAGCATAATGACTGCCGTGAACGCCCTCAAGTTTGGCGCCTTCGACTATATAGTGAAAGGAATGTATGAACTCGACAATATCACAAAAGTGCTCAACAAAATAGCCGACGTTATTGAATTGATGAGAAGAAAAAAACCATCGATGATCAATAAATTTTTCACTTTATAGACCTCGATACAATCAATGAAAACTCTACAATTTACAATAATTTCCCTCGCATGTGCTTTATTTTTTTTCCTGTACCGCAAAAAAGCGAATGAGCGCCTGGAGCATAGGCTAAACGCTGCGGGATGTTCCAGCAATGGAAATTTAGTCCATAAATTGGAATTTTACAGCTGTTGCATTTCATTAAGTATATAATTTACAATACAATAGTCAATTGGCATCAGAGTGGATATAGGGGCTTTAATTAAATAATTCTGATATGAAGAATAAAAAAATAGCCATCATAGGCACAGCAGGCTTACCCGCTAACTGCGGCGAATTTGAAATGCTGGCAGAACACCTGTTAAAGCGTCTTGGCGGCAAATGGGATATATCAGTCTACTGTTCATCAAAAAAATATACTAAAGCTCAAAGGCTAAAAACCTATAAAGGCGCCAGGCTGATCTATCTTCCCCTGGAAGCCAACGGCATTCAAAGCATCTTATACGATTCCCTTAGCATATTACATGCATTGTTCTTTGCCGATGTACTGCTTGTACTCGGTGTAGGTGGCGGCTTTGTACTGCCGTTTGCAAGGCTATTTACCCGTAAAACCATAGTAACAGCTATCGATAGTATTGAGTGGAAAAGAAACAAATGGAGCAAAATTGCCCGCTTGTATTTTTGGATCGCAGAATGGATGGCAATTAAATTTTCAAATGCTCATATTGCAGATAATGAATCAATCCAGAATTATTTAGCCATTCGTTACAAAACCATTAGTACCCTAATTGAATACGGCGCGGATCACATGCCAACAATTTCGCCAATCAGGTCGGCTGACAAAGAAAAATACCCATTCTTAAAAGGCCCCTACGCCTTTAAAGTCTGCCGTATCGAGCCTGAAAATAATATTTCAATGGTGCTGAGCGCCTTTTCAAAACTGCCAAAGCATCCGTTGGTAATGGTGGGAAATTGGAGCAACAGCGAATACGGTATCAAGACAAGAAAAGAGTTCTCTAAATTCCCGAACATCATTTTGCTTGATCCGATTTACGATCAGAAGGTGCTTGACGTGCTTCGCGGTAATTGTTATGTGTATATCCACGGGCATAGCGCTGGCGGTACAAACCCCTCGTTGGTTGAAGCTATGTACCTGGGCTTGCCGATTATGGCCTATGGCGTATCGTACAATAAAACCACCACCGAAGGGAAAGCATTCTATTTTAAATCGGCTGATGAGCTGGTTGATTTGATAAAAACAAAAAAATTATCCGACTTAAAAGAAGCAGCTGCAGTTATGAAAGATATTGCCCACAGCCGCTATACATGGAAGCTTGTTGCCGATAAATATGAATATATGATAGCCAGGGCGATTGCAACTTCAAACAAGCGGAAATTAACATCTGAGATCAGCGGGAAAATCCCCGGTGATAAACTTATTGAATACGAACTGGGCCATTTGAAATCACCTGCATTTTTTTACGAAAAACGCTAAAAGCATACCCTTACAATTATTATGGAAAATTTGTCGTTGCAATTACTTATGCCGGTTGGGTTAACCCTTTTGGCCGCCATCGTACTGTTCCCGTTTTTTATTAACCTAAGCCCTAAACTGGGTTTGGTTGATATGCCCAACTACCGCAAACTGCACCGGAAACCGGTGCCGGCCATCGGCGGTTTTGTTATTATACTGAGCCTTGTGGCCGCCTCGTTTTTTTCGGCGCCGATGCAGGGTTTTATTTTTAAGCACCCCGCTTTAATTATTGGAGTAATGGTGATGATGATCACCGGCCTGGTGGATGACCGCATGAACCTTTCGGCCAGCCTTCGCCTGGTGATCCAAATACTTTGTGCCGTTGGCATTGCTTATGACGGGGCAAGGATCGACTCATTGCATGGTTTTCTTGGCATTCACGAAATCCCGGTTTACCTGCAATATTTTTTAACGGTTTTTATCATCACGGGCATAATCAATGCCTTCAATTTAATGGATGGCATCGACGGGCTTGCCGGCAGCATGGCGCTTGTTAACCTGGTTATTTTAATGGTGATGGGTATTTTGCTGCACGAAACCGGCTGGCTGTTTTTCCTACTGCCATTATGTGCAGCACTGGTAATATTTTTAAGGTATAACTGGCGGCCTGCAAAAATTTTTATGGGCGACAGCGGTTCCCTGGTGTTCGGGTTAATTATGTCGGCAGCCGGGATCTATTTTGTGAGGAAATCGGGTGACAATGGCTCAACCATGACTTCCGAATTTATTGTGCTGGTGACAGGTTACTGTATAATACCTGTTTTAGATGCCGCGCGTGTATTTTACGACAGGATAAAAAAGGGTCAGTCGCCTTTTCATGCCGACAGGACACACCTGCATCATTTGCTTACAAATCATCATTTGGTGCATTCAACTGCTACCAACAAGCTGCTGAAGCTGCATATCGGGCTGCTGGTTACTTCGGCCATCGCGGTATTATTTATCAGTACGTTTTGGGTCATATTTGGCCAGGTGGTTGAGGTAGTGCTGTATGTGAGCTATTTGAAGATCATGTCGTATTTTTACCGCTGGTACCGCGTTATCAAGAAGATGGAAATTGCTGCTTAGCGGGAGACTACCCGTAATCATTAAAAACCGCTTCATATACACGTGAGGCGGTTTTTTATTTTGTCCCGAACCTCATTCTGCCAATAGAATAGTGGTTGTCTTTCAGGCATCTAAGGCGCATAACGGAAGTTGAAAACGATTTGTTTATATTTTCTAACACCAGCCGTCCCATAAGGGTAGCTCCGTACGTACGGGGCAATTGTCATTGTTATTTGGTTTCTACAAAGCGGTAGCCCGCCAGTTGGCGGGGCATGTGGATCGTATTCAATTCACGGTGGTTGCCCCGCCATAATACAGCCGGGTGCGCCCACTGCCGAGCTACCATATGAACACATGTTTTTGAAATCAATCAAGCTTTTTTTGCCCGCCAGCTGGCGGGTCTCCCGTTTGTAGACTTTCAATAAAATCATTTTTTATCCCATCAGGCGCTACATAATTCGCAAAGGGTAGCCCCTGACGGGGCAAGATTACTTTTTTGTCTGTTTCTACAAACGGGTAGCCTCTACGAGGCATTGATTTGTAAGTATGATTAAATAAAAGCTAAAAGCTGAATGCACAAGGCAGAAAGCTAAGGCATTGATTACCAAAAGTAAAATCTCGATTTATGTGAAATTAATTAATAGATTTAATATGATGTCTCGATGGGGCAGGATAACTCAGGAAAGAATCTGATACTAACATTTCGGTAAAAATGCCTCGTGACGGCTTGTTTTTTTATGGGGTAAATGGCAGAATTATTAAAAGCAAAAAAACCAGGGCTTATCACCCTGGCTGCCCCGCATCCCAACTCAATAACCTATGTTATTGCAAAATACTCAGCTCAGATGCTTTTTTAGTTTTACAAAAAAGTCGTCGGGGTTAAAAGGTTTTGTTACATAATCCTGCATACCAACGGCGATTACTTTCTCGCGCACGTTGCTTGTGGCTGAAGCTGTTAGTGCGATAATTGGTATTTGCTTGTTAAATTCCCTTATTTTGAGCGTAGCGGTATAGCCGTCCATAACCGGCATTTGAAGGTCCATCAATACCAGGTCGCAATTTTCATTTTGCAGCATTTCCACAGCAACTGCACCATTTTCGGCGACGTCTACTTTGGCATTCCAGCCTTCAAGCAGTTGGGTTGCATACAGCACATTGAACAGTGTGTCTTCAACCAGCAGTATCCGTTTATTTTGCAAATCGTACTCAACTGTACTATTTTCATCAAGCTCGTTGCTTACGCTTTCGACGGTTGCCAGTTCAAGGGCAAAATAAAATTTCGATCCTTTTCCAAGCTCCGATTTTACCCTTATATCGCTGTTTAAAACATTCAATATTCTTTTAGTTATGGCTAACCCTAAGCCTGTCCCGCCATATTGCCTGGTAATTGATGTGGAAGCCTGCATAAAAGGTAAAAAAATATCAATGTGATTTTTCTTTGCGATACCGACTCCTGTATCTTCAACCGAGAATACCACAATTGCGGAATTAGATTTTAACTCTTTTAGGTCTACGCCAATTGATATGGCGCCTTTATGGGTAAACTTAACTGCATTGCTAACCAGGTTGTTTAATACCTGGCCGAGGCGCAATGAATCGCCCATAAAACAGTCGGGCAGGTGCTCATCAAATTTTACCGAGATGGTGTTCTCCCGTTCGCTTGCGCCGTTATTATTGGCGCTTACAATGTCATTAACCAGTTTTTTAATACTAAAAGGCGCCTCCTCCAGATCAAGCTGACCAGCTTCAATTTTGTTAAAATCAAGTATATCGTTTATGAGCACCAATAAATTATCGGCCGATGTTTTTAGCGTTTTCAGGTTATCTACCTGGTCTGTCCTGGGGTTGCTTTTTAACAGCAAATGGCCCATGCCGATTACGGCATTCAAGGGGGTGCGTATCTCGTGACTAACCACCGAAAGAAATTCAGATTTGGCAAGACTGGCCTTTTCAGCTTCTTCCTTCGCTATTAACATTGCATGCTCCGCTTCTTTGCGCCTTGCAATTTCTACGTTCAGCATATCTACAATTTCCAGCAAATCGTCATCATTGCCAATGTTGGCTTCATTATTATCAGTTTTGATATTACTGAGCGTCCGTTTTAATTTTTTTACCGAGAACCTCCTTATTTCAACTTCTTCTTTTAACCTGCTGTTTATTTCATCAAATTCCTGCTGGCTGACAGTAAATGCATGATCGGACAATTCCTTATCGCGGTCAAAAGCATGATACGAATCATTCACCGCTTCAATAAAACGGATAAAGTTTTCGTTACCGGTACACTGTTCACCCAAATGTTTGGTAACCTGCCGCTTTAATAATTTATGATGTGCCATCACTATAGTTCGTTAAAAGTGGTTATCGTCATGGTTTGGTTGTGCAATTCACATTTTGCGTTTGGTTTCATCGGCGAAATTTCGCCGTATGAGTAAAATCCGGATAAGAGCGTGCCGTCGCCAAAAATCTCCTTGATGGCTTCAACTTCTTCGTCTATTCGTTTCCCCAGTATTAGCTTTCGGCCAACACAACTTATCAGCAGCGCAAATTTGGGTTTTTCGGAACCGGGGCCGGGAAAATGGGAAAGCGAATTAGCGGCAGCGTGGGTAGCAGCGTCGACTAATTTATCGAAATTAGCTTTCATAAACCTGACGTACGAACCCTCCGGTATATCGCCTGCAAAAACCATGGATTGTTCGTCGTTGTCGATAGACAGGATAGTTCTCACGACAGAATCCGGGCTGCCTTCGGGACGGATATATAATGGAAATAATAATGCCGAACCGGGCAGTTCGTCGGCATATTTGCCCAGGTATTGTTTGTATAACTCCAGCGCGCTTTTATTGTCAATTTCGAACAGGCGATTTGAAACTGAACGGGTAACCTTTTTTTCGGGCCCGAATATTTCCCAGCCCCCTAAGGAGCTGTGCCCTATTTTTAAGCTATCGCCATAAAAGCCTACGGCAACAATATTCCCTTTGGCGGGGACCTGGTTAATACCTACCAGGGTGTAATTAAATTTAGCAGCATCGCCCGCCAGACCGCCTGTTACCGGGATATTTCCTTTATTTACACTTTCAATTCCTTTCACCAGCTGGCTGCCGTTTACAAGCCCGCCATCGGAAATAACGAGGACATAGCAAAGCCCCTCCCCTTCCAACCCACCAAACAGGGCTTTTCCCGCCTCAAAACTATCCGGCATGTCGTTTATGTTGATACTTACTGTTTTGATGCCGGTTTTTTCAAACTCAATCGCCACTATCGAAGCCGAATCATCATAAACGGCGGCATCATAAATTTCGCCAGAAGTGGAGCATAATAATATATCTGCAGCCGGATAATCTATCCTTAGTTTGCCATAGATATTATCGCTTAAAAGCAATTCCTTACCGCAAAACCCCAACACCAGCATTGGGGCCGTTTCCGGTCAGTTGGTCTCCGGTTTCTTCAGTAAACTTTCCGCCGTTATATAATTTTTGTGCTACTTTCATTTTCTGTTTTTATTTAACCGGATATTCTTTTTTCATTAACCCTATCACTTTAGCAATTATCTTTTCGGTTTCGTCCAAAATTTGGGGCAGCTGCGGGTCGTCAATTTTTTGCTTGCCTGTATTTTCAATCCCCCGGATAACCTCTGTTAACGAAACGATCTTCAAATTATCGATGCTTGGTTTCATTTTATGCGCGATGGCGCCCATTCTTTCCAGGTCGTTACCATAGTAGGCGCTTTTCATTTCTGCTATCATCGGCGGGGTTTGATCGCAAAACATAATCACCATTTTTTCAACAAAGGCATCATTTCCCCTGCTTATTGCTTTTAACGAGGATAAATCATACAGTGATCCGGTTTAGGCTTCGGGCTTCTTTAAATGGCTTGGATACATAATCATTCATGCCAGCGGCAAGGCACTTTTCGTTTTCGCCCCTGATTGCATTTGCCGTAAGCGCAATTATCGGAATGCTTGTATTGAGCTGTCTGATCATGCGGGTGGATTCGAACCCGTTTAATATGGGCATCTGGATATCCATTAAAATAACATCCGGCTGCAGGCGTTCAAATTCGTCGATGGCTTGCTGGCCGTTGACTGCGTTTATGATTTCGGCCCCGTAGTTTTGAAGAAAAATAGAGGCAACCAGGCGGTTCATATCATTATCATCGGCAA
>Ga0206855_10269_pt1 | contig 14974 bp, 15 predicted proteins | sample Alteio_BWOrgCont_51_FD_152637 | JGI IMG/M metagenome (GOLD analysis project Ga0206855, IMG submission 152637) | Enriched cells from forest soil in Barre Woods Harvard Forest LTER site, Petersham, Massachusetts, United States -... | ecosystem: Environmental > Terrestrial > Soil > Temperate forest >...
AGACGACTGATCCCACGGAATAGCATGCTGACCCCACAAGTACGCGGAAATAACACTATGGACGAATAATCAGAAACTGCCTCATGCCGCCAAAGGCTGTACGAGCCAACACCACCGAAAGACTCTTATCGCGATCGCCTGCGCATTGTAGTCCGGTTCGTTTTCCCGAATTGATTTCTCTCGGCCTTATCCCACATGCGAAAGCCCCCGCGAAATGCATTTGCGTTACTGCCCAAACGGCAGCCCTTCGGGAGTTCCCTCAACTTCTTGGCATTGCCTCCACCGAGAACAATTTCGTCGGGTTGCAACGCGTTGCTGAGGTGAGCCACAGCGCCTGCGACGTCTTTGCACCATTTTGCGCGTCCCCGCTTTTCCAAGCGCCGCCGCCCAACGTAGTCCTCGTAGGTCCCCCTCCTGTAGTGAAGATGAGCAAGCTCCAGAGGTTCAACTCGGCCGTTGATGACAAGGCACGAACCAAGGCCTGTGCCTAAACCCAAAAAGAGCATCTTCCCTTTCTTGTAGGAGCCTAGTCCTTGCATGGCCGCGTCGTTGATGATTCTGACCGGACACCCGAACGCTTTTTCAAAGTCAAAACCGACCCATCCCTTGGCTAAATTGTGAGGTTCGGCTTTGGGACGATTCTCGCGCACCGGTCCTGGGTATCCAATCGACACGACCTCGTACTTCCAGTCCTTGGCAAGTTCTTGTACTTCAGAGACCATTCGCTTGGCGGTCATGCTCCGTCCGGATGGAACCCTTCGCCCCTGTTTGTGCCCTGAGGCGAGAATTTTAACGTTGGTACCGCCCACGTCGATGGCCAATACGTTCATAGAATTTTGAGACGGATCTCGCGACACAACGTCGGCCTGAAGTCGTCGCGGCAACTCCATGTTCTCACTGCGGATAGTTTTTGGGGGACTGACAAAATTAACAGCGCCTTCAACAGACTCGGAGCAACTTGTTGGCCGCCGTAGCTGAATGCAAATTGCTGATAAATCCTCTTCTCAGGATGTGGCTTTCCGCCAATTCCCACTCTCCGACAAGTCCTGCCAGCTCAACCGGTCGATGCAACACCGTCCAATCAGTTGATCGGACAATACTTCACCCCGGAGCAACGATCTGTCTGGTTGTATTCAATCAGACCTATACAGAGTAGTGTTTTTTTGAATCAAGCCTCGCGGCCGACTTTCGCCCTGAGAACTCCTGCAAGTAGACGGGGCGAGCAAGTGTTGCAACGACTCATTGAGACCACCCCGTTTCTCAGGACCCGAGACGATAATGTCTCCTGGCTGGACGGATCATCCCCTTTCGAGCACGCTGGCCGAAATCGTTGTTGCTCCCTACTCAGACCTCTTTCCCGCAGCCTGTAAGAAGTCCCAGCTCCCGGACACTTAATTACCGAGCAAGATGGTCGCATCGAAGGGAGTTAGAAAGTGAAACAACTGTTGTTTCTGGCAGTGATAGGGATGAGCCCTTTGCTCCTACGGGCACACTCAAGTGCAGCGGCACCCCAGGATCAGAACACGAAGCAGGATGCGAAGAACACGGCGAAGGATGTGGGGAAGAATAAAAAAATGCCGGCAAATAAACAAACAGGCGGCGAAAAAGACTACCGATGCCACCAGCAAAGCTAGCCGACAAAACTGCCCAGACCGGCAACAGCAGTGCGACGGACGCTGAGAAGGGTGCAGACAAAACCAAGGACGCCGTGACGAAGTGAGGGTTCGAGTCTCATCGCCATTAGTCGTTTGCCGCGGTAAACCTTCGATGGTCAAGGAGGTTAAATGAGATTCGTTCTTAGACTAATTGCGTTCAGTTTGCTCGTGTTCGGTTTGCCCATTTTGATTTCGCAGAGAACGCTAGCGCAGCCTGTTGTGCGCGTCGCGCCCCCGCCCCCTGTTCGCGTCGGAGTAGTCGGAAAGCCACCCGGGATCGGATATGTATGGATTGAGGGATACCAACGCTGGGACGGCAAAAAATATCTGTGGGTCTCAGGGCGTTGGGTTCGCCCCCCGCGCGCTGGTGCAGTCTGGGTGGCCCCCACCTGGGTGCGACAACGAAATGGGTGGGTACTTGACAAGGGATACTGGCGCTGACCACTAGGATTACTGACTGATAGATCGGCAAACAGGTTGCAAGGAACGTGGAGATGTCCTGTCGACGCGCCGGGCTAAATCGTCCAGCATTTGTGAGCTTGGGGGTAGAGGCCAATGTTGAAAGCGCAAGCGGAATCCTTCATTCGCAACCTGATTGGGGCAGCATTGCTTTTAGGCTCCTTCGGAGTTGCGCCCCTCATTCCGCAGACTGCGACAGCGCGAATCAACCGCACACCTGTTCAACCGAGATCTACGGTGCCCTCAGCAACGCCTGCCGACGTCGTCCGCGCGACACTCGACAATGGAATGAGAGTGGTGGTCATCCGAAACCTGCTGGCTCCGGTGGTAACCGTGGAGCAGAACTATCTCGTGGGAGGCGACGAGAGTCCGGAAGGCTTTCCGGGAATGGCGCACGCCCAGGAACACATGGCGTTTCGCGGGTGTTCAGGGCTGACTGCGGATCAGATGGCTGCGATTTTTGCGCAGTTAGGCGGTTTCGGCGACGCCGATACTCAGCAGAATATCACTCAATATATTTCCACCGTTCCTGCGGCGGACCTCGACATTGCCTTGCGAGTCGACTCTGCGTGCATGCAAAGCATAGAAGATTCCGACCAAGAGTGGATAAAGGAAAAGGGCGCAATTGAGCAGGAGGTGGCCAGCGACCTTTCGGACCCAAAGTATAAATTCCTAATTCGATTGAACCAGGATATGTTCGCCGACACGGTTTGCGCAAACGATTCGTTGGGGACCAAGGAATCCCTCGATGCGACGACGGGAGACATGCTGAAAAGGTTCTACCAGGATTGGTATGCACCGAATAACGCCATCCTGGTGATTGCTGGGGATGTGCAGCCAGACGAGGCACTCGGGGTGGTCAAAGAGCTTTACGGCGGCATTCCTCGGAAACAACTCCCGCCGCGCCCCGAAATCAAGCTTCAGCCGGTAAAGTCCGAGAGCTTCACGCTGGAGAGCAATCTCGCTGATCTCCAGGTTTTCATCGCATTTCGTATGCCTGGCGCCAGCAGCCCGGATTTCGCGGCGACAAAGATACTCGTCGACGTACTTGCGAGTGAGCGTGGAAACCTGTACGAAATGGTGCCACAAGGAAAAGCCATGCTCACCGGGTTCGACCTCGCTGAAACGTATCGTATGGGAAGTGTGGCCTTCGCCTCTGCGGTGCTGCCTGCTGGTGAGGACCCTGCCTCGGCGCTGGCAGAGATGCGTGAGATTCTTCGTGATTATGCGGCCAATGGCGTGCCGGAGGGGCTTGTCGAAGCCGCTAAGCGATGGGTAATCACCAGGTCGCAGTTTCGCCGAAATTCAATTCCAGGGCTGGCGGAGGTGTGGTCGGATGCGCTAGCGGCCAGGGGCTTGAACTCGCCTGATCAGGATGTCGAAAGGGCGAAACGGATCACAGTCCAAGACGTGAACCGAGTAGCAAAGGAATACTTGACCGACTCAAACTCCGTTGTGGCAACGCTAAAACCAGTGTCGAGTGGCGAGCCGGTTTACCAAAAAGGATTCGGAGGAACGGAGCAGCTGACGTCTACTCCAACAAAGCCCGTGACGCTGCCGTCATGGGCTTCATCCCGACTTCTGAACCTTGAACTGCCGCCGCCGAGTCCTGTGCCATTTGAAATGGTGTTGCCCAACGGCATTCGTCTCATCGTGCGGCAAGAGACGATGACTCCGACGATCACGTTGCTCGGCGATGTACGGCACAACAGTGAGATGCAGGAGCCGCGAGGCCAAGAGGGCATCTCGGACGTGCTCGACGAGCTATTTTACTATGGAACCAAAAGTCACGACCGCGTTTCCTACCAAAAGGCGCTGGACGACATCGCGGCCGACCAATCTGCCGGATATGGCTTCTCCCTTGAGGTGCTGAAGGAGGATTTCTCGCGTGGCGTAGAGCTGCTGGCCGAAAACGAAATGCACCCCGCTTTGCATGCCGAGGCGCTCAGAATCACTCAGCGGCAAATGTCACAACACGTTGCCGGCCGCATGAAGAGCCCCGCTTATCGAATTGACCGCGCTCTTGCAGTTGGTCTTCTGCCACCGAACGATCCTGACCTTCGCGAGGTGACGCCGCAAGCAGTGGCGTCGCTTACGCTTGCTGACGTTAAAAACTATTACGTCAAAACCATACGACCAGACCTAACGACCATTATCGTGATCGGAGACGTTACGCCGGACGAAGCTCGCAAGGTCGTCCAGAAATGGTTCGGACCTTGGAAGGCGCGGGGTCCAAAGCCAGACCTTGAGTTGCCAGCTATCTCACCAAACAAACCCTCGGCAGCGATCATCCCGGACCGGACCCAACTGCAAGATTCGGTAAATCTCTCTCAAATGATTCCCATAAATCGCTTCGATCCTGACTACTACTCACTGCAGCTTGGCAATCATGTTCTCGGCGGAGGGTTCTACGCAACACGGCTGTACCATGATCTAAGGCAGACCACCGGCTATGTCTACTATGTAGACGTTGACATGGACGCTCTGGAGACTCGCACGGTTTACACCGTGAGCTACGCCTGCGATCCGACGAACACCGCGAAAGCGCGCGAAATGATTCAGCTGGATCTCACCACGATGCAGAAAGAGGACGTCGCTCCGGCCGAGTTGCAACAGGCCAAGGCTTTGCTGCTGCGCCAGATTCCGTTGGATGAATCGAGCCAACGCAGAATCGCCGCCGGGCTACTTGGGCGTGGTCAGTTCGGCCTTCCGCTCAACGAACCGGAGCGCGCGGCGAAACTATATTTCGGCATGACTGCGAATCAAGTGCGCGTAGCGTTCGCGAAGTGGATTCGTCCGGATGGATTTGTGCAGGTTGTCCTCGGACCAGCGTCACAGTACGCCGCGGCCGATGAGCATATCCTTCCCGGTCATTCAGCGAATCATTGAGGACACGCGGTGCAAGGAAGTAGCCGTCGCGCTCGGGATTTGCGTCAAAAGTACAGAGATTCGCCGCTCCAACATCTTGCGCAAATTAGAAATGCATTCGTCACCGAATTTGAGCGCTAACCTTAAAGTACAGCATACAGCAGATGGAGTTCAGCCCCTAACATGCTTGTCATTTCCGAACAGCATGATCTATGGGCTGCCCGTCCAGAACTTGAAAAAAAGTCCAGAGGAGGATATCGAACATGTCAGAAAGTAGAAATCTTCTCGAGCCCACTGAGGAACAGATTCGTGAACGTGCGTACAAGATTTATCTCGCGGGCGGAAGCGAAGACGGGCACGACCTTTCTGATTGGCTCACCGCCGAGCGCCAACTAAAAGAGTTGAATATATACAGACCTGTGGTTGCAGAAAAGGCGCGGTCAGCCACCGCGGGTAAGTAAGACCACACGTCGCCGAGGTTCGCCGCCTTCAAAGAAGAGTGAACTGAAGACACACGAATCGTCACGTCAAGCCCGTTTTTTTTCGTCTTGAAAACCCCTAAATGGATGTGCGCACAGAATGTCGAATTCATGTGTGTTAGCTGGGTTGCTACAGAGCTGTTCGAGACGAATCGCCCCCTCCGCATTGCCTTGCGCCAGCAAGAGGGCGTACAGGCACTCATCCATTGAAGCTGATCAGGTAAGTCGTTTACGATCAAGGACGACAGTTTTTTGGTAGCTTCCATCGGAGTAAACGATCCTCGTTCGATCGCGGCATCAACATCAAGCCCTTCTGTATTGAGGATTTGAATAAGGCTGTCGAAATGTGATTTGGTAGGGGCTGCGATGACTGGCTTATCCGCCTTTAGGGCGGCCACGATAAAACGAGTAAGGACCTCTAGAAGAACCGTCTCGTCCGGAACTTGAGCAGCCGTATTCTCGCCAATCTCAGCCTCAAGATCCCCGCCGACAAATTGCTTGCCCCCGAGAACAGTTTCGATACCGCTCAGTAATTCGCTTGCGAGACGTAGTTTGTAAACGTAGACCACCGCACCCAAACTAAGGGCTTCTCTCACGACATCCGACGAAGACTCTACGCTCAGGAACAGAACTTTTGCGCTAGGTACGTGGTCGCGCAGTCGCCTTGCCACGTGTAATCCACTTAACGTCGGCAAGTCGATATCAAGAAGAATCAAATCCGGCCGCAGTACTTTGGCTTTCTGGACGGCTTCCAACCCATCTGACGCTTCGCCGACAATCTGGAGCTCATTCCTCGGTTGCAATATCGAGCGAACCACTCTGCGGAACGGCTCGTAGTCATCGACTACAAGCACCTTAAGCACCAATTTTCCTCATTCTCCTTCCAAGCAAACTTCGTCCGAAGGGTTGTGAGAAGTCTGCGGGGATTGCATCTCATTGTCAACTCAATGTAAGACATGCCAGTTTTCAGCCAAATAGATATATTCATATCGAATATGAGCATAGAGAACCGTTAGCTCTCGCGTCAGATAATCGGAAATAGAATTGAAGTAAATAGGTAAGCGTGTTATACCGCCTCCCATGAATGAGGAGCCAAAATCGGCCAGTCGTGATGACCAGCTCTTCCTTAGTGTTTTTCAGGCGAGCCCAATCGGAATTGCGCTAGAGGACCTAGAAGGGCGGCCCTTGTTTGTCAACCCGGCGCTGTGCTCTATGCTGGGGTTCAGCGAAGAGGAAATGCGTAACAAACACTGTGTCGAGTTTTCTCCTCCCGAAGACGCAGAAAAGGATTGGGCGCTTTTTGAGCAGTTACGAGCGGGTTCGATAGATCGCTATCAACCGGCGAAGCGTTTCTTTCGACGCGATGGTTCGCTGATTTGGGGTCGTTTGAGCATTTCTCTGATGGGAAGTGGTCCATCTCGGCTTGTGGTCGCCATGGTGGAAGACTTAAGCGAGAACAAGACCGGGCAAGACGAGCTGCTACATTCCGAGGCAAAGGATGAGAAGCTGGCAGGCCGTCTCATCCAGGCGCAGGAGGAGGAGCGAACCAAGATTGCCCGAGAGCTTCACCGCTACATTGACAGCCTGACCGTCCTGGCTATAGATCTAGATCGCTTCGGGCAACAAGCTCCCGAATCGCTTGCTGAAGCCAGCCAGCAAATCGGGGAAGCAAGGCAACAGGTCAAGGATATCGCAAGCGATATCCAGGTTCTGTGGCGCCTGCTGCACTCTTCGACGCTGAAATACCTGGGGCTCGCGGCGGCTGCCGCCAGCTTTTGCAAAGAGCTTTCCATTCGGGAAAAAGTGAACATTGACTTTCACTGTGAAGACATCCCGAAAGAACTGCCCAAGGAAATCTCTGTATGTCTTTACCGCGTCTTGCAGGAAGCCTTGGAAAATGGGATTAAGCATGGCAGGGCACGAAATTTTGAAGTATCGCTCCGCGGTGAATCGAGTGAGATTCAACTGACCGTGCGCGACTGGGGGGTTGGTTTTGATCCCGATGAGGATATGAACGGGCCCAGGCTCGGCCTCACCAGTATGCAGGAACGCCTGAAACTAGTTGATGGGAAACTCTATATCGAATCGCAAGCTAAGCAAGGCGCAACGATCCACGCTCGCGTGCCCCTTAAGACTTAACCAGTTGGGGGTAGATTCATTTCGTTTGTGAAAGCTTGCCGGTCCGCCCTAACTGCTGAGAAGGCATCTCCTCGGAACGTCGCTTGAAGCAGATTCCCAATCTCCGTAAGGCCGTATCGGGAGTTATCCTTGTTCGAGACACTGAATCCTTGGCCGCCTCGGACCTGCAATGTGCTTTCTGGCGTGATTCTTCCGCTCAGGAGTTCTCTGTATTCCGTCGAAGACCCCAGTTCCGCAATCATCGATATTCAACTTTCCTTCCCGCTAGTGAGCGGAGATGGAACGTGGACGTAATCTCACGTTCCCGGAGGAAGAAAGGACCTAAACCGGCGATGAAAGCACCTATCGACAGGGCTCACACCCGTTCTCCCGCCCCGGAAATGAAAGAAGCACAGGCGGAGCGGATCAAGAGCGAGAAGTTCTTTCAAGCTTTATGTCAAGAAGCTTCCATTGGCATTACGCTAGAAGACCTCGAAGGGCACATTTTATTTGCGAATCCGGCTCTTTGCTCAATGCTCGGCTACACAACAGAAGAACTGCGAGACATGAGTTGTTCAGCATTTTCGCATCCAGAAGACCAGAAGCAAGAAGGGCCCCTTTTCCAACAACTTTGCGCCCGGCGGATCGACCACTACAAACTGGACAAGCGCTTCATTAGAAAAGGGGGATCGCAGATTTGGGGTCACGTAAGTATTTCTCTGCTGGATGCTCGGCACCGAACAGCTCCGCTAGTGATTGGAATGGTGCAGGATATAAGCGAGAAGAAAGCTACGGAGGAGCAACTGCGAACTTCCGAGAGGGGTCTGCGCGACGTCGCCAGTCGGCTCATGCAGGCACAAGAGATTGAACGACAACGGATTAGTCGCGAACTCCATGACGACATCGGCCAACGGTTTGCCCTTCTTACGATTCAGCTTGAGCGGCTGCACCAGGATCTGCTTAAAGCGGGCCAGGAAGCCCAAAGCTGTACCGCATTGAGGCTTTACAAGTCCGCTGAAGAGCTTGCGACGGATATCCACGAACTATCTCACGAACTCCATTCCTCCAAGCTTCGCCATCTGGGATTACCCGCTGCCTTGAAGGAACTCGCCCGGAAAACTTCGTCACAGCAGGGTCTTCGCGTCGACTTCCATGCCGGTCCTCTCCCAAAGAACTTGTCGCCTGAGCTAGCAATGTGCCTTTTCCGGGTTGGGCAAGAGGCGCTAAGCAATGTAATAAAGCACAGCCGGACACGTAACGTTGAGATGGATGTCACAAAAACCGATAGCAGAATCGTCCTCAAGATTAAAGACTTTGGCATTGGGTTCGAGCCGGAGGTCTCCTCATCGGGCATCGGGCTTTCCACGATGCGAGAGCGCCTCCGCATGTTTGGGGGCAACCTCTTAGTGAACTCCTCACCCGGGAAAGGGACAGAGATCATCGCCGAAGTGAGCCACTGAACCGGCATCTGCCGCGGCTATCCCTATCTGACATACCGGCAGGTTTGCGACTTCTCTAGTCCGTGCGATGAGCGCTGAGGCCTTACTTCCAAGGAGCACGCCACAACAGCTAGCGTCTGCCGGTTTTTCCATTTTCCGTTCGTCACGCGTCCTCAAACTTAGGGACCATCCTGCTTGTTCCTATTTCCAGACCGCTAAGTAGGTAGGGGAGCCGAGCGACACTTGTGAGTTGTCGATCTATTGTCCAGTTCCTCCGAAAGGGACCTCTATGCCGACAATTGCGCCTGTCTGCGTGAGGCTAAGACCGAACCGATTTCTCGAACTACTATTGTTAGCGTTAAGGCGCGAACCTAATTGATAACCCGCATCTACATTGAGATGCTTGGTTATCCGAAGCCCAAGCTGGCCGACCGAAGATAAAAAGTTCCCGTAGCCAAAGAAGTACATGCCGTAAACATCGCCTTGAACGTAGAGGCGCGGAGAATTTGTCAAGTAGAAACGGACCTCCGGACCGAGGACGGGGATCGGCACCAACCGCGAGGCCGAGGCTGACAGATGTCGGACGCCATCACCTGTGATCTGTGCTGCGGCATTGAAGGACGCCCGCGAATCATACGTGTCAATTTGTACTGCGATTCCCAGATGCCCCCGCCTCCGCCGGAGGATGTCGTACTGGTAGCCCGCCGCATAAAGGTTTGCCTTCAATTCGCTCTGCGTGGCGAGACCAGCGGCGAAAGTCTGGCCCTGGAACGTGATCGTTCGTGAGAGCACCGTCTGACGAGATGTCGTGAATGGGGTGGCCACAAAGTAGAGATGGTTTTTCCGGGTGAACTTCCAGTCAATCTTGCCTGCAAACGTTGAATAGGAGCTAAACTCGGTGTCCTTTTTAAGGTCAATAACGCCGCCACCAATCGCGCTCTGGAGGGTTCCTGAAGGTTGCGAGTAGAACCACGCGGCAGTGATCTTGATTGCGTAGGAATCGAAATCATCGTCGCCAGCGGCACGAAGCCGCGGAACGGCCGCAACCAGCCCGACTAACGCCAGGGAACAGATCAGTCTAAGCAGCAGCAATTTTGGATTCTTCATGGTTCACGTTTAGCTCGGGATTGGCCGGTCGTTTGCTCATCCCGTGCTAACGACTGTCCTCGGTGTAGATCCATTAAAGGATCGATCGGTATTGCGATGAACTGTCATAACTTACAGGGCTGCGAGCATAGAAATCTGCGATTGGAAAGGGCCGGAGGCCGCACTCGTCGTCGCCACGACGATTCCAGTCAGGCACGATCTGACTCATGACGCGCACAAACTGTATTCGAACGCCCAGATCATGGCGTCAGTGCGCTGACTATGGTTTCTGTCGAACCCCGAGACGTTACTGGTAAGTTTGCCAGTGTCGACGTCCGCACGGGACTGTTAGATGTGCTTCTGACGGTCAGTTCGCGTGGGCGACACGATAATTGGCCGCAATCTGAAGCCGCCCGACACAACATGTGATCGGTACGCCCTTAGCGCCTGGCCAAGAAAGTGATTCTGCGAGGTCGAGAGCAGCTCAAACGTGAGCGCGAAGACTCACCCGGCTCGACACTCGAAGGAACCAGGAGGGATGAAAATGAAAAGAGTACGTATTCTTGTCAGTTTAATGACGATTCTCGCCCTAGATGGCGTGGCCGCGTGGGCACAGAAGGTTAATGTTGACTGGGATCAGACTGCGAACTTCCAAGGCTATGGAACTTATGCATGGGCCAAAGGAACGCCCGCCAAAAATCCGCTAATGGACGAAAGAATAGTGGCTGCCGTGGACAAGCAACTGGCCGCCAAGGGGCTTAGAAAAGTAGATTCAGGTACGTCTCCCGACCTTCTCGTTGCCTACCATGCTTCAGTCAACAGCAAGACACAGCTGGACACTACGAACATGGGTGGCTACGGGTGGGGCTATGGTTGGGGCGGAGGGGGCTCCAGTACAACAACGGTCAAGGAAATTCCAGTTGGAGAACTTATCGTTGATATAGGAGATCCAAAGACTAAGAAAATGCTCTGGCAAGGCACCGCCACGGACACGCTCAGCGACAATCCCCAAAAGAATACAGACAAGATTGACAAGTCTGTCGAAGATATGTTCAAGAAATTTCCTCCTCCTGCGAAGAAATTAGAGGACTACGGGTATGGCGAAGCCCTTTTGCACGCCGCTGAGCCAGTAGGGGCGAGGGAAAATGGAAGTTCTTGAATGGATACGCTCGCACGCTCTGGCTCTGCCTCACTTGGCGATATTTGCGTTAGCACTGGCGATCATAGTTGGCGTTCCGCGGCTTTCGCGCAAGCTGCGGCTCCCGGCTGTAGTGGGTTTGTTGCTCAGCGGAATCCTGATTGGTCCCCACGTTCTTGGGATCTTCGGGGAAAACACGCCAATCGCGGACTTCTTCTCCGAGTTGGGAAAGCTACTCCTGATGTTTTTTGCCGGCCTTGAGATTTATCTGGCTCTCTTTCGACAGGCACGGCGCAAGGCAATTACCTTCGGCCTCTTCACCACCGGGACTCCTCTCCTGCTGGGCACGGCTGTTGGTCTATCGTTCGGATACCACACCATCGCGGCTGTGGTGTTGGGTTCGCTGCTAGCGTCGCATACCCTTCTGGGTTTGCCGATCATAGCTCGCCTGGGCGAGACCCGGCTTGAGCCGATCACCGTGACCGTCGGAGCGACTGTTATGTCTGACACGCTGTCCTTAATCGTGTTTGCCATCTGCGCTTCAACTTTTAAGAGCGGCTTTTCGGCGTCGACCCTTGCGGTGCAACTCGTCGAGATTGCCGTCTTTGTTCCGCTGATCCTTATTGGCTTGAGCCGCTTGGGAGCCTACATCCTGAAGAAGGTGGAAAATGACGAGGACTCCTATTTCATCGTCATGCTTGCAATCCTTGCAGTGGCGGCCGTCCTCGCAGACAGCATCAATCTGCCGGGCATTGTCGGCGCATTCCTGGCCGGACTGGCGTTGAACGCGGCGGTCCACGACAAGCCGGCGAAAGAGAAGCTGGAGTTCTTCGGTAATTCCTTATTCATCCCGAGTTTCTTTATCGTCACCGGGTTCCTGATCGACCCGTGGGTGTTCATTCGCAGCATCCTTAACAACTTTGCTCTGGCCTCGGCTGTCATCCTCGCGCTGCTCATCGGGAAGTGGATAGCGGCGGAAATCGTGGGGCGGAGATTTGCTTACACTCGTGCCGAAAGGATGACGGTATGGTCCCTCACGCTGCCGCAGGTGGCTGCGACACTCGCAGCTGCACTCGTCGCCTATGATACCTTCGACCGCGCTGGGCAACGACTCGTGGATAGTCAATTGCTCAACGTAGTTCTCGTGTTAATGCTTACCACCGCCATCCTTGGGCCCGTTCTGACCGAGCACTTCGCACCTCGGATGGTCCGATCTTCGGCCGCTAAAGAATCTCCGTTAGACCGGGTCGCGTGACGGTTGACTGTGGAAGGCGGAAGCTGTCCAGTCTGCGGCCGCTTGCGGGACCTGCTTCTTACGCTGCCACTTCAGACCGCCCAAGATCTTGCACCCGTAACCCCCATCCAGTGGTTATACGGTCCTGACGAGCGTGGTGACGAACTCAGTGATGACCCTGAGCTGGAGCTGCTCCTTACGGCCCGTAGAAGAAGCAGAAGGACGGGATTCCGTCGTCGCCCAGCACGCTCTAGACCCACTTCTTTTCGAAACCCTTCGATCAGTGTGCTGACTTCCGGTATCCAGAGTTAGTTACGTTTACCGAAAGATTTTTTGCATTGGCAAGTAGAACTTCAGTCGCCGGGTATCCCGTCCCATCCTGTAGAGCCGAGAAGCGAACATCCAGGGTGACGGCATCCTTGGGATCGTCCAGGTACGTAGCGACCGTCAGCCCCATCACCCGGTTGCTGGCGGGGTCGACTTCCACCGACAACACGTCGCCGGGCTTGGCGTAGTCGCGGAGGTTCACCCGTGCCCCCTTGCCCCCACCCGGTAGGTCCAGGCTGACCTTGCCTGCGTCCTTCACGGCCTGGATTCGAGCCGGGTCGGGTGGGACATAGCTCTTCACCAGCGCCACCGCTTGCTTCATGTAGTCCGTCAGCTCTTCTTTCTTGTTCTCGGCGATTCGGCCCCTCAACCCGCGCTTCTTTTCCGGCGGCGGAGACGCCAACACCTCGACCTTCTGTAACGAGCCATCAGCGCCGTAATAGCATTGCTTCTGCTGCCGCGATTTTTCCTCGCCTTTAAGGCTAATCACGGTGGTCTCGATCCATTCATACTGCCGGATGTTCTGCTGGTCCCGGGCCACGGATTGCTTGAGCGCAGCCACGCGTTGCTCTATCGCCGACGACTGGGATCTCACAGTCGCCGGCGTCAGCATTAATGTCATGCTGCAAGCGGCAACAGCGAGGCGGGACTTCGAACTTCTCGCGTCGACGGTTTGTGTGCTCTGGGCGAACGCGATCGCCGCGCCAGATGGCGTGCCAGTTTGTCTATTCATGGTCGGTCTCCAGCCTTATCTTGAGAAATGTCACTACGACTCAGGGGAACGTTCCGCTGTCAAAAGTGCTAGTTATTTGCGCTTGATAAAAAACGACGAGTTGGTAGATAGATTTCCCATCCATCCAAAGAGTTCCGGCAAGGAATCATTTCTCCCCTGGGCATGGCAAGTGCTATAGAGCCAACTCGCTGACATAAATGGTTTCACAAGCCTGAAAAAGGGGGCCGAATTTCGGTGTGTCGAAACTCGGCCCCCAAAGAGCAACAGGAAGACCGGGACACTTCTTAAAAATTAAAGGTGGCACCAGCAAGGTAGCGATAACTGTTCTCATTTACCGCGCCGCGGGAGAATGAGTTGGAGAAACGAGTCAATAGATATCCACTTTCCACCGGTCTTATCGATATTGCTCGGCTGACGTGAATATCCAGGCCAACTCCACTGGTCAAAGCAAAGGCGTTGTTGTTTGGAGACGTGCCCACTACCCCTGATGCTGTAAATAGATGGCCATAAAGATTAGTATATGCCCCGCCGGCCAGCACTTCTCCGAAGGGCTCGAATTTGCCTCGCTTCTTAATGACAGGCCCAAACATATAAGTGAACGGATTGCCCTTACCGTCACTGTGCGACCACCCGGAAAGAGCGCGGTTCCCACGCGGATCCCGATGGCGGAAGTCTTACAGCCATACCCCTGTAGATCCATTCGATACCAAACCATTTAATTGGCGCGTAAGAGACGATAGATCCGCCCCGCCATTCGGGTTGTGAGACAGACTCTCTGCCACCAGCCGTTTTAGCTTCCTGGTTTTCCTTCTCCAGCTCGTTGAGCCTGTGATACCTGACAGTGTCCTACCAATTCCGCAGCCTCTAATATCCCGCCCAACGAAACCTGTTGCTGGAAGGAATGCGATGTCCGCGGGAAAAACGATCACGCCTGGCCCTGCATTGAATTCGGTCCTAACGCTCTGGAAATGTCCGAAGTGTCATTCATCCTTCTCGATCAAATCGTTCCAACATTTCCACTCACTGACATGTTTGATCTGTAAGGACACGCCACTTCATTTCTGCGGCGTTGAGAACTTCTCTGAGACGTCCGCTGCAGATGACACTTGTAGTGATTGCTACTTCGATGGTTGGTGGGAGCGCACCTAGCCTCGCCTGTAAAAATTGCGAGTTCCATTTGTAGCACCGCTGCCCTAGTTTCGAGCCTGGAAAAAGAACCAACCTCCGGCTAGAGGCCGCCCTTTCTTCACGGATCTCAAGCGGCCCCTAGCCTTTGCCTGCTCAAAGGAGAAAAGCTCGGCAAGTACAATGAGAAATCGGGCCAAATGCTATGACGAGCCCCTGTGGTTAGTGACAGTATTCCTTTTCCCAGCATTGCGTTAAGTTAGCGAAAGCGCAGTAATTCAATAACAGATTTCGTCCCGCGCTACTGTGAGAT
>Ga0206855_10272_pt2 | contig 14796 bp, 16 predicted proteins | sample Alteio_BWOrgCont_51_FD_152637 | JGI IMG/M metagenome (GOLD analysis project Ga0206855, IMG submission 152637) | Enriched cells from forest soil in Barre Woods Harvard Forest LTER site, Petersham, Massachusetts, United States -... | ecosystem: Environmental > Terrestrial > Soil > Temperate forest >...
CTCCCAGGCGAGCGATCGCATCATCGCCTTCCGCTTGCGCGAGGACTCCTTCTGCCGCGGAGACGTCCACCACGGTTGCTAAACCAGATCGATATCGGGCCTGTTGCTGCTGTTCGCTAGTCCGTGCAGCCGCAAGCTCGATGGGCGTGTTTGCTGACAGCTTGCAGGCTCCGGCGAGATTTGCCTGAGCCTGTTCAACCGCTGTTGTTACATCGCTGACCGCTTGGTCCAGGCGCGAATGCTCGGCCTGAACGTTCGCTTCCTGGACGCGACGTTGATCGCGGAGATTGAAAAAATCTAGGGCGGCAAAGGAAACTTGGATGCCTGCCGCCCAGTTGAGTATGTCCGGTGCAAGCCCTGCGGAGCCACCGGGAAATGGTCCGCTGGCATTCGTCCCTGCGCCCCTTCCGAAAACCACTCCGGAAGTGGTGAAGACCGGGACATAGCTGCGGTCAAGAAATCGCTTCTGAGCCTCCTGCTGAAGGTTCAGTGCATGCTCTTCAAGCACTGCCGGATGACGCGCTGCCGTGGTAACGGAAAGATCACTCATAGGTGGCGCGGTGAGAAGACCTGAAGCGTCCACTTCAGCTTGCTCTTGTTCTGTCTGCAGATACTCAGCGAGCGCGGCGCGCTTGATCGCAACCTGAGTCTCGACCTGAATCAATTGATTGCGTGCTAGTGCCAATTGCGCGTCGGCTTGGGAAGCATCCGCGCCAGGGCGGAGTGTGTTATTGACCAGAACATGAACTACTTTGTCGAAGGACTCGTAGCGTTGGACATTCGCCTTCGCAACTGTCACCAGTTGCTCTGCCGCAGCAAGATCAAAGAACGCGCTTCCTGCGTTCGCGCTCACTTGCAATTGCGTAAGGAGTGCGGCCTGTCTTGCTGCCTCACTCCCTTGTCGAGCCACCTCGACCTTAGCGCTTCGCGCTCCGAAGTCGAAGGGTTGCCAGCTAACCAAAGCACCACCCGAACTGTTCCAAGCGCTTCGCGTCGGATCGGCTGGGAGCACAGACCCGGTCACGCTGGGAATGGTCGCCTGTGGCAGCAAGAGTCCGAGGATGTTGTTTGCGGTCGCTCGATCGGTCTGCCAGAGGATGTCGGAGTGGGGCAAATAGGCGGTCTTGGCGACCCCAATGGCTCCGTGCGCGGCCCTCTGCTGGGCCTGTGATGCCTTGATAGAGGGGTAGTTAGCGCTTGTTGTTTCGATCACCTGTTCCAACGTCATGGCTGGGGGTCCGTTTTTCTCGGTTGTTTGGGCAATTGAGTTGACAGTTACTGCCGGTAACGCGAAGAAAGGCAGGCATATCGCGCTGCAGAGGACCAATGAATATCTACACATAGAAGAAACCAGCACTCCGGGTCAGGACAGATATCCCCAATCGCCCAAATCATATCATCGAAATTCGATACTATGATGTAAGTCGTCGATGGGAGCGTATCCTTTGGTCGTGCTATCACATCAACGGGAACTCTTTACCGGACTCATCCGCATCCATGTGCTGGTTCATGCCGCTCATGAGCCTCTTTTTGGCCTGGCCATGATGGAGGAGCTGAAGCATCACGGCTACCGGATTGGACCAGGAACTTTGTATCCACTCCTCCATGGCATGGAACGCAACGGACTTCTGGTTTCGGAATTGATGAACGTCAGTGGACGAAGACGAAGAGTCTACAAACTAACCAAAGCGGGAAAGAAAGCCTTGGAAAAAGCAAAGCTAAAGGTAGACGAATTGCACCACGAACTTCACGAAGATCGTCCCAGGAGGATCTCTCACCTGCATGAGGGAGAGCACAGTCGTTAATTGATCCAGATGAATGATTAGTCGGCATATCGTACACCTGCCAGCCAGAGCGACGCTGAGATCCACGTTTCAGGTTAGCCGGTCAATGTGCGCCACGAGCGCGAAAGGCTGATGAGGCCGAGTAGCGCGTAACTGGTTATCCGATGAGGGTAGACCCCTCGAAACCGGCTTGCAGGAGCAGGTTTCAAACCACCTTCGGCGGCTGTGGTCAAAAGCCCTGGTCGTGAGCACAGAAGGAAAAGGCCCGGCAAGACCGGGTCAGGTATCAGGCAAGAAGAGGACTACAAGGAAACCACTGTTGAAGTGTCGAAAGCTATGCAACGATGCCAAAACCGCGGGGAGTTGACTACTGCGGGACAAAGCTGCGACGGGACCTGTTTACGGGCGGAGCGGCATCCGGCATGAGAGGTGGCCTGAGCTTGCCAACGAGGCGGATTGGCGGAACGTGGGAACCTGAATTCCCGATGCGAACGGAGAAGCCACAAGTGGTAGCACCGCGAGGGCGAGAGTACGGATGCGGAGATTCAGGGGCGGGACAGCTCGTAGTAGCTGTGAAGTCCCCGATAAAGGGATGGAGCAAAGGGGCTGTGTCAAGGAGCCTGATTCAATGAGCCAACCAGTTGATGGGAGGAGCCCGAGGAATGAGGCAAAGCCGTTTTGTATTTCCAAGAAGGAGGTCTGGGAAGCGTATCAGCGAGTGAAAGCGAATAAAGGAGCGGCAGGGACCGATGGTCAAACGATCGAAGGTTTTGAAAGGAATTTGAAGAAGAACCTTTACAAGATCTGGAATCGGATGTCTTCGGGCAGCTACTTTCCACCACCAGTCAGGACAGTGAAGATACCGAAAAAGAGTGGTGGAGAAAGAAGTCTGGGAATTCCCACTGTGGCGGATCGAATCGCGCAACAGGTTGTGAAGGCAAGACTGGAGCCGGAAGTGGACTCAGGGTTTCATGCAGACTCCTACGGTTATCGACCGGGGAAGTCGGCGTTGGATGCCGTGGGTCAGGCGCGACAGCGATGCTGGCGTTATGACTGGGTCTTAGACCTGGACATAAGAGCCTTTTTTGACAATCTGAATCAAAGTCTACTGTTACGTGCGGTAAAGAAACACGCAGCGCAGCGGTGGATGGTCCTCTACATCGAACGCTGGCTGAAAGCGCCAGTGCAAGAGGAGGATGGGCGATTGACTCCTCGGGAAAAGGGTACGCCGCAAGGAGGCGTAGTCAGCCCACTGCTCGCCAATCTGTTTCTGCATTACGCATTAGACCGGTGGATGGCGGCGAATTATCCTCAGTCACCATTTGAGAGGTACGCCGATGATGTCATCGTGCACTGCAGGACAGAGATGGAAGCCGAGGAAGTGAGGAAGGCCGTCGCTGAACGGTTGCGGGACTGTGGACTGGAACTCCATCCGGAAAAGACGAAGATCGTCTATTGCAAGAATGAGTTACGGAAGGGAGAACACGCCAATGAGAAATCTGATTTTCTAGGGTATGAATTTAGACCGCGAACATCAAAGAGTCGCATTGGTAAGATCTTTCCGAACTTCAGTCCAGCAATCTCCGGCAAGGCAGCGAAGGTGATTCGAGACACGATACGAAGCTGGAAACTACCCAAATGTAGTGATAAGGCAATCGAAGAACTGTCTCGGCTCTACAATCCCATCATCCGAGGCTGGTTCCAATACTACGGGCGGTTTTACCGCACAGCGCTCTACTCGATCATCCGTCAACTGGACCGAGAGCTGGTCTTTTGGGCCAAAAGGAAATACAAAAAGTTGCGTCAACACATCCGGAGAGCCCGACACTGGATCGCGTGCATCTCGCGTCGCAGTCCAGAGTTGTTTGCTCACTGGCAGTTAGCACGTAGCACGGCTCCATGATGGGAGCTGTATGAGTCGAGAGGCTCACGTACAGTTCTGCGAGCGCCTCGGGGTGAAATTCCTCGGGGCGACTCTCCCACTTCCGCTGTGCCTGAACGAACTATCGGGAACCAGCAGCGTCCTAGAGGGAGAAAAGCTGCGTTTAAAGATCGCGGCGTGAGAAGAGAACCTGTGCCAACAAAATCACTAGAAGTGCATAGAAGGCGGCGTAAACCACCATGGCATTACTCGGCACCAATGTCCCGCTGAAGGGAGTGACACCAACGGTTCCAAGCAGCGGAGGCTGAAATTTGAAGGCAGCGCGCCGCCACAGGGCATCGCTAGGCATGATGAGACTTGAGAGAATTCCCAGATTGACGCAAGCTCTCACGTGTTGCAATGATCCAAACTGCTCGATCCATCCGCCAACAAAGGCCACGCCGTAGAGGCCGAGCGAGACGGCGCCACTGGTAAGCGATGAGAAACATGTACTCGCTGCCATGGTCACCCCGAGCAGCACCAGGGCTTGCAACCAGATCAGACTAAGCACAGCGAGGCCGTGTGGAGGACAGTATCCACTTTCGAGCCAGCTGATCAGGATCGAGCCACCCTCGATGAGCAACACATAGAGCGTCAGCATCCCCACAAAGCCCATCCACTTGCCAAGCACAAGGCACCAGCGTGCCACCGGCTTGGTGGCTATGGCGTGAATTGTGCCTGACGCGATCTCCCCAGAGAGTGTGTCGCAGGAAGCCAGCACTGCCATCAGAGAAGTCATCATACTTCCGGCATAGAGCACCATCATGGTCATCATGACCATGCCTTCGCGAAAATCGACAGTCGAAGTCTGGTGCCTCTGGTGTTTCAGAACGAAATGAAGCGCCGTCCAGAAAAGAGCCAGGAATGCGACGCCTGCCAGCATGGCGATCCAGAGAATCTTGCGTCTTGCCGCCTCACGAAAGGTGACTCGCGCCATTAGCAAAATTGTACGCACTGCGCCCGGTCCGGGCGAAAGACCAAAAGCGGATGGTTCAGCCCCGGCTCGCTCGATAGCTGTTCGCTCGTTTGCCGGCGGTTCGGGAGTGCCCGCGGGCAGGCGCACGTCGATTGCGTTCTCTCTCATAGGCCCGGGTCCGGTCCCATCATCTGCAAAAACAAGTCTTCGAGGCTTACTCGTTGCGGGACGACGGAGAAAACGTCCGCGCCGGCCTCGACCAGGCAGCGAACAACCTCTGGAACATGATCTACTTTTACCACGCGCAGTCGCAGAACCTGCCCCTCGAGGCGAAGGTCCTGCGTGAATCCTTTGAGCTGCTCTACCGTGGCGGAGTTAACACGCGCGACTCTGATTTCAACTTCCGTCTGAGCTGACGGCCACGCGCCCATCTCATACATGCTGATGATACGGCCATCCCGAATAAAGGCTACACGGTCGCAGCTTTGCTCGACTTCGCCGAGTAAATGCGAGTTCAGAAAGACTGTGGCGCCGCGACTACACTGCTCGGCGATAATTTCGCGCACAAGCTTACGTCCGGCCGGATCGAGGCCGGAAGTGGGCTCGTCCAGAAAGAGGATTTCGGGGTCGTTGACGAGTGCCTGCGCCAGGCCGACGCGCTGCATCATTCCTTTAGAGAAACTACGAATGGGCTTGTTGTGTTGCGTACCGAGGCCTACCCGCTCAAGCAACTGCGGGATTTTCCGACGCAGCTTGTCTTCCGCCAGACCGCATAGCCTCCCGTGAAATGCGATCAGCTCTGAAGCAGAGAGCCAATCATAGAAGCGGAAATGTTCGGGGAGAAAGCCAACGCGAGTTCGCACCTCGCGTGTGCCCACCGGTTGACCAAGCAGTAGAGCGCTGCCACCGGTTGGCTTTACCAGGCCAAGCAGCATCTTGATCGAAGTGCTTTTGCCAGCGCCATTCGGACCAAGAAACCCGAAGGCCTCTCCGCGACCGACCTGGAGGGTCAGATCGCGGACGGCAGTACGAGTTCCGTAGGTCTTCCTAAGCTGCAACGCATCGATGGTAAGTTTTGCCATGCACGTTCCGGCTCTCTCTACTGTAACTGCGAGGCCAGGTTGATTGCCGTAGTATCGTCTCCAGTTCCGTTCAGAGCGAAGACGATTCCATTGTCCACCCACATGAGCGAGAAGTGGCCAGACTGGTTCTGATTTGCCCCGCGCAACAGTGCGCCTTCATTGCCGTTGACATGCACCTGCTCGTACTTTGATTCACCGCGGACCACGGGGAGAACGAGCGTCGAGGTCCAGTCGACGGTCTGCGTAAAGTTGGCGGCGTCGTTGGCGCTCATGCCAAGAAACTGAAGCGCTACCTGCGCGATCTGAGCGGGATCGATTTCCTGAGGAGCAGACACAATCGGGCTGGGAATCTCGAATAGCGAGACACACGTGGCATCGGCCTCCTGCCCGGATGTCTCGCCTGGGCTGACTTTGTTCGCGTGCATGGCTTGATTCTCGACGCCAGCTTCCGAGACGGATTTATCCGCACCGCCAAGATGAACGACAACATGATGATCCGCACTTGCTGAAGGGTTCTTCGTGCCCGGGCCGGCACCCGCCTGGGCCATCATCCTCGACGCAACATCGCCGCAGTTCCCATAGAATGCCATCACGCCAGCTGGCACTCGCACCCCAATGACGGCTCCGTCCACCGATGCCGGAATTCGCAGGTCGCTGCGTCCCGCCTCATCGAGTATAGATTGGATACGGTCACCATCGAGTTTCATATTCATGCCGATCCCGCTTTCCAGCAGGAGACTGGACGGTGTTTGGCCAAGGAGAAGCTGCACTGGAAACCCTGCAATCTTCGAGGCAGTTGCCGCGTTCGCCATAAGCTGCGGCTTTTGTGGACTCTGAGTTACCGTGATTTCATCGGAGAGAACGCGACCTATCGTCTGATTAAGTAACTGATTGTTTTGCAGCCCCTCATTCTTCAAGGTAGCGGGGTTTATCTCGAGTATGGTGAAACGTTCTACGCGAAAGATGGCCAACAGGTTTTCCGCCCACGCTCGAACTGGCGCTACGGTCAGCACCAAAGCGACTGCGGCGACGCCTAGGCATCCGCCTGCAAGGGACAACTTCTGCCACAAGGTCCACCGATTCTGATCACCGTCCATCCATTCCTCCCGCTTCTTTTGAAACGCAGACCAAGCCCTCGCGGAGGTATCGGCATCGGGCAACTTGGGCAATCTGTCGAGTCCGTCACGCACAAGGGCAGCACGATTCCGTAGGATGGCGACCTCGCCGGAGCACACGCTGCAACCCTGCAGGTGCTGCTCGACTGCAAAGAGTCGCGTGGAATCGAGTTCGCCATCCAGGTAGGCCCGCAGAACTCCCTGATTCACTTCTTCGTGTTTCATTGCCCCTCCTTTGCTGCCCGCAATTGCGGTGCCTTGCTGTTCCGGCGTTGCTGTCGTTCGTAGAGTGCGGAAAACTCCGCCTCCGCCCGAGCCAGTTTTTGACCGACCGAGTTGACGCTGAGTTGCAAGGCTTCGGCAATCTCTCGATAACTCAGACCGCTGTGGCGCATTAGCAAAAGCTGCGCTTTCTTGACTCTCAGCTTGGCCAGCACTTCGCGCACTTCGACGATGCGTTCTCGACGCAGCAGGAGGGTAAGAGGGCTTTCGGTGGGACCTTCTGTCTCAACGGGGCCGTTGCCTTCCAATTGCTCTTCCACACCCCGCCGCCGGTTGGCTCGAAGGGCATCGATCGACGCGCGAGTCGCAGTGCGATAGAGCCATCCGCCAACGAGTCCACCGGCCGCAACGCCCGGACCACTACGGTAGAGCCGCAAAAAGACCTCGGCGCAAACCTCTTCGGCCTCGGAATCGCGCTGCAGCACCCGCCGAATTACACGGACGATGCGCTGATAGTGCTCCCGAAAGATCGCTTCGAACTCCGCTTCTATCCAGCGATCGCTCATGCCAATTGCTTCTACACCTATACAACGCCAGCTGAAGTGAATTTGTGACAAGAAAATTTTCGTAGGTGCGAACGCGCGCGTCTGGAGCAGCTGCACCGCCGGAGATGTCTATTTGCGAGTCAATCTTTGCGCCAGGATTCGAAGAGCATGAACGCTGTCCTTCCGGTCTCGCCACTCCCAGCCGTTCTGGATTATTGCTTGGACTTCGTGGGCCGCAGGCCCTGCTTAACTGACATGGATGTCGGCCTACCGGAAGTAATCCAACTCCGATCACTGCTCCAGGGGGTGGGACACTTCACTCAAGGTGTCTCGTCGCGCTGAATGTCGTAGCTATCGTAGTCAATCTTTATGACCGTCTGTCCAAGCAAGAATGTGTGTGCCTCTATTTCCTCGTGGACGACCATCGCGAAGCCACTTATAGGTGCGAAGTCGCGAGTAATAAGAGGCACCCCTGCCAAAAGAGAGGAACTTCTGGACTGAGTACCACGAATGCGGACCAATAAATAAGTCTTTGCATCCACCCACGCTTTACCGTTCAGCAGATAGGGGCTCTTTCTTCGTGGCTTCAAGTCCAGGACGAAACAGTCTCGACCCTTCACTGAATCCCTGGCAGGTTCGACTTCGAACTCATAGTTGTCTGCGGTAAGCATGACCTGGTGGCGCGTTGTTACATCATTTACCTCCCTCTCTGACTCCAAAGCAGGCTCAATTGCTCGACTTAGCCACATCGATGAACCAGCCTTTGAGACGGTGGTATAGGTGATGCCCGTGCTCTTTTGATATGTGACCTCGACCGTCTGTTCGGCGGCTGTTTCGACCGCGCCATTTCTATAGACCGCATAGTGCTCTCTGACGACATATTTTGCGATGTGTTCAAATCGCGCGCGTATTACCGCCTCCACATGCATAATTACGGTATCTGGAGATTCCGCGAGACTTACAGCGTCACAACTGATAGCGTACGAGACCAAGAGAGCAATCGTGATTAACATCACCCGAAGCCGTCTCTCAAGGGCGTTCATGATCATTCCTTCCTGCCAAAAAACTATAGCCTAGCCATGGTGAAGGCCAGATGTGGACTACCCAGCCAAGAGCCTGGGGCTATCTTAGAGGCAACGCTGATCCTTCGGCTCCGCGCCTTCGCGGGATGACGCGGCTATCTCCAGTATGGAAAGGGTGTTGTCATTTGCTGATCGGCGCTGGGATCGGCCTCCTCACAGTTGCCCTCGTCAGGCACTGTTGGAAGCCGACGTTCGCCGGTTTGGTTGAAAGCTCAGATCTATCACCCATCGGAGGTGAACCCGCGCTCCTTCATGCCTTCCTATGCCCATTTGTTTCCGGACAATCGAGGTATCGAGCTTGTCGCCTACCTAGAGAGCCTGCGCGGCGCGGGTGCCAACCAGATATGCCCGGCCACGAATGCCTCTCTGACAAAGAGATAGCTTCTATCAGCCTTTGGCTAGCCAGAGCTTCGCACAGCCCTGGAGAAAAACTATGAAGAAACACGCCAGGCCAGATCTATCTTAAAGCCTTAAGACGTTGCTTGACTTTTTATTCTTAAGCGATTAAGACTAAGACGTATTACCACCTTCCGCCTTGTGCTTCCGTCTGCAGTGATGACAGCCTGTAAGCAGAGTCTATGAGCGAGGAAACACAGACGCCGCAGACGACGCTGTATGGAAAAGTGGTCGTGTACAAGAGCACGTCCTGCGGGCAAGGTTTTCGATGCCTCTACTAGAGGGCGCAGTAGCTCCAGATGTTCCGCCGCCTCTGATTGTTCAGGGCGCATTCCAGACCCACGATTGCGCTTTTCCATCGCAGGAAGCGGGGGACACCTGAGATTAGTTCGCATGCAAGAACGACTGTGAGGCAAGTCTGTACCGTACGGACACTCTCTGTTTACGCCTGCAAATCGTGCTCGGGTGCGGTCACACCTGCCTTGAATACTGAGGACAGTACGGTGTCCCTTTGGTGAAGTGATGAATTTCTTCTTTCGAGTGCCTGAGAGACAAGAGAGCCCTTCGTGCGAACTGATGGAGTGGAAAGGCGAAGGACGGGCGCCCCATCCGTAGCATCTGCGCTTACGACAGGTAGAACAGTTCCATCGGGCAGCGTCAAATCATCGAACTGCACCACGGGAATATGGTACGGCGTGAAATCTCCCCACAATCTGGCGTGGATGCGACGCTGTTTGTCCGGATTAAGCTGCACTACATGACCCTGCAGAATACAGCCAGCGGGGATTACCAGCTGATTCGCGGCGTAGACCGGATACAGCATGCGCGCTTCCAATGGCTCGCCAATCTTCATCGGGACGTGACCGGCAAGCTGAACCGGAATCGGAGTAGATGCGGGAATCGATGCTATTTGAGCGTGCAGTGGGGCCAAGGATGGAAGAACCGATGTCGAGGTGACCAGCAACCTGAGAACGAGCACTCGAAAGAAGAAATTCATCACTTCACCAAAGGGACACCGCACTACGCTCCGCGTACGATGCGGTTGTGACCGCGCCTGAACGCGTTCTCCGTGTAAAGAGAACGTGGTCTAACGGTACAGACTTCCCTCACAGTCGTTTTTGCATGCGAACTAATCTCAGGTGTCCTCCACTTCCTGCGAAACGACGGTGCAATCGTGGGTCTGGAATGCGCTCTGAATGATCAGAGGCGGCGGAAACCGACACCGATGCATGCGGGATCTTTCGCACGACCGAACCTTCAACAAGGACAATGTGAATGCGTCGAACTATCTGCTGGGCAGCGAAATAGCCGTTCCGGTGGCGCTGTTTGGGATCGGAGTGTTCAAAGGAAATGCACATGCACGCGAAACAGGCATTCTCAATGGTGAAACGCTTGCGGATGCCGTGGTGGTAGAGGAAGTGTCAAAAATCATACTGCGGCGAGAGCGGCCTCTCATTAACAATGCCGCAGGTGATTTTTTCGCTCCTAACGTGGGGGCGAACGGCTCCTTTCCGTCGTCACATAGCACGTTGGCGTGGTCCGTAGCGGCAGTCATGGCCGGAGAATATCCGTCGAGGTGGGTGCAAGCGGGCGTCTACACAGCCGCGACAGGAGTGAGACTGACGCGGGTCCTCGGTCAGGAGCATTTTCCCACCGACGTGCTCGTGGGCGGTGTTGCCGGATGGCTGATCGGGCACTACGTGTTTAAGAAGCATAGCGGATGGCATGTTGTGCATGGCCTGTAGGCAATCCATCGCTAATCGATCCAGATCATACCGGCCTCCGAGCTTCTCTCTCAGTCGTTCTGATGGAAGAATTTGTTATTTATGTTTGGCCAGAACTCTTTAAAGATGAACGTCCCGCCATCGATCGCGACATTTGCAATCCAAAGCTGATACATCTTGGTGAAGGTACGCTCCTGACTAGGGTAGTAGAGGCCAGATATGCCCGCGGCCGCGCCTGCTCCAAGTATCTCAGATGCGTTGAAAGTCTCACCGCCACTATCGGTTCGGGTGATTGCGACACGCGAGAAAGAATAAGCGAGCCGCTTGGCAATGCCGTCGCGGCCTAGTGTGTAGTACCGGGAATCCTGGCGCAGAGTGGCAGGGAAAATGAACTCAACCCAGAGGTTTCGTCTGCATAGTCTGCATATGTGTGCCAATAATATCGTCCATAACCCGCTGCGCCCTGGTGAAACTCCGGAGTGGAGTTGCGTACCTGTGCACTTCCGGCCTGTATAGCAAAGAGAAACGAAGAATGTCGACACTATCGAGGGTGGCTGTCGTGAGTTTCTCTTTAACGGTTTGCGCTTGGCAAGCATCTGCGCGCCTAGCAAGAACAAGAAAGCCGAAAGAAAATGGAGAAGCAGCAGCATCCAGCTGACGGAAAGCTGAGTGACGCGCAGAGCGTACGCGACCACATATGAGAAAACTGAAAAGTGCGTATGGGCAAGAATGAATTCTGCATCCGACTGAAAGAGCGATGGGTCCGCGATCTTGAGGACACCTGTGAGATAAATACCGGCGTCGTCAGCGAAGGGATGAGATCCGTGCAGCAAAATAACGAACGGCGTAAGCAATAACAGCCAGAGCTGTGAGGCACTTCCGCTAGGTTTATCAAGCCTCTGCGGCTCCACTACCAGCTCGACGAATTCCGTTAGTTGACTAGCCATTCTTAATCTATTAAGACTTGTAACATTGAAAATGCTCCTAAAGCATTGACCGTAGGCGCTATGGCTTCAGTTGCGCAGTCGCTTCGATGTCGATCGATACGTCTTTGTTCACTCGAAGGACGAAGGTGCTTGGGTCTTTCAAGCCCCACTGCACGTATGGCACGTCGAAATGTGTATTAACAGTGATCGCTCCGGAAGCAGGGTGCACGCTCACGTTCAACTGCAGAGGATGATCCTGTCCGTGCAGGCTAAAGACGCCAACTACTGTGAGAGCCTGTTCTCGATTCGGGGCGAACTTGCCATTCACATGTACAGGACGGAACGTTATGCTTTGATATCGGGAGCTTTCAAGGACCTTGTTATGCATCACCTGGTCCCTCATGGAGCTCCCGCTCTCGCCGCTGGTGGCGTCCACGACAACCGATCCCGTCACTGCTCCTGTCTCCGGATCGAGATGGACGAGACCGCTCTTCAGTTTGAATGTTCCCCGAACCGTGTGGAGAACATCACCGAGCGTCCAGTGAATAACTGTGGTCGCGGGATCAAGTTTTATATCGATACCGCGCGGTTGTTGTGCTCTCGCCGTAGAGGCACCGGCCAGAAGAAGAAGCAGGCAGTGAGAAGCACCCGTCCGCAAAAACCTTGCGCAGGCACCAGCGGCTCTGTACTTCATTCGCACTCAGCCCTCCTGCGCTCGAATGTGGTTCGACAGCAGATTCCATCCCAGCTGAGGTCCTCTGCGAACGGCAAATCCTAATAAGCTCTTTACGCCCATGTGAACCGAAAGCAGTTCACGGAAGAGCGCCGGATTTGACGCGAGCGCCCGCATCGCACGTATCTCAAGAGCAGGCCAGCGATCCATGGTCAGCATGAGCGCTCCCATTGCGTGGGGCAGTCTACTAATATCTTCGTGCGCATGGCAGTATGACTCTAACGATCCAGCTTCAATCGCATTGGCTAGTTCTTGTGCTTGGCGAAACGTCATTGCCAATCCTTCACCAGTGATCGCGTCTGCGGAACCAGATGCATCGCCGATGAGAGCAACCGAACTGTTCGCTACCTGATGTAGCCTTCGCGTAGCAGAAACAGCACCTTGCTGATGGGAGAGCACAGGAGCGCAGTGCAGGCGACGAGCAATCTCAGGAAAATCTCCGAGTATTTCCCGCCGGTTGCTGTGCCTGTCTCGAGTAATGTAGACAACACACAAACAGTCGGGGGCTATCGGAGTCACGTAGACTTGACCGGCGGGTCCCCAGTGGACCTCGACATACTCACTCCACGGTTTGATTTGATAGTGACGCCGAAAACCATAGCGCAGGCTTTCCTTTCGATGAGCATCGAGTCCCGCCCATCGCCGGACAAAAGAGGCTTGGCCATCTGCGCCTACAAGCCACCTAAACTTTATTTCTTCGCCGTTGACCAGGGCCGAGTTTTGAGCGAGGAGTTTGAGGCGGCTGTTCCATAGCATTCGGGCGCCCGTCGTGCGCGCGTGTTCGGCAAGGGATGAGTGCAGCCGCGTACGGCGTACTCCAATACCGGTGCCATGGGGAAAGTGCGCGTCAACCTGATAAACGGAGTTTGCGAAGCGAATACCGCGAAAAGAATATCCATCACGTTCCGTAATCTCCACGCCCAGACTGGCAAGCGTAGCCAGGGCGTCCGGCATCAAACCCTCACCGCAAGCTTTGTCGATCGCCGGAGAGAGCGCTTCGACAATCACACAATCGATACCCTTTTGCCGCAGGGCGATGGCGGCGGATAAGCCAGCCGGTCCACCCCCAACGACGAGCACATCTGTAGTCAAGCGCCTCACCGCCTGTTGATTCCCCATCTCAGCGGCACCAACCTAGAGTGAAAGCGCGGGTGGTTGAGATGAAGAATGCAGACATATCCCGAGGTTCGATATCTGCGCTCTTCAACGTTCGACCCACCAACCAGAATTTCAGAATTTCTAATGCGACAATCCAAATAAAATTGGCTTCGCCAATAATCATGCGAAGTGTTCCTTTACGAAAGGTTTAAGTTATAGACGAATGGCCCGCCGCCCAAGTTCCAATGCATCGGACCAAAAAGCCGAAGAAGAATGAAGCGCTTCTACAGCGGAGGTGATGGAGTCAACGTAAATACTGATCTGCGCCTCCGTCACGACCAGAGGCGGAGCCACCTTCAGCACCATGAAGTTGTTTCCACAGACTTGAGAAAGAATCCGATGTTCGTGAAAGAGCCGCCGCACAAGCATCTGGCCGAACATGCCGGGGTGAATTGCCTTGAACGCTTCAAAAGAGAGTCGAAGGCTCATCTGGCGAGGAGCTTCGAAAACAATGCCATTCATCAGCCCCATGCCGCGAACTTCATGCACCATTTCATACGACAGCAAAGCGTCTCTCAGCTTGCGCCGCAAATCCTTCCCCACCGCCTCAGCGCGATCTATTAATTGTTCCCGGTCGAGCACTGCGAGGGTAGCTAGACCAGCGCGCATAGCCAATCCATTCTCGCTGTAGGTAGACGTGTGGATGATGGCCCGCTTCACAGAACCATAAGCAGCGGCATAAATCTCATCTGTCATCAGAACGGCGGCACATGGAACCAAGCCGCCGCTCAATGCCTTGGCCATCACAACCATGTCTGGCGAGACTTCATGGTACTGCCCGGCAAGAAAGCGTCCTGTGCGCCCCATTCCTGTTTGCACCTCATCAAGCACAAACAGTGCACCGTGTTTGCGGCACAGTTCTTCAGCACTGTTCAAATACCCCGGCTCAGGCACCACAATTCCGGCTTCGCCCTGTACCGGTTCGAGCACTACAGCGGCGATCTTGTGAGTGGTCAGGACACGGGCCAGCGCAGCCGTGTCGTTGAATGGGACTTCAAAAGTGTCCGAAAGCATGGGGCCAAAGCCTTCACGCCAGTAGTCATTTCCCATGAGCGACAACGCGCCACAGGTCAGGCCATGGAACGCGCCGCGCGCATAGACAATGCCTGTTCGTCGGGTTCGGACACGTGCAAATTTGATGACTGCCTCTACACCTTCACTGCCCGAACTGCAGAAGAAGACTTTGGACAAT
>Ga0206855_10273_pt1 | contig 14778 bp, 12 predicted proteins | sample Alteio_BWOrgCont_51_FD_152637 | JGI IMG/M metagenome (GOLD analysis project Ga0206855, IMG submission 152637) | Enriched cells from forest soil in Barre Woods Harvard Forest LTER site, Petersham, Massachusetts, United States -... | ecosystem: Environmental > Terrestrial > Soil > Temperate forest >...
ATATTATTGATTAACAATAAACATTCGTTGCTGCTGTCAAGAAAGCCAAATTGCAAGCTTTGAATAGTGTCTTTGCCGCCATCAAGCACAAGCTTATTTATCACATAATAGTCCGCTCTCATAACTTGATGTTGCGAGGTGTCAATTTCGATCTGATAACCTTTTGCTTTCAGTTTAGCCAGCACTTGTTCTTTAGACATCTTCATTTTGTAGTATTTCCCGATATGAATATCGCCGCCCGGCTGCATATAATAGCTGATTGGCGGCTCGGTGGCCATAAAAACCAGTGCAATTGGAACTATAGCCACAAAACGTAAAAAAGCAGGCGTAAAATTGCTGACCCTGTATTTGTATTTATCGATATGTTGGATGAGGTACCAGGATAATGGCAAAACTGATAAAGCGATGTAATCGCTATAGTCAACTGTCCGGGTAACCGGTATCAATGCGACTTTATCATACGCCTCAATAAGACCTGTTGAAAAAGGCGTTTTCCAAAAAATGAAAAACAGGCCTGTTACAATCACCGACCAATAGGAGATTCGTGGAAACAGGAACGATAAAAGCATAGGGAAGATCAATAGTCCCGCAAAGTCGGACAGCTTCCCGGTCAGCCAACTGGTATAATGCTGTTTGAAATAATGATCATTGAACGCTAATAACAGCAGGCCGGCAATAAATATCCAGTTAAACACCAGATAATTGTTGCGGTTCGCATGGATAGGGTTTTTCATTGTTTTATGTTTTTAAATTGTGATCGTCTAATTGCCGGGCAGCCTGACATATATATATATATATATATATATATATGAAGTATAGATTGTTGCCTTTGTGTAACGGTGGTTTAACGTCAATTTATTAAAATAATTATTAAATTTACAGATAGTGCATAAAATTTCAGCTCCAGCACAAAGCGTTATAAACCAATTGAACTATGAGAAAACTTTTGTATTTGCTGATCTTATCACTTTCAATAACGGGATGCAAAAAGCCTTATAACCCGCCTGCGATAGCTATGGCCGGCAGTTACCTTGTTGTGGAAGGTGTGGTTAATGCCGGACCGGATTCAACTATCATTACGCTTAGTAAAACGGTAAACGTATCAAGCGCCAATAACGTAAACCCGGTACTGGGCGCGGCGGTGTCTGTAGTGAGCGATCAGGGTATTGCGTACCCCCTGACGGAAGCCGGCAATGGCAGTTATGTTTCGCCCGGTTTAAATCTTGATAAAACCCATCAATACCGTTTAAGCATAAAAGCCCCTAATAATGAGCAATATCAATCGGACCTTGTGCCGGTCAACATTACACCGCCTATTGATAGCCTTGGTTTTAATGTAGTAAACAACGCTGCCCCGGGGGTTCAGATTTATGCCAACACACACGATGCTACCAATACGATAAAATATTTCCGCTGGGATTATAACGAAACCTGGGAGTTTCATGCACACTATTTTTCCTGCTACGTGGGCAATGGTTCGGCTTTAGTGCTCAGGTCGGCCAGCCAGCAAATAAATCTTTGTTTCGGTAACGAGGTTTCGAGCGACATAGTTTTAGGATCAGCAGCTAAATTGCAGCAGGATGTGCTTTATCAAAGCCCTATAGCTTTCATTTCGTCCACGTCCGAAAAAATAGAAACCGAATATAGTATGCTGCTCCGCGAATATGCCTTAACCGCCGATGCCTATAACTTTTGGGTAAACCTGAAAACGAATTCGGAAAGCTTAGGCAGTATTTTCGATGCGCAGCCATCACAAGTCACCGGCAATATTCACTGCATAAGTAATCCGTCTGAGCCGGTTATTGGTTATGTAAGTGTTTGTACGGTTACTTCCAAAAGAATATTTATTACAAGCCAGCAATTGCCGGGCTGGACGCCAACCTATCCATACAGTTGCGGGCAGGATTCCGCACTTTCCTGCTGTACGCCATTCCTTTACCCGCCGGGTAGTACTGTAATTGCAACGGGCCCGCCTCCGCTGCTGGGGAACGGTGTACCGGGTAAAGTTGCAACCTCAGATCGTGAATGTGCAGATTGTACTTTAAGGGGCAGCACAACGCGGCCGCCATTTTGGCACTGAACATCACCACATGGTTCAAATAAAAAATCGGTGAAATCGAAATTCGGGCTATTATTTGTTTATTAAGGCTGCTCATGGGGGCTAAAGCCGTTTTAAATTTGATGGCGTATTAACAAATATATCCCTATTTTATTTTTTTACAAACCTGGTCCTGCCCGTTTGCATGTACTATCAGCTGGCTAACGTTGCCGGCAACGTCAAGTGTAAACTCAATTTCAGCTTTTACCGCCTTCAGCAAAAACTTATTATCACTCTCCGCATATAATGGCGATTTGGGCAGACCTCCTGATTGTGATTCAATTTGAAGTTGCCCGTTTTCCAGCGTGATCATTGCTGAATGCGTCGCGTCAGGCTGGTATATACCAACGTACTTTTTTAAAATTGTGTCCGCTACTTTCACTTCTTTTTGAAGCGACTTTCCCATTGCCAAAGTTGCAATGTCATCTGATAGCGGCATAAAACTCATATCACCGCCGCCGTTATTTAACGAATTGTATAAAGCAGCAACGAAGATGTCCTGCTGAGGCAAATAAATTTCATCGCTCTGAAAACCGTCAATCCCGCCGGCATGTTCAATTGATTTTTCGCCGCTTTGGCTTTTTATAAACCAGCCGTACCCGTAGTTGGATAATGTACCATCAGCTAACTTAAATGGCGTAACCGCTTTTTCTAAAGTCTCTTTTCGAACCAATTTATAAGTATAAAGTGCCTGGTGCCATTTAAACATATCTTCAACATTTGAAAGCAAGGCGCCAGCGCCAAACACCTGCGACATGCTTATATAGCCGGCATTAGCATATTTGGAGTTGTGCTTAGCATACCCGCTAACTCTGTTGGGGATTATTTCCTCTGGTGAATCATAATAGGTGTTTTGTAATGCCGCCTGTTTAAATAAATTAACAGTCAAATACGCTTGATATGAATTCCTTGAAACTTGCTCGATAATATAAGCTAACAAATAATAATTGGAATTGCTATACTGAAATTTTGAGCTGGGAATAAAATCTAACGGCAACTTACCAAGGCTATCAATAATTTGTTTTGGTGGAAAATCTATACGGATAGCATTTGGGATGGGGAAATTTAAAACTTCATAATCAACTATGCCGGATGTATGGCTCAATAAATTTTCGATAGTTATAGCGTGCCCCTTATTGGGAAAGTCTTTGATAAATTTTTGAATGCTGTCCTGCAATGAAATTTTACCCTGTTCAACTAACTGCAAAATAGCGATGGCTGTATACTGTTTCGTTATCGAGCCCAATCTGAAAATCATATCGGGCTGCATGGGCACGTTTAATTCCAAATCCGCTTTACCAAACGCTTTTTTGTAAACCACCCGGCCATTTTTTGCCACCAGTACTGCACAACCGGGCGCTACATCCTCAAGGCGGCTATTTATTAAACTATCGAGTTTAACATTTAATTGCTGTGCAATGGCGCCGTAGCAGCCGGATATTATAAAAATGATTATTGCTATTACTTTTCGCATGGTTGATTTGTGTTCGATCTTATCACACCACAAAAATCCTTATAATTTTAAAGAAAGACATAAAATAGGTTTGCTCAAATCGGGATTTGAGCATTATTGAATAAAAGCGCGCCATTAAAAACGGAAAATTACAGGCTAAAAATAAAAAACAAAAATCCGGGTGATATATTCATATTTTATTACACTTGTTATTAAAAACGTGTTTATGGCAGATCACAATTTTTTTAACAGCACAATAGCAGAACGTGAAAAGCTTTTTATGCAATTGTATAAAAAAGCGTTCCCGGCGGTAGCGAAATATGTAAGCAAAATGGGCGGAACATTTGACGAGGCAAAAGATGTTTTCCAGGATGCGCTGATAATTTATTACGAAAAGCTGGTAAATGCATCCGTTGCTTTATACGCAAATGAACAGGCTTACCTGTTTGGTATCGCCAAACATTTATGGGCCAAAAAATTCAGGGAAAAGGTGCAGCATGCGCCGCTTGATATTGAACAGGATAATTTTATGGATGATGCCGGTCTGCAGCCATCGTCCGCTAAATTATTAAACTACCTTGAAACAGCAGGGCAAAAATGCATGGAGATATTAAAGGCCTTTTATTACGATAATTTGCAGGTAAATAAAATAGCGGAACTATTCGGCTACTCCGGCGTGCACTCGGCAACGGTGCAGAAATACAAATGCATGGAAAAAGTAAGGGAAACCATCAAACAAAAATCACTGGCTTATGAGGACTTCGTTGAATGAAATAAAACTGATTGACGAGCATATTTTTGGACAAGGTACTCATGGAGACGCCCTTTTGTTTGATGCGATGCTTATCCTCAATCCTGGCTTATCCGAACAGGTAATGTGGCAAAAGAAGGCACATGCTACAGTACGGCAATACGGACAAAAAAAACTGAAAGCCGAGATTGAAGCAGTACATCGGCAATTATTTAACGATCCCGTACATCAAAGCTTCAGGCAGCGAATATTGAATTGGTTTATTAAGTGAATTGTTGATTGAGTGAATGGTTTAATCCTCTTATAACATTTACAACCATTACAACTTCTTCAACCCTTACAACTTATTACAACCTCTATAACCCTTACAACTCAATTCAAAAACTCATGAATTATCAAAAAGAATTTCGCAGCTATGCTGTGAACCACCTTCGTATTGACAAAAATTACGTAGACAATTATGTTTCGCAAACCGGCAATTATGCCATCCGCATGGGGATGACGCCATATATCATCGAGGAACGGCAGCTCAACATTTCGCAACTGGATGTATTCTCCAGGCTCATGATGGACAGGATCATTTTTCTCGGCACCGCCATTGACGATCATGTGGCAAACATCATCCAGGCGCAATTGCTCTTCCTCCAATCGGCCGACGCAAAACGCGATATACAAATCTATATCAATTCGCCAGGCGGATCAGTTTATGCAGGTTTCGGCATTTACGATACCATGCAGCTCATCTCGCCAGATGTAGCTACCATATGTACCGGCCTCGCTGCTTCGTTTGCATCTATCGTGCTTTGTGCAGGCGCAAAGGGTAAACGGGCAGCGCTCACACATTCAAGGGTAATGCTGCACCAGCCACTAAGCGGCGTACAGGGACAGGCATCAGATATTGAGATCACAGCGCGCGAAGTACTGAAAGTAAAAAAGGAGCTTTACGAAATTTACGTTAAACACACCGGCCAGGAATACCAGCGCGTTCACGATGTATGCGACCGCGACTTCTGGATGATAGCCGGCGAAGCAAAAGAATTTGGGATTATTGATGAGATTCTTGGGCAGTGATTGCAGGTTAGAGATTAGAGGTTAGTGGCTGGAGATTAGTGAGCTGCAGAAGTCGCGATGTCGATAAGGTAATCCGTTGGATTTTGACTTCAACCTTTACAATCTTACAACCCATTACAACCCTTATAACATTTCCAACCTTTTCAACCATGAACTATGAACCATGAAATGACCTACTCACCCTTCACCAATTCCGGTACGTCCTTTAAAATATAGATCATCCCCGCTGTGTACCCCGAATATAGTATGGCGTCGAAAGTGTTTACTTTTAAATATGGTGCCACAATTTCAATACTCTTTTGTTTAAAGTACGATATTCCCCCATCCTGGTCAACTTTTAGCGTCTCATCCCGCCCTGTATTATCTATAACGCTCTTTAATAACGGGCTTTTCTTTATCAAACCAGCAACGGATTTCCCAATAACCTGTACTTCGGCAAGATCCAAAATCCTAATAGCCAGTGCATTCATAAACAGCACTTCCTGCTTTTCGTTTACCCCGATTACTGCATCCGGCGTTTCTTCAATCAAAGCTTTTATTCTTGATTCTTCGGCCAAAACCCGGGTGAGGCTTGCATTTTTACTTTCGCTCAGGCTCGTTGCCATTACATTAAACGTCGAAGACAAGTGCGTAAACTCCTCGCTTGTTCTCAAATCCAGCCTGTAATCATAATTTCCCTCGCCGACCGCATGTAAACCTTCGGCGAACTGGTTCAGTGGGTTAATTATAAAACCTGGGAAACCCACCACCAGCACAAAAAGAATTAAAAAAGTTAAAAAGGCCATAGCTCCAAGATAAAAGGTTGTTTTCTCAACTGTAGCATGCGTCGAATTATCTTTATCCACAATGGCCTTCATATTCAGGCCATCGATCTTGTTTAAATGTGCCCGCATATCTTTTTCAATTGCCGCCTTTTGAACTAAACTTTGCTTAGGATCAACAATAAAACTAAAGTCTTTGCGCACACCTGCAGTTGCTTCTCTTTCACCCGGTTCAGTGATATTGTTTTCCTGCTTTTTAAGAGCCCCGTCAAGTGTTTGAGTTGCTTTTGTTGTTAAGGGCAAATCATTCTCATCTAAAACCGAGCGCATTTCCCTGGTAAATGTTAATGTTTGGTAGTTATTCTTTAATGTAATTTTCGAAGTCTCGGATATTTCTTCAATATAATAGATCGAGACAGCCCCAAAAAAAAGGACGACTACAAATAGTAACCCAAACCCTAAAAAAAGCTTTTTTCTTATTTTCATGACGATAGATTTATTTAATTTATAACCCCCTTATCACCCCGCCGGAATTAAAGTAAATATAATTGAAATATCTTATTTGTATAAACAATAACCCTGATAAATGGATTTGTTTTATTTGTAACACTTATTACATTATTTTTGATCTGCATGAAATACGAAAGGATCAAAAATTTTATTAATGGCGATTTTGTCCCCATCCAATCTCAAAGAATATTAACCATAAACTCACCGGTCGATGGCACACTTTTAACTGAGCTGCCATGTTCGGCGGCGAGCGAACTGGATGAAGCGGTAAAAGCGGCTAAAACGGCTTTTATAGCGTGGAGCAAAACACCTATAAAAGAACGGGTGCAAGTATTTTTCAGGTATAAATTTTTGCTTGAAAAGCATTTGCAGGAATTAGCCGCTTTAGGCAGCGAAGAAAATGGCAAAACCATTAGTGAATCGGTGGCAGAAATTGAAAAATGTATTGAATTAACCGAATTTGCCTGCTCACTACCGCAATTGGTAACCGGCGAAACGCTCGAAGTAAGCAAAGGCATCGAATGCCGTACCGAGCACATACCTATAGGCGTGGTAGCCTCTATCGTACCGTTCAATTTTCCCACGATGGTGCCAAACTGGACCATCCCCAACGCCATAGCACTCGGCAATTGCATGATTATAAAACCATCCGAAAAAGTCCCGCTAAGCATTGGCCGCATCGCTTTGCTGCTGAAAGAAGCAGGTTTGCCTGATGGCGTTTTTAATATCGTACACGGCGATGCCGAAATAGTGAACGCCGTTTGCGATCATCCCGGAATAGAAGCCGTATCATTTGTAGGCTCTACCCATGTTGCAAAGGCCGTTTACCGCAGGGCAACCCAAAACTTAAAACGCTGCCTGGCCCTGGGCGGGGCAAAAAATCATTTACTGGTACTGCCTGATGCTACGCCCGATATGACGGCGCAAAATATAACGGCATCAATGAGCGGCTGCGCGGGACAACGGTGTATGGCGGCCTCGGCCATGGTTGGCGTGGGGCCAGTTGATCATATTATTGATAAGATATGTATCGAGGCAAGAAAGCTCATCCCGGGCGAAAACTTAGGGGCCGTAATTAACAAAGCTTCGCAGCAACGGATTGAACGTTATATTACCGAAGCCGAACAACGGGGTGCAAAAATTTTAGTGGACGGCAGAAATGTTATAGTCCAGGGAAAAGAAAACGGCGCCTACGTTGGCCCTACGGTTATCGACTATGTAACGCCGGATATGGCCGTGGCTAAAGAGGAAATTTTTGGGCCGGTGATCAGCATTATCCGCACAAAAACAATTGACGAGGCTTTGGCTATCGAAAATGCCAGTCCTTACGGTAATGCGGCAAGCGTATTTACACAAAACGGCGGTGCGGCAAGATATGTGATTGAAAAAGCCAGCGCAGGAATGATCGGCGTGAACATTGGCGTCCCGGTGCCGCGCGAACCTTTTTCATTTGGGGGGTGGAATGAAAGCAAATTCGGCGTAGGCGATATTACCGGGAAAAGCTCTATTGAATTTTGGACAAAGCTGAAAAAAAGCACAACCAAATGGAACCCGGAAGCCGGCGTGAACTGGATGAGTTAGCGCCAGCCCCTCCCAACCCTTCCCGGCAGGGAGGGCTTTAAAAATGATATTAAATAATTACAATGATAGATTACGTAAATAAAAAAGTTTCCAATAAAAAAGTCTCCCCTACCGGGAGAGATTTAGCGGGGGCTGAAATCATACAGGATAACCTTGATTATACCCTGTTTTCCTGGAGCAAACAAAAGGGCATCGACCCGATTGCGGTTAAAAGGGCCGAGGGCGTTTACTTGTACGACTATGACGGCAAACGCTATATCGATTTTTCATCGGGATTGATGAATGTGAATATCGGTCATGGCAACCAGCGGATAACGGAAGCAGTTGTGCGGCAGATGCAGGAAGTTAGCTATGTAACACCAAGCTGTGTCACCAAAGCGCGGGGCGATTTGGGCAAAAAACTGGCTGAACTATGTCCCGGCGATCTTAACAAAGCATTTTTCACCCTTTGCGGCGCCACCTCTATCGAAAATGCCATAAAACTGGCGCGCTTGTACACGGACCGGCATAAAATCATCAGCCGGTACCAATCGTATCACGGTTCAACTTACGGGGTAATGTCTGCCGGTGGCGACCCGCGTAAACTTGCTGCCGATGCGCAGCAGGCGCCGAATTTTGTGCATATTGATATCCCCTACGCCTATCGCTGGCCGCATGGCGGGGATAGTTTATTGAAAGATGCTGTCGACAACCTGGAAAGGATGATTGCTTACGAAGGTCCCGCCAATATTGCTGCAATACTTTTGGAGGGCGAATCAGGCTCGTCAGGCTGTTTAAAATACCCGGAAGGTTACCTGTTGGCAGTGCGGGAAATATGCAATAAACATGGCATCCTGTTGATCATCGACGAGGTAATGAGCGGTTTTGGCCGCACGGGCAAATGGTTCGGATTTCAAAATCATGGCATCGTGCCCGATATGATCACGATGGCAAAAGGGCTTACTTCGGGTTATTTGCCTTTTGGTTGTTTAATGGTTTCGGATAAAATTGCCTCAAAATATGATGATGCAATGCTGCCGCTCGGCCTCACCTATTCAGCCCACCCGGTTTGCTGCGCCGCTGCTTTGGAAACGCTGAAAATCTATGAAGATGATAAACTGATTGAAAACACCGTTGCCATGGGCAAATATGTAAACGAACAAGTGGAACTGCTAAAACAAAAACACCCTTCCATCGGCGACTGGCGCAATACGGGTTTATTGGGGTGCCTCGAACTGGTAAAAAATCGCACCACCAAAGAACCAATGGCCCCCTTCAACGCCAAACCCGCCGAAATGCAGGTAATGAACAAAGTTGCCGCAAAAATAAAAGAGCTGGGCATGTATACTTTTGTACGATGGAGTTATGTGTTTATCGCCCCGCCGCTTTGCGTTACCAAAGAGCAAATTGATGAAGGATTGGCCATCATAAGCGAGGCAATTAGTATTGCGGATGAAAACATGGTTTAAGCGATTATTTGTATAATTCATTACATGGCGACTATTTTACTCACCCTGACTTTGCTGCGCTCGGCGACCATATCTTCGCCCGCGGCGGAAAGAGGGCGAAAAAGAAAAAACTGGATCACCCTCTTTATGGCTCGCCATAGAGAGGGTGATCCAGCGCAGCGCAGATCGGGTGAGTAAACTATGCGCCATGCTTAATCAACTTAGTTACCCAATCAACCACTCACTAATTCACTAACTCACTAATTCACCAATCAACATGAAACCAACCTTAACCCTGGCAATTTTAATTTTATTAACTATTCAGTCGATGGCACAAACACAAAAACCGAGGGCAAGGGATATCGGCATCCCGTTTGAGGGTACGCCCGGCAAGTATAACGCGATAACCGATGTTAAGGGTGTTGAGGTTGGCTTTAGCACCATTATTGAAGGCGAAGGTAAAAACGTAATCGGCAAAGGGCCGGCAAGGACAGGCGTTACCGCCATATTCCCGCGCGGACAATCAAGCGTGCCGGTTTATGCAAACTGGTATACGCTTAACGGCAATGGCGAAATGACCGGCACCACCTGGGTAACTGAGTCTGGTTTTTTGGAAACACCCGTCATGATCACAAATACCAATAGCGTTGGCGTATGCCGCGATGCCATGCTGAAATGGTTTGTCGAAAAAAACTGGATAAAGGAAGACGGTTGGTACACTTACCCTGTAGTTGCCGAAACCTGGGACGGTGTAATGAATGATATTTATGGCTTCCATGTAAAGGAAAGCAATGCGTTTGAAGCGCTTAACACAGCCAAATCAGGCCCGGTAAAAGAAGGCAATGTCGGCGGTGGAACAGGCATGTGCTGCCTGGGCTTTAAGGGCGGTACCGGGACGGCTTCAAGGCTTATCAAGATCGGCGATTCAACCTATACTATCGGCGTACTGGTGCAGTCAAACTTTGGGCGAAAAAAGAATTTGACTATCGATGGCGTACCCATCGGACTGGAATTAAAAGATACGCTGAATTACGAGGTCCACAAGCTGGCACAAAGCCACCACGAGGAAGGCGATGGTTCTATCATCGTGGTTTTGGCAACCGATGCGCCGTTACTGCCGCACCAGCTAAAACGGATCGCCCAGCGCATAGCCCTCGGCGTTGGCAAAGTTGGCGGCAGAGGTGAAAACGGCTCGGGTGATATTTTTATAGCCTTTTCCACAGCAAACGCCAATGCATTTAACAGGCAAAAGGTGGTCAGCGTAAAGCAGTTCCCCAACGACCAGATAAACCCATTGTTTGAAGGCACTGTGCAGGCTGTTGAAGAAGCGATTATTAATGCGATGGTTGCCGCCGATACCATGGAAGGCGTAAACGGCAACAAAGCCTATGCGCTGCCGCATGATAAAGTGATGGATTTGCTGCGACAATACGGTAGAGTCAAATAAGTCAACCCCAGATTTACGAAGTTTTAGAAACTTCGTAAATCTTTCGCCGGCCCATCGGAGGAAAACTTCGTAAATCTTTCGTTATTTATACCTGATTTACTAAATTTCCGTAATTTTAAAAACTGAATCACTTAAGCCAATTTAAATTTATTATCATGCCAGGAATTAATCTGAACTTCATCAATCAATCCAACGATGCGAACAATTCGCAGATTCTTATTTTTCAAAAAAATGTCGCCACCTCTGTTGATGAGCTTGCCGTAGCGTGGAAAGTAATCACAAACTGCGGGCCCGGATGGCGCCATCCCTTTACGTTCAGCGATGAATTTTATGCAGGCGCCAGCGATAGCTGGGGCAACTACAGTCCACAAATGCGGGCCATGCCGGGACAGGTATTCAGCGTTGCGAACACCACTTCGGGCGATGCGCTGCAATTAACATCCGAAAGCCCGGATAAAAATGAAATTGCCATTTTAAACTCGCTGCAAACCGGAGCTATTAATGCCAATATTTTTATGGACGGCAGCCTGCTGGCTACAAAAACCGGTGTGAGCCCCGGCCAGAAAGCCGTATTTCAATTTAAACCTACTATCTGGATCGGCGCAGTTTCGCAGGTAGAGGAGGGCCAGGTGATTAACTCGGCCATCGTAGAATCCGTTAACACCGAAATATCCCTGCTTGGCCTTAAAAGCGCCGATATTGTAATGACCGGCGGCGGCCCCGGCCCAAGTTCGACGCCTTTTGTTTTTACATTGCAAAATGTGGTGTATGCGTGAGTGAGGGGCTGGCTTTAATTGCAGAACGATAATATCGAACACCGAATTTCGAATATTGAATGATGAAGTAAGAAACTTCGAAATTCGATATTCGAAATTCATTATTCGATATTTAACTTCCTCACTTTTTTCTTAACTTGCTGTCGCTGTCCGAAGTCAGAGACTTCGGATACGATATGCCCGTAGTCCGTCGCTGTCCGAAGTCTCTGACTTCGGATACCATATACCCGTAGTAATTATGTAATAAAGCATAGCGCAGTATGAGCGGTCATTCGCCGAAGGCGAAGCCGCATTTAATTAAATTAGTAGCGATAACTGAAGGTTTCGCAATTATTAACAATTAAAAAACTGCACTATGCTTAGTACAAATCTGCAAAATCCAATCGACTTTAATGGTCAAAAGTTTTATGTGGGACTTGATGTCCACAAAAAATCATGGGCTGTAACTATTCGCAGCCTGGGTATCGAGATCGCTCGTTTCACACAGCCGCCCAGCGCCGACGCGCTGTCGAGTTATTTACAAAGGAATTTCCCGGGAGGGCAGTACTATTCAGCCTACGAAGCTGGTTTTTGTGGCACCAGCACTCACGAACAACTTTGCAAACTGGGAATAAAAAACATCCTTGTGCACGCTGCTGATATACCATCCACAGATAAACAGAAGAAGAACAAAACGGACCTGCATGACAGCCGTTCGATTGCTGATTATTTGGAAAAAGGAAACCTGCACAGCATTCATGTATTAACACAGGAGCAACAGGAGTTGCGAAGTTTGTTTCGTTTTCGTGAGGCTAAAGTTATAGAAGTAACCAGATCAAATAACAGGCTCAAAAGCTTTCTGATGTATTATGACATAAAAATACCTGAAACGGTTTCTAAAAAAGAGTATTTGTCGCTCAAAGCATTAGCATGGTTAAACTTTGAAATGACAACCGCAGCTGGTACAATTGCATTGCAGGAACTCATTGAAGAATTGAAATATCAACGTAAACGACTCTTTGAAATAACGAAACAACTGCGTAAACAAATCCAGGTTCTTCATGCAGAATCATATAAATGCTTGCTTTCAGTTCCTGGTATCGGAGCGGTTACAGCCATGGGACTGATTGCAGAGATCGCCGACTTCGGCCGCTTCGATGATCCGGATGAGTATTGCAGCTTTCTTGGTTTATGTCCATGGGAAGACAGTTCGGGAGAAACTATTAAAACTAAAGGGATGCAGCCACGATGCAACCAGCATTTGCGTCCAATACTTATTGAAGCTTCCTGGACGACTATCAAAAAGTCACGAACATTATTTGCTTATTACAGTAAACATGCTGGTAAAGACAGCAAAAAGGCCATTGTTAAAGTTGCCAGAAAACTGGCCCTGATTGCACGCGGAGTTGTTTTGAAGCAACAGCTCTATCAGGAAGACTATCTGCAAAAAAAGAAAGCGGAACAGAGTCTTCAAAAGGAAACCTCCAATAGAAGGTTTTCTTCAGGCATTACGGAACAGCATATTAACAAGCAGCCAGGCTATGTACTTACGTCATGGCCCGGCTGATATGCTTTATCCGGCTGTAATATCCCTGGCAGGTTGCTCCTCAGCAGAGCCTGCTTCCGTTTCTTACAGCATCATAAAGATAAAAAGAATGTTAAACAATACTGTATAATCAGATTAATATCTCAAAAACTTAAAGAGGAAAACGCACCTCATAGACTGTGGATAACCACATCCTGTAGTATTCGTACCTCTTTTGACTTCACACAATTACTGGCGGCTCCTGATTTAGGGATGACCGCATATAGCAGTCGGAGATTATTTTGTTATACTGAATTTTAAATTATAACTTTATGTGATTAGAAAAATCTCATACCTGTCCTGTTGCTTTATACATAGCAGTCTGTGACTACAGTACCAACGCATTAATTGACATTTTTTAGCTTGTAGTAACGCCCTTGCTGGTGTTATCACCTGCAAGCTCCGGTCGGCTCACGTGGTTCCGATGCTTGGTACACTTCCCGGCATTGCGGTTTGTTGGTGATAACACCAACAAAGGCAAATAATCACAAATATAGCTGACCAAAAGCTATTATGCGTCCCTGCATTCGCGTACTGAAAGATACCAATTATGGGAGCATGATAGCCACCCGATTGAATTGAGTTCGCCGTCATTTACACAGCAGAAGATAGATTATATTCATCAAAACCCGGTAAGTGCAGGCCTCGTTTACCGCGCTGAGGACTACATCTATTCAAGCGCTTCGAATTACGCCGGATTGGATCAGATTATAGATGTTGACTGTTTGTTTTATGGACTGTAGTCGCAGACTACAGCATAATGTATCCGAAGTCAGAGACTTCGGACAGCGGGCAGGTTAACGAGTGATGCTATTTTTTATAAATTATATTTATCGCAAAGAGGAAACAACTCGCTGCATCATTTTGAAAAGGCAGTAGTTAAAGCATTAAAAACCGGTAATGTTGAAGTGCACTATAATTTAGAAATTGTGCAGGCAAGGGAAATGCCCGAACTTAGCATAATTGATTATTTGATTTGGGCCGTCCAACGTAAATTGCAAAAAAATGAACCCCGGTGCTTTAATGCCCTTCAGCAAAAATTTGAAACGCTGATAAACCTGTATGAAGATGAAACCTAATAAAAAGCTAAAAAATCCACTCGCCCCCGTGCCAGTACTGGCAACACCCATCATGGGATGAGATTTGCAAGCGATAAACTTTTTAGCGTAGCAAAGATGCGCATTTTATTTTCCAAAAGCAATTTTACAAAGTGCAATTCAAAACTTTCCCCTCAAGCCTGAGTACGCAGCGCAGGCCAAAGAGATGGGGCACGTGCTCCGCTGCCAGGTAACAACTACTCTATCCGCCGTCCAGGCACCGGCGGTGAACGGGCTGACAG
>Ga0206855_10275_pt1 | contig 14723 bp, 7 predicted proteins | sample Alteio_BWOrgCont_51_FD_152637 | JGI IMG/M metagenome (GOLD analysis project Ga0206855, IMG submission 152637) | Enriched cells from forest soil in Barre Woods Harvard Forest LTER site, Petersham, Massachusetts, United States -... | ecosystem: Environmental > Terrestrial > Soil > Temperate forest >...
TCGTGCATCCGCGTCCGCGCAGCGTGTCGTTTCTGCCGGACGGCTCGCGCGCATTCATCCCGTCCGAGTCCGTCGGTGAAATCAACGTGGTGGATACCGCGAGCCAGCAGGTCATCAAGGTCATCACGCTGCCCAAGGGTTCGCGCCCGATGACGGTTCGGGTCTCGCCCGACGGCAAAAAAGTTTACGCGAGCACGGGCCGCGGCGGCACGGTCGTGGTGCTGGACACGCAGACCTATGAATTGCTGAACACGATTCCCGTTGGCAAACGTCCGTGGGGCATCACCTTTTCACCGGATGGCAGGTATCTTTTCACCGCGAACGGGCCGTCGGACGATGTATCGGTCGTTGACCTCGCAACGGAAAAAGAGATCGCGCGCGTGAAATCGCCGGGCAGCCCGTGGGGCGTCGTCTGCGTGCCGGTCGCGAAATAGCTTCTACCGGTTGAACAGGAAAAATTCCTTCGCTGTGATGCTTTTGGTGCAGCCGTCTTCAAACGCCTTGGCGCGCACGATGGTCGGGTCGGTAACCGTGAACGGTTTTTCATAAGAGAGGTCGTTCGTCGTCGGGACGGTTCCGTCCAGCGTGTAAAATATTTTTGCCGCCGGTTCGGTTTTCAAAGTTACTTCGACCGGCGAGGAAAAATTTCCGCCCGGCGGCAGGATTTCTGGCGGCGGCAGGACGCGCGGACCGGACAGGCTGGCAATCCATTCGCGCAGCATTTTCACGCCGCGTTCGTCCACCGTATTCCGCGCGAGCGGCGGCATCAGGTAACCGTCGACGGTGTCCATGCGCATCAGCAGGATCGAACGCCATAGGTCGTTCGGCGCGACGACCCGTGCGCCGTCAATCCGCTGGTCGATCAACACATGGCCGCTGACGATGCCTTGTTCCGCGAGCGGCGTGTCGTAGCGCGCGTCGAAGTTCGCCACGGTGCCGTTCGGACGATGGCACTGCGCGCAGTTGGCATCGAGATACGACCGCACGCGGTCCTCGAGGCTGCGGGAAAGATCGTCCGTGCGTGCGAGGGCTGGAAATTGTTTCACGGCGTCGTCGGAGAAATCCGTGTCGAACAGGTCGAGATTTTTCCACGCAACGAGTTCGTTTTCCGTCCGTCCGTCTGGATAGTTGAAATCACGGTTCAACTGCCGCGTTTTTACGCCGAGCACCAGACCCGCATTCGCAGTATGGCACGTCAGGCAATCAGCACGGCTCGGATAATACCAGGTCTGCTTGCGTACGCCGGTCGCGGTCTTGATCTCGATGTCCTCGTTCAAGTTCGTCTCCAACAGGTCGGCGTCGCTGTTGTCCGCGCGCCATTTATAAGTCACGCCATAGGCCCCGCCGCTGTCATCGCAGACAATCAGGCGGGTTTCGAGGCGACGTTTGGTTTCGGGATGCGTGTCGTCGGTGCCGATCTCAAAATTTTTCACGAACACCGTGCCCGGCGGAAAACTCCATTCATTCGTCGGTGAAAAATGGACGGCCTCGCCCGGCGGCACGCAGGCCCAGCGCGTTTTGTCCGCGCCGTCCGACCAGAACGGTACATTCACATCGTAGGGCAGCAGATAATCTTCCGGCACGAGGTTGGCCACGTCCCGGAACGCGCCGGTCTGGGAAAGCAGTTTCGGGATAACACCGTTCGTGTTCGCCGGCAGGTTCAACTGCACCGCAGCCCATTTCCTTTCGGCGATCTGGTATTTCACCGCCGCCGCGAGCGTGCCGGTGAAGCGGCGCAGAGTCTTTTGCATCGTGCCGACGGATGTGTAGGTGTGTTCACCGGCGGGGTAACCAAGCAGGATGACGTAGTCGAACTGCTTTGATTTTTTGCCGCGCGACCGGGGGAGATCGCTGAGAAAGACGGTGCCCACGCACGGCGAACCCGGTTCCCGGCTCTCGACGAGGTTCGGCGTGCGCGTGGCGGCGACGGTGCCGGGTGCGAACCACGAATCCGTCAGCGGCGGCCGCAGCAAATCCGTGTAACCGCTCTCGACGACCAGGCCGTCCGGCAGCACGCGCAGGATTTTTCCACAGATCATGCGCCGCCCCTCGAGGCAACCGGCGCGCACCTGCTCGACGTTCCGGAAAATGACGGCCGGCGGGTTGGTCGAGGAAAACTCGTTCGCACCCGCGCCCGTCGCGAACAGCAGCACGGCGGCGAGGACGATCAGGATTCCTGGATTTCTTCCGCGATGGTCACTGTTGCAGCACACGGTAGAAGCGGAACGGGAAGTTGGTGGCCTTCGGGTCGAGCAGCGGGAATGAATTGGTCGTGGCGGTGTTGGTGCTCAACGCGGTCCAGTTCACAAAATTGGTCGTGGCCTGCAGGACGTAATTGCTGCCGGCGGAACCTAGGAAATTCAACTGAAACTGCCGGTTCGTCGTGAAGTTAGCCGAGGCGAACTGCACGGGCATGATGAAGAACAGCGCGTTGGCGGCGACACTGTTGTTGTAATTCGTGCGCCAGGCGCTGGCGGCGATGTTGGCATTGGTCGCGAGGTTGAACATGCCGCAATAGCGCATCGAATTGGTTGTGGGCAGCGAACCGTCGAGCGTGTAGTAGATGACAGCGTTCGTATCCGGTGCAGTGAGCGTGACGCCGACGGTGCTGTAATAGTTTCCACCTCCAGGTGCGATGGCCGGAGGCGCTTCGGCGGGCGTGCCGGGCAGGCTGTTGATCCAGGCACTGATGACGGCCACGGCGTTGGTATCGATGAGATTGCGCGCGAGCGGCGGCATCTGGATGGAGTTGGTCGTGGTGTTGATGCGCTGCCAGATCATCGAGCGCCAGACATCCTGCGACTTCACGATGCATGCGTTGTCGTAGCCGAGGTTGAACGCGGCGGGATAGTTGGTGATGTTTTGGGCGGCCAGGGGGGTCATATAGCGCGCGTCAAAGGTGATGCCGCTGCCGCCGGGCTGGTGGCATTGCGCGCAGTTCGCATCGAAATAGGAACGCGAGCGCTGTTCGAGCGAGGCGGAAAGATTGGTGAGCGATGCCATCTGCGGATAGGTGGGAATGGCGGACTCATTGAACGCGGGGTTGAACAATCCGAGATGGTTGAGTGTGCGCAACTGGTTGTCCGTCACGCCGGTGGCGGCATAGGTGTAATTGCCGTTCAACTGGCGCGCATTCACGCCGAGGACGTAGTTGGCGACGGGCGTGTGGCAGGTCATGCAGTCGGACGGGCTCGGATAATACCAAGTCTGCGTGCTGACGCCGGTGGCGTTGGTGATAAGAATATTTTCCGAAAGGCTGCTGGACAACAGGTCGGCGTCGCTGTTATCCGCGCGCCATTTGTAGGTGACGCCATAAACCGCGCCGTTGATATCGCGCACGAGCAGGCGGGTCTCGAGGCGGCGTATCACGTTGGGGTTCGTGGTATCAGTGTTCAGCGCGAAGGTTTTGACGAACACGGTTCCGGCGGGGAACGTCCAGGAATTCGTCGGCGTAAAAGCAATCTGTTCGCCCGGAATCAGGAGGCCGCCGATGTTGGGCAGGGCGAAGTAACGCGTCTTGATCGCGCCATCGGACCAGAGCGGCGTGTTCGGCGTGTAACCGATCAGGCCGTTCGCGGCGGCCATCGTCGGTGTGTTGCTGAAAACGCCGGTGAGCGACAACAGCGCGGGGATCGGACCGGCGGAGGTCGTGGGCATGTTCAGGAACGCGCTGATCGCCGGAAAGTTCGTGAGTCCATAAGGCAGGCCGCTGGCGGCGTTGACGGTGACGTTCACGACGGCGGAAGTGCTGCTCAAGCCGCTCGCGTCGGCCGCGATCGCGGTCAGCGAATAAGTTCCATGGCCCAGCCCGGTGGCCGTGATCGTGTAGGGCACGTTGGTCACGCTGCCGAGGAAATTATTGTTTGCGTAAAAGCTGACGGCGCTGACGGGATTGTAGGGCGCGTCGGCATCGGCGGTCAAAGTCACGCTGGCGGCTGCGGTGTAGCTGGCACCACCCGCCGGCGCAGTGAGCACGACGGTCGGCGGCGGGTTCGTGTAGGGATATAGCTGGGTCGGCGGCACGACTTGTAGCGGCGTGGATGGACTGTTCCACGCGAGCGACACGGAGGCATTGCTTATTTTCTGGTAGTAATCGAGTTCGATGGTGTAAAGCTGCTGTGCGACCAGCGCGAGGGAATTGGTCTTGGAAGTGGCGTTGGTTTTGTCCACCCAGTCATTGATCAACAGCTGGCCGTTGATGAAAAGGCGCACACCATCGTCCGCCGTGGTGATGAATGAATAATTCTCCGTGAACTGCGGCTGTACGGAGCCGGTCCAGCGCACTGTAAAATGGTTGGTGCCTATGGTCGGGCCCGGCCAGTTTGTGGTGGAAGAAAAATTCACCGTGGCATTGGTCGTCACTAGAACCGGCGAGCCGTTGAACGGATTTCCGCTGTTTGCATTGGCAAAATATTCCGCCCGCAAACCGGTGCCGCTGCCGGCCGCTGCGGTATTCACAAACGAGGCGGTGGTCACGGCGCTGTTCACCGCGCCGGACTGGATGGCGACGGCACTGACGACCGCGTTGCTCGTCAGCGCGAAGGGAGCGGTGTAAAGCGTGGAAGCCATCGTCGGGGTTGTGCCATCGAGCGTGTAGTAGATGGAGGCGCCACCGCCCGTGTCGGTGAGGGTGACAGTTACGGAGTTCACAAAATTTCCGCCGGCGGGGGCGATGACGGGTGCGTTGAGGAATCCCTCCACCCCATACACGGACAGGGCGTACTGCGCGGGCACATAGACCTTGCCACCGGCGACGGTCGGCGTGGTCATCTTCATGGCGCCACCCGGATTGTCGCGTGCGAGGATCTGGCTGGAATTGTAGAGCATCTGTGAAATGTTGGTGGCGTTGAAGGCATACAGCACTCCGGGGCCGCCGCCTGCGAACGCGGCGGAATTCAGCACCCAGACGATGCCATTGCTCGTACCATTGGCGGAGACGACCGGTCCGCCGTTAATGAGGCCGAGCGATGCGGGAGCCGTGGCGACGGAGGCGGTATTGACCACGGCGTTGGAGATGCTGAACTGCTGCATCGGTGCCAGGCTTGGCTGGACGTAAATATTGCCGTTAAAATAAACCGGCGGAGCCCAAATGCCGTTCACGGTGGCATTGAAGGATTGCACGATCTGGGAATCCCCGCCGGACTGATAGTGAGGCGAGGCGAGCGCATCGCGGTCGAGCACATACATCTTGCCGGACTTGCCGAGGCCGGCGAGCAGGTGCGGATGCGCGGCGCTGCCGGCGGAATCGGGCAGCAGCAGCGGCGCGCTCGAGCTGAGATCCAGGTCCGCCGCCTGGAGCGAGGCCTGATCGTAAGGCGTGAAATAATCGGCGATGGCAAACCCGTTCGTCGTGGAAATTTTCATGATGGAATCCGAGTAATCGCCGCCGTTGGTATTGGCGCTGAACGAGCCGTTGCCGGTCTCAAAATACAGATTGGTGTTCGCATCCACGCACAGGCCGCCGCCGCCCTGCCAGATGCCACCCTCGCCAGCGTTCACGCCGAATGCGTTCGTTGTCGCATTGGGCGTGGTGTTGAAGACATAGTTGGTGGCCAAAGCCAGGTTCGTGGCGTTGTAGCCGAACAGCCAGCCGTGATACGGATCGGTGTCGCCATAGCCGGCGTAGGCGACAAAGAGTTGTCCGCCCGCAAGCGTAAGCGCCACCCGCTGGATGCTTTGCATGGGGTTGAAAGTCACCACGCCGTTCGAGCTGTCCGCGCCCGTGCCCGACACGGAACCGGCCACGACGACCGGGCTGTAGGGACGTTCGTTGCCGGTCGTCACGTCAAGCGCATGGATGCGATGCACGAAATTCGTCGCACTGCCGGTCACGTCGCGCGTGAAGGCGTCCACATAGAGCGTGCCGGTGACAGGATCGATGACCGGGGTGCCGGTCGCGCCCACCTCGGGCACGATGTCCGTGTATGGACTGTTCGGGCCGGTGTAACGACGGCCAAACGGGCTGACGGAATCCAGCGCGGATACACCGAGGTTGGTGGACCAGAGCAGTCCGCCATTCGTCCCGGCATTGCTGTCGGCGTCGAACGCGAAAACCGTGTCATGCTCCGTGGCGACGAAGACGACGTTGTGGACGCCTTGGCCGGGGATGGTCAGGTTCGTCATGATGAGCGGCTCGGTGTAAACGAAGCCGTCCACGGCATAGGTAAATAATTTTCCAAACGTGTTCGTGTTGACGTCTGCGGGTGTGAGCAAGGTTTCGTTTGTATTCTGGCCCTGACGCGTGTTGTCGTAGTGATAGGTCAGCACCGGTACGCGCGTTGCGGGGGGATTCGCGGCAGGCGTGGTGAAGCTCAAAGCGGGCTGGGCCCAGAAAATTCCGGCGGCATTCGTCGCAAGGGCGGTGAAATAGTAGGTGGTGTTCGCCGAGAACGACGAAGCGGTGGTGGTGAACGCACCGGTTTGTACGCCCAGGGCGATGTTATTTGACCAGGCGGCGGCGTTCGTGCCGCCATTGACGGGGCCATAGTAAATCCAGACGTTCGGGGTCAGACCGCCGGTGGACAGTACCTGACCGTTCAGCGCGGCGGACACGGTGGAGATCTGCGTCGCAGGCAGGTTCGTGACGACGGGGTTCGTGGGCGGGGTTGTGGAAAAAACTGAAAGCATGGCATAGGGCAAAAGCTGGTTTGTCCACGCGAGACCTGAGGCGAGGGACGGCAGGTTGATGGTGCTGAAACCTCCGGCCAGACCTCCGGCGTAAAAAAGGATGAACGAATCACCGGCCTGCAAGGTAGCACCAGAGTTGGTGACGTTCAACGTGCCGCCCATTGTGATGACGCCGCCAGAGACGATGCGGGTGATGTTGGGTGAATTGTTCCGGTTGAGCGTGAAGTTATTGGTGCTGGCAAGGATGACATTATTGTCAACGGTGAGGGTGGAAGTGTCACCGTTGCCGAGGCCGGGCTGCACAGTGCCGCCAGGCTGGTTGGTAAGCGTTCCGGCAATGATGCCATTGCCGCCAAGTGTGCCGCCGTTTGCGACTACCGCGCCGCTGGCAAGGGTACCGGTCAGCAACAGATTGCCGTTGGTCACCACGGTATTTCCGGTGAAAGTGTTTGTGCCGGATAAAGTCAACGTGCCGCCACCGGTGACCGCCAGCCCTTGGTTGCCGGCGAGCGGAACGCTGACCGTGGCGAAATTGTTACTGACATTGATGGCCGGTGAGTTGGAGTTGACAGCGAGCGTGAGGCTGGCGGCGTTGCTGGCATTGAGGAACCAGTTCTGAGAGCCGTTGACATCGGCGAAGAGCAGGGTGCCGATGGTGCGGGAGGAGTCGAGCGTTATGGTGCGGTCGGCGGTAAGATTAATAGTGCTGAAATTGGCAATGGCACCGGTGCCATTGGCGATGTTGCCGTTGGCCCAGTTCGTGGCCGCGCTCCAGAGGCCGTTGGCGTCGCTGATCCAAGTGCCGGGCGGGATGGAGTTGACAGCGTTGATGACGGAGATCGAGCCGTCCTGACCGAGCGTGTTGGTCCACGCGAGACCGGAGGCGAGGGGCGGCAGGTTGATGGTGCTGAAACCGCCGGCGAGGCCGCCGGCATAAAAGAGCGTGAAAAAATCACCGGCCTGCAAGGCGGCACCGGCGTTTGTGATATTGAGCGTGCCGCCCATGGTGATGACGCCGCCGGAGACGATGTGGGTGATGTTGGGCGAGTTGTTGCGATTGAGAGTGAAGTTATTGGTGCCGCCAAGGATGACGTTGTTGTCAACGGTGAGGGTGGAAGTGTCACCGTTGCCGAGGCCGGGCTGCACGGTGCCGCCGGGCAGATTGGTAAGCGTTCCGGCAATGATGCCGTTGCCGGCCAAGGTCGCGCTGTTTGCGACCACCACGCCATCGGCAAGGGAACCGGTCAGCAACAGATTGCCGTTGGTCACCACGGTGTCCCCGGTGAAAATGTTTGTACCGGCCAGCGTCAGGGTGCCGCCACCGGTGACCGTAAGGCCTTGGTTGCCGGCGAGTGGAACAGTTATCGTGGTGGAATTGTTGCTAACGCTGATCAGAGGCGAGCCGGAGTTAACTGCGAGCGTGAGGCTGGCGGCGTTGCTGGCATTGAGGAACCAGTTTTGAGAGCCATTGACATCGGCGAAGAGCAGGGTGCCGATGGTACGGGAGGAGTCGAGCGTCACGGTGCGGTCGGCGGTAAGGTTGAGGGTGCTGAAATCGGCATTGGAGCCGGTGCCGTTAGCGATGTTGCCATTGGCCCAGTTCGTGGTCGCGCTCCAGAGGCCGTTGGCGTCGCTGATCCAGGTGCCGGACGAGGCAGAGTTGCCGGCGTTGATGACCGAGATCGAGCCGTCCTGACCGAGCGTGTTGGTCCACGCGAGACCGGAGTCGAGGGGCGGCAGGTTGATGGTGCTGAAACCGCCGGCGAGGCCGCCGGCATAAAAGAGCGTGAAAAAATCACCGGCCTGCAAGGCGGCGCCGGCGTTGGTGATATTAAGCGTGCCACCCATCGTGATGACGCCGCCGGAGACGATGTGGGTGATGTTAGGCGAGTTGTTACGGTTGAGCGTGAAGTTGTTGGTGCCGGCGAGGATGACGTTGCCGTCGACCGTGAGGGTGGAGGTGTCGCCGTTGCCGAGGCCGGGTTGCACGGTGCCGCCGGACAGGTTGGTGAGCGCGCCGGCAATGATGCCATTGCCGCCGAGCGTGCCGTTGGTGACGGTGACGGAGCTGGCGGAGAAAATTCCATTCACCAGAACCGTGCCGCCGTTGACCGTCGCGCCGCCGGAAAAATTATTGGTGGCGGTGAAAATGATGGTGCCGAAGGAGCCGGCGGTGTTGAAGCCGCCGGTGCCGTTGAAGGGCGACGCGTTGGTGAACACCTCCACGCTTTCGCCGGCCTGGATGCCGGAGCGGATGAAGGAGATGCCTTTCAGCGTGACGTTGGTGCCGGTGAGCATGGCGGTGTTGCCGCCGGTCGGCGCGGTGAGCGTGAGCAACGAATTGGTGTCGAGAATCAAATTTTTGACGGTGACCATGGCGGTGGAGTTGATGCGAAGTTCGCCGTTTGACTGGATCTCCAGCGATTCGCCCGCGAACGTGACGGGCGCGCTGTTGGTGGGTGTGCGCAGCAGGTTGGTACCGGTCTGATAGGCGTTGCCCGCTGACGGCGCCGCTCCACCGGTCCAGTGCAGGCCGGTATTGAAGCTGTTGGTGCCGGCCGCATCGCTGCCGTTCATGTTGACGGTTGCGGCGGCGGCGATGCCGGCAAAGGTCAGGAGAATAATTCCCGCTAACAAATACGGCGGCAAATTATGTCTAAGCATTGCTGGGTCTGGTTTTTCCGAACCATTTCCCAGATGGTTGCGGAAGGTGGAGCCGCGAGTCGGGATTGAACCGACGACCGACGGTTTACAAAACCGTTGCTCTACCGCTGAGCTATCGCGGCACGAAGGCGTAACATATTAGGCAAACGGGAGAATTCAAGATTTGTTTTCTGCCGCCCTTCAGGATTTTCTTTATCAATCTTTATCAACTTCCAATATTCAGCCGATAGGGAAACGGAAGCTGGTGGGGGAAAAAAGTTCCGCTTCCACTGTCTTATAAGTAAATGACACTGTCCCAAAAATGGCTTTTAACGGACATTGTTTGCAGTTTTCACAACAATGTTTACTGGTTCCGTTGTTTGTATTGAAGAACAAAAGCACGATTTTTTATGGGTTTTACTGATTTTTGCCCGATTCTCATGGTATTTTGGATTGTGAATAACATGTGAATAATTGTCTTGGCCATTGGCATCAACAGTGCTACTATGCCCATGAAGTGGTTGCAGCAGGCAATTGAGTGAACAAAGTTGTATTCATCTAAACCCGCCTGCTGTTTGTTCACGCCACTACAACAACAAAAAAACAGCAAATGAAAACGACCCAAAACATCCGTAAAGCGGGCTTCACGCTCGTCGAAATCATGATCGTTGTGGCCATTATCGGCCTCCTCGCCGCGATCGCGATTCCGAACTTCGTGAAAGCGCGTGCCACCTCGCAGGCCAATGCCTGTATCAACAACCTCCGCCAGATTGATGCGGCGGCCAACCAGTACGCGCTTGAAAGAGGCCAGACTTCCGGTGCAACCATCACGTATCCGGCTAACCTCACGCCTTACATCAAGCTGAATGCTAACGGCAGCATTCCTCCGTGTCCCGCTGGCGGCAGCTACAACGACACCGTCGTTGGTAATCCTCCGTCCTGCTCGCTCGGCAGCACCATCACGCCGAACCACGTGCTCCCGTAATCAGTTGATTCCAGATACAAACCCCGGAGCGTCAGCTTCGGGGTTTTTTGTTTATACGACTTGTCCTCGTTTTGGCATCTCAGATGCTTAATTTAGTCCAACAGCGGTTCCAGCAGGCAATCTGTGAACACCTTTTTCGTTATTATTATACCCGCCTGCCGGTGGTTCACGCCGCGAAAAACGTAAAATGAAGACCACCCGGAAACATTACGGGGGATTCACCCTGGTTGAGATTATGATCGTCGTGGCCATCATTGGTCTGCTGGCGGCGATCGCCATCCCGAACTTTGTGAAGTCCCGCGCCACCTCGCAGGCCAACGCCTGCATCAACAACCTGCGGCAGATTGATTCTGCCGATCAGCAGGTCGCCTTTGCCAACAACATGGCGAACGGCTCTCTCATCAACTATCCCAACGACATCACATCCTACATCAAGCTCAACTCCTCCGGCAGCATTCCGCCCTGTCCCGCTGGCGGCAGTTATAGTGTCTGGCCCGTCGGTTCCACCCCGTCCGTGACCTGCAGCCTGGGCAGCCTGGTGACGCCGGCGCATCTTCTGCAATAAACGATCCGGAGACCATTTGGAACGCCAGTTGAAATTTTTTTCTCCGGCGTTTCTCCTTTTCCGATGGCGGATAATTTCTTAAATACTTGCCATGACGCGAACACGGGCCGCCTTGTTGCTGGCCGTTATCAGTTTGCTGGCTTATCTGCCCGCGCTGCAAAATAGCTTTGTCAATTACGACGACCCCGCCTACGTCACCGAAAATCCCGTCGTCCAGAACGGCCTCACCCCCGCCGGCATCCGGTGGGCGTTTATCGGCTGGCACGCATCCAACTGGCACCCGCTGACCTGGCTCTCACACATGGCCGACTGCGGACTGTTCCGGCTCAATCCCGCCGGGCATCATTTCGTCAACCTGCTGTTCCATTCGGCAAACACCGCCTTGCTGTTTCTCCTGCTCGCGCGGCTTACGCAAAAAATTTGGCCGTCGATCTTCGTTTCGGTTTTGTTCGCGTTGCATCCGTTGCATGTCGAATCTGTGGCGTGGGTCGCCGAACGCAAGGATGTGCTCTCCACTTTTTTTGCGCTCCTGGCGTTGTTGAGTTACGCAAAATTCGCGGAACGGGCCGCCGCCCCGGATTCAAGATCCGGCCGCCAGTTCGGGCTGTGTCTGTTGTTCTTCATCTTGAGCCTGCTGGCCAAGCCGATGTTCGTCACGCTGCCGTTTATTTTTTTGCTCCTGGATTTCTGGCCCCTCAAAAGAGTGATGAGTGACCAGTGGCGGATGGCGGGCATCAAAAATGTGCTGGTGGAGAAAGTCCCATTTTTTGCACTGGCCGTCCTGTCTTGTGTCGCCACCTTTCTTGCCCAACGCCAGGAAGCCGTTGCCACGCTGCAAAAAGTTCCGCTGGATCTGCGGCTGGAAAACACGGTGGTCGCCTACGCCGGTTATCTGGCCAAAACATTTTTTCCGTTGAATCTCGCCGTTTTTTATCCGCTGCCCAAACAAATTTCCCCCGTGGTTTTGATTTTATCCGCGGCCATCCTGCTGGCCATCTCCGCGCTGGCCGTTCTTGGCGTCCGCCGGCGCCCGTATTTTTTGATGGGCTGGCTGTGGTTCCTCGGCACGCTGGTGCCGGTCATCGGGCTGGTGCAGGTCGGTGACCAGGCGCTGGCCGACCGCTATACGTATTTTCCGCTCATTGGAATCTTTCTGATCCTTGCGCTGGCGGCGGACGACCTCGCCGCCAGGTTTCCCGGTGCGAAAAAAAAACTTGCAGCCGCCGCCATTCTGGTTTGTGCCGGCTGCCTGTTGTTGACGGAAAAACAGATTTCTTACTGGCGCGACAGTGAAACGCTGTTCAAGCATGCGCTCGCGGTCACGGATGACAACGCGCTCGCACACCTCAACCTCGGTGTCGCTTTGCAGGAAGCAAATCGTCCGCAGGATGCGCTCGTCCAATACAAGGAAGCGTTGCGCCTCGATCCCGTCCGTCGCGAAGCCTTCAACAATATTTCGCGGATATTGAACGATGCGGGCAGGCCATCCGAAGCGCTCGAATATGCCCGCGCCGCCCTGCGGCTGGATGTCCGGTCGGCCCCCTCCCACGTCACGCTGGGCATGATCCTGGCCGAACTAAAAAGTTATGACGAGGCCACAAACGAATTTTTCCAGGCCGCGCAACTCGACAAAAATTATGCGCCGGCGCAATTTCAGATGGCGCGGACGTTGTTGCTGCAAGGCCGGGATGGCGCCGCGCCGCCTTATTTCCAACGAGCGCTGGAACTCGATCCGGAAAACCTTTCCATGCTCATCTTTGCCGCGCGTGTTTTCGCCGCCGATGAGGATCCGCAGGGGCGAAACGGTGCGCAGGCCCTTGCGCTCGCCAGCCGGGCGGCGCAGATCGCGGGAGATTCCTCAACCGTAGTGCTGGACACGCTGGCCGCCGCGCTGGCGGAAAACGGCCGTTTTGACGAGGCCGCCAAGCTGGCCGGGCAGGCCCTCGAACTGGCCCAAAACGCCGGCCAGAAGGACGATGCCGCTGAAATCCAGCAGCGGCTGGACCTTTACCGGCAGCATCAACCCTGGCGGAAGTCTTTCCGTGCGCAGTGATTTTGATTGCGACACGCGCCGGATTTTTTTTAACTGTCACGAAATTAAGGCGAGTCAAAAGAAATTTCCATACCTTGTCCGTCCATGAGCGTGATTCTGAAAACTGAAAAACTGCGGGTGGAATTTCGCAACCGCGAGTCGCGGCAGGGCACGAAAGTCGCCCTGCAAGGCCTCGACCTGGAAGTCCGGTCGGGCGAGGTCTTCGGCTTCCTCGGCCCGAACGGGGCCGGCAAGACCACCACCATGAACGTCCTGCTTGGCTTCATCCCGCCGACCGGCGGCACTGCCAGCCTGTTCGGGATCGACGTCCGCCAGCCGATCGCGCGCCAGCGCATCGGTTACCTGCCGGAAATGACCTACTACTATAAATTTCTGACGGCGGAAGAGCTGCTGCGGTTCTATGGAAAAATTTTCGGGCTTACCCGCGCTGAAATGGACGTGCGCATCCCGCAATTGCTGAAGCTCGTTGAACTCGAACACGCCGCAAAGCGCCCCATAAAGTCCTACTCGAAAGGGATGCAGCAACGCGCCGGCCTCGCCCAGGCGCTCATCAATAATCCCGACCTGCTGATCCTTGACGAGCCCACCAGCGGCCTCGACCCGCTTGGCCGCATGAAGGTCCGCGAGATCATCCAGCGCCTCAAGGACGAGGGCAAAACGGTTTTCTTTTCCTCGCACGAAATGGGCGAGGTCGAGACCGTTTGCGACCGGGTGGCCATCATCAATCTGGGCGAACTCAAGGCCATCGGGACCGTGGCCGAAATCACCGGCAAACACGCCAATCTCGAAAAAGCGTTCCTGGAAATCATCGGTTTTAAACCGCAACCCCTGGCCAAGACATGAAAAACATCTTTGCCGTCGCCGGCGTCGTCATCAAGGAGCTTTACCGTCGCAAGGACTTCTACGTCCTGTTCATCGTTACCGTCCTGATTTGTCTCGTCATGGCATCCGTGAATGTCTTCAACGATGCCAAGGTTGCACGCTACCTGAAGGAAATCTGCCTGTTGCTCGTGTGGATCTCGTCGCTGGTGATCGCCGTGACCACCACCGCGCGGCAGATTCCCGCGGAAAGGGAAAACCGCACGCTGTTGCCGTTGCTTGCCAAGCCGATTTCGCGGTCCGAACTGATCTTCGGAAAATTTTTCGGCTGCTGGTTTGCGTGCGGGCTGACCTTGCTGGTTTTTTACGTGTTCTTCGGCATGTTGTCCGCCACCAAGGAACATGAATGGCCGCTGCTTGACTATTTACAAGCCGCCGTCATGCACTGGTTCCTGCTCGGCATCATCGTGGCCATGTCCCTGCTGGGGTCGCTTGTGTTCGCGGCGCCGTCGTCCAATTCCACCATCTGTTTCGTGATCATTGGCGGCATCTTGTTTGTGGGCCGGCACCTCGATCAGGTGGCCACGTCCATGCACGAACCGCTGCGCACGATTGTGAACACACTGTATTACATCGTGCCGCATATGGAATTTTACGATTTGCGCGATCTGATCATCCATAACTGGCCGGTCCTCGAGTGGAAATACATCCTGCTCGCGTTGCTTTATGCCGCGGCTTATATCCTGGTGTTCCTGACCGGTGCGTGCCTTGTGTTCCGCCGCAAGGCCGTGAACTGAAAATGAGTTCGCCGCGCACATCCTTCCTGCTGCTCATCGCGCTGCTGGTGTTTTGCTTCGGGGTGGGCGCGGCATTATCCCCGCAATACCAGTTCATGCACCTGACCGTCAACGGCAAGGGCTGGACGACCCAACCCGACCGCCAGTCGCATCGTCTTGACATCAGCCGTGCCGAGGGCGACATCTTCAACGTCGTGCTCGGTGACAGCCGCCGGATGTTTGCGCAAAGTTTTT
>Ga0206855_10274_pt2 | contig 14661 bp, 12 predicted proteins | sample Alteio_BWOrgCont_51_FD_152637 | JGI IMG/M metagenome (GOLD analysis project Ga0206855, IMG submission 152637) | Enriched cells from forest soil in Barre Woods Harvard Forest LTER site, Petersham, Massachusetts, United States -... | ecosystem: Environmental > Terrestrial > Soil > Temperate forest >...
AAACTGAAACCGGAGAAATTGTTTTGTATCACGACCAGGATGAGTCTCGATGGAATTATGAGCTGATTTCAAAGGGGGCATATTTTCTTCACCATGCGTCGCAGGAAAATGAATTTTCAAAATATCACCTGGAAGCTAACATTGCATACTGGAACACTCAAAAGGCTGATACCAAAGAAAAGTGGGAGAACATTTTATACTTCTACAACCTGCTTTTGCAAATGGAATATTCGCCCATAGCAGCGCTTAACCGTACTTATGCGCTTTCGAAAGTCTACGGCAAGGAGGAAGCCATTATACAGGCTGGGAAAATAAATTTGAAGGACAACCATTTTTACTTTACCCTGCTTGGAGAGCTTTATACAGGAATAGATAACGAAAAAGCATTGCAAAATTTTCAAAAAGCGATAGGGCTGGCTATGACTGTTACTGACAAGCAAACTATTCAAAAGAAAATTGATGGGATTGAAATCAGAGCCAGGATACAAGAATCAAGAGCCAGGAATGATTTTTAAACTTAAAATGGTTCCTGCATTTCAGATCAACCCCGGCCAAAGGCATCATAATATTCCTTCGCATTATTTTCGTAGCGCATCAGCAATGCAATGTTTTGCTTTTCTATTGGGGTAAGCTCACTTTTAATGTCAGTACTTATTGGTATATACCAGGGCTGCTGGTCAAAATATGCCCTCAACTGCTGATTTTTAAATGAGTAACCATGGCGCGCGTATATGGCATTACGCAAAACAAAAAGATCAGCCTTTTTCATGTTTGCTACTTCCTCCGTCGTTAAGGTGTCTGTCGATGCATTATACTTGTCTACATCACCCGATGTAGTAAAATAGGTAGCATCGTACCCAAATTCAGTTTTGGGTATTGCTTTCTTTTTACTCCAATCCACATATTGACCTGTTTTTAACTGCCAGCCGGGGTTATAACGAAAAAGGGTTTTTGTCAAAGTATATTTGCGTGCTGGAATCCTTATTTTATTATTTGCGCTCCATGTTCCAGTTAAAATGGGGTCGTCCTGGCTTATGCTGAATTTGAATTTGCCATCGTATTTATCGTCTCCCGGTTCATTTACTGCAAAACGAAAGGTTGAACCGTCTTTCGTGATGGTTCCCGTAAACGGCCTGTTGTTACCAGCTACCACACTATGGCCGTTAACTGTATCTCCTTTTATTTCATCAATAGAGATATTGATTTTATTGCTGTAGTCCCATCCTTGGCGGTCGCCTATTTGCATGGGTTCAATAGCTGTATCCGGTTTAAATTGTCCAACCCAAAAACCGATCAAGTCCTTCGTATCCTTAATAACAAGATTGCCTGTGATTTTCTGAGCCGGGATGCTTTGTTGAGCAGCCGAGGCTGTTGATGCTACTGAGTCTGCGTCGGGTGCATCATTTTTGATCATGTGGCCGCCGCAGCTTTGCAGATAAATGAACGCCATCATAAGGCCGAGGCGTATCGATCGTTTCATGGATTTGTAATTTAAATCTAAATATAGGTATTAGGCACATGCGCACAGCAAGATTTTGCAATTTCAATTCATTAATTTTGACACAACGGATAGAGATTATTCGTTTATATCATGAACAACAGGCATCAATGGCGGCATAATGTTTCCCTCAAATTACAGGAAGTTGATACGGTAGTCTATTTGGAATTTATCCGCAAGGCGGTGCAAAATTTGCCGGGAGTTGTTGAAAAACCATCGTATAGCACACCGGGGTTTTTTGCGGGGAAAAAGCTATTCGCCCGTTTGAAGGAGGACGGTGAAACGGTGGTGGTGCAAACGTATGAACGGGAAAAGTGGATGGAAGCCGATCCGGAAACGTTTTTTATTACTGATCATTATCTTAACTATGATTATATGCTGATCTCGCTAAAAAGGGTATCGCCCGATGACCTGACGAAACTGCTTACCATTGCCTGGTGCAACCGGGCCACCAATAAACTGATAAAGGAATACGAAGACATTGGTTATACCAAACCATTTTAAATATGATCACATCAACCGAAAACGCTGAACACTACACCTGGGGGGCACAATGTGACGGCTGGGATTTATTAATATCGGATAGCCTGAGTGTTATCCAGGAGCGGATGCCTCCGGGAACCAGCGAACAAATGCACTACCATGAAAGGGCCCAGCAAGTGTTTTATATACTATCTGGCATGGCAACTTTTGAAATTGAAGGGGCGTTGGAAACAGTTTTGCTAAATCAATCAATCCATATCCCGGCCGGCACCAAACACCGCATCATAAACAATGGTGATTCAGATTTACACTTTTTGGTGATATCAGAGCCGAAGACACGCGGGGACAGGGTGAATTTGACATAGATGGCGCTTACCCCCTCTGTCATCGCTACGCTCGACATCTCCCCCTAAGCTTAGGGGGAGAAAGAAAAAGGAAGCTAAATAATGGTCATGGATTTGGCTCTTTTACCGCCTCTGTCTCCTTCGTCGACATCTCCCGGTAAGCTTAGGAAGAAAGAAAAAGGAACCTAAAATCGTGGATTTGCCTCAGGTCAAGGGTTGTCTGGTTTCAGCATTATTCTCCCGTCATCGGTAATAGTCAATCCGGCTTCAGGGAAGTCGGCGTTTGTTAGATCCCTGATCTTGTTTATTGCCCGGTGCAAACTATCGGGTTCCAAACCACCGTCACGGGTTTGTTTGTCGGCGATAATCCGGCCGTTTAAAAATTCGCCTTTTTTGTTTACATAAAACTTGAGCAATGGTGCAATGCCGCATATACCCTCAATACTTACGCATTTATAGGTGCAAAAATTGCCAAGGCTATAGGCTATGAGCCTGTTTTTATATAATTCTATCGCCCTGCATACGTGGGGGCCGTTGCCCAGTATCAAATCGGCGCCGGCATCGATGGCATTGTGGGCAAAGGCGTATACGTTCCCGCGTTTTTCGGTACGAAGCATTTCGTTTCCGAAAGGCACATGTTCAGCTGTTTTTCCTTCGACGCCGCCATGAAATGACACAATAACAATATCACATTGCTGTTTCAGGTTTTTAATGATACGGGAGGCATTCTCCAGGCCGAAGATGGAGAGCGTTTCGCCGCTTGGGGCAAAGGCACAGAAGCCAAAAGTTAGCCCTTTAACTTTAAAAATTGCTGAAGGGTGTGCTATCAGACCTCCGTATTGGATGCCCAGGCTGTCCAGCGCTTTCATAGTGCTGGCACGGCCCGGGCCGCCAAAATCGCCAATATGGTTGTTGGCAAGGCTGAGCAGGTTAAACCCGGCATCCTTTAGTACGGCGCCGTAGCTGACAGGCGTCCTGAAAAGATAACCTTTACTCAGCAGGTGCAATTTATGATATGCAGGGGCGCCGGTATCGAGGAGCGTGCCTTCGAGGTTTCCAAATGTTATGTCGGCAGCACGGAGCTCGTTAATGACATTCTTAAAACTGTTTTTTGCGCTATCGGGCGGTAAGGTTTTTTTATCGGGATAAGAGGTTCCCAGCATAATATCGCCAACTGCGGCAATGCACACTGAATCGGCTTGAACGGGCAGCGCCGGGGCGGCAACAATAAGTTTTTTTATTTTTTTATGATGAGGGGCCACCTGATGGGTCAATGGCACATCCTGGCAGCCCGAAAGCAGCGCCAATACAACGGTTATCAATGGTGACAGGCGCAGGTTCATGCAAAAAAAATCCCTTCGTTTATGAAGGGATTAATTTATGATTTTTTTTAGGATATTTGTTACTACTCAAATAGCTCAATATCGAGTTATTTACACAATGTTAATAAAAAAGGGTATTGATTTTATTATCACTGTACGATCTTTAATAAATCGAACCGACTATAACCATACCATTATCAGAATATAATCAGCTTAAAGCGGATAATGCGTTGCTTACGGCGCAGGTTTCCGAACTGATAAAAATAGTCTCAGCTTTGCAGGAAGAGATACGCTTACTGCGAAACGGGAAAAATAGTGGAACCAGCAATACGCCACCCTCGCATCAAATTGGGCGGTCCAATACCCAAAATTTTCGTATTAAAACAAACCGCAAACCAGGCGGGCAGACAGGGCATGAAGGGAACACGCTGAGGATGAAGGAATTTGCAGATAAGACGATAGATCATATCCCACAATATTGTCATGATTGCGGGTTTGATTTGGGGCAGACCACCGCAATCTTCAAAGTAAGCAGGCAGGAAGTGATAATCCCTCCGGTACAGCCACAGTATGTGGAACATCGTTCCTACGGCAAGGTATGTGCCCGTTGCGGCAAAGTATGTAAAGGTGCTATGCCAGGCCATCTGAAAGGACCAATACAATATGGTGCTGATATAGAGGCATTGGTAAGCTACCTGTCGGTTTACCAGCATATACCCTATTACCGTATAACCGTTTTATTGAAAGACCTGTTCGGCCTGCCCATCAGTGAGGGAACGATTGATAACATGTTGAAACGTGCTGCCCAAAAAGCATTGCCGCTTTATAATAATATCCGGGAGCGTATACAGCAAAGCCATGTGGTAGGCAGTGATGAGACAGGATCGCGCTTTGGAGGCAAAAAAGGATGGTTTCATGTTTGGCAGACAACTGGTCTCACCTTTATTATTGCCTCAATGAACAGAGGATACCAAACCATTAAAGAATACTTTGCGGATGGCTTTCCATTAACCGTATATGTAAGTGATTGCTGGGCCGCGCAGTTAAAAGTGACAGCTTTGGCACATCAATTATGCATCGCTCATCTGCTACGTGAGTTACGCAACTTTGAAGAGGCACTGGCTTGCCAGTGGAGTCGGGCGATGAAACAGTTGCTGCAAGATGCCATTGCACTAAAAAACCAAATGCAGCCCCAGGACTATCTCGCCCCGACAGAGGTGATAACTAAATTGGAACAACGGTTCGCTGAATTGCTACAGACCGATCATCGAACTTCTCATAAAAAAGTGCAGGCTTTCGTAAAGCGGCTGAAGAAAAACAGGAATAGCGTATTTACTTTCCTGCACCATCCTAAAGTACCCCCGGATAACAATGGATCAGAAAGAGCTGTCAGAAACGTGAAAGTCAAAACAAAAATATCCAGCTTGTTTAAAACCGAAAAAGGAGCAAAACGCTTCGCAATTATTCGCTCTGTTATCGATACCACTATCAAAAACACTAACAACGTCTTTGAATCTCTTGCTCTTTTAGCTAATTTGCAACCTGAGTAGTAACGGATATTTTAGTTTTTGCTATTATCTTCTTTTTCGAGCTCTTCTTTAAACGATTCGAGCATGCGGCCACCGCGGTAGAAATACCGTTTATAATAAGGGTCGTCGAGGCTGCTTATGGCTACACCTCTTGAAGACGCATGGGCAAACCTATTATTGCCTAAGTATATTCCCACATGCGATATACGGCGGCTGTGAATTTTAAAGAAAACAAGGTCTCCTTCTTTGAGGTCATCTTTACTAACAGGGTTAACCATGCTGAATATATCCCGCGAATTACGTTCAATATCCATGTTAAAAACCTGGCTGTACAATTCTTTTGTAAATGCAGAACAATCGATACCTTTTCTTGAGCTTCCTCCAAAACGGTAAGGGGTACCTATCCAATCATATACAAAATGAAAAAGCTTCATATTTGAAGTAGCGGATAAAGCAACGCCCATAATTTGCGATAAATAGTCTTTTGCTAAAGATTCCTGATCATCAGAATTTTGATCGGCAGAAGTATTTGGAACGGTTTTTGTTTGAGCCTGAGCGGCTAAAACACTGAAAAATAAGGCAATAACGATAGTAATTTTCTTCATTTAATGTCTTGTTTGTCGTGTAAATGCAACAAATTGTTTATTAAATTGGACACCCTGTCTATTGTTGGTTACAAAACTATTTAAAAATTCCAATCTTACAAGTAAAAAGTCATCTTTTTTCAACATTTGTGTGACAATGTTGATAATCCTGGGTTTTTAACGCCGGATTGTTCCATTTTAGAGCTGGGTCTTACCCTCTCTGTCTCCTTCGTCGACATCTCCCCCAAAGTTTAGGGGGAGAAAGGCAAAGATTTTTTTTGGGAACCCTCTCCTCCCCTAAAATTAGGGGAAGTTGGGAGGGGTAAAACATGGATTTGCCTGTTAAAGCCCGGTGACTTTCGGAAATAAACGAAAAAATTGAAAATAAAATATAATTGTTGCCAACAAATTTGTTGCAGTTTCGATATTTTCAAGGATATAATTAGATTTGCGCTTTACTCAGAAAATTGATCGTTTAATAAAATACATGAGTTCAATCGAAATAAATAAAGACACCTACCTGATGTGGTATGAGTCGATGCTTTTAATGCGCAAGTTCGAAGAAAAAGCCGGACAATTATATGGGCAACAAAAAATACGGGGGTTCTGCCATTTGTATATAGGGCAGGAGGCTGTTTTAGCCGGCGCGATGTCGGTAATAAAGCCTGAAGACAGTATGATTACCGCCTACCGCGATCATGCCCACGCCATAGCAAAAGGTGTTAGCTCAAACGCGATAATGGCCGAGCTTTACGGCAAAGCCACCGGCTGCTCAAAAGGCAAAGGCGGCTCGATGCACATGTTTAGCAAGGACCACCATTTTTACGGCGGGTTTGGAATTGTTGGGGGCCAGGTGCCTTTAGGTGCAGGTGTAGCGTTTGGTGAGCAATACAAGGGTAGCCAGTTTGTGAATATTACCTACATGGGCGATGGCGCCGTACGCCAGGGCTCGGTTACCGAAACGTTTAACATGGCTGCGCTTTGGAAGCTGCCCGTAATTTTTGTTTGCGAAAACAACGGTTACGCCATGGGTACCTCGGTTGAGCGCACCACTGCTGATACCGATATTTATAAAATAGGGCTTCCTTACGGGATACCTTCATCGGCTGTTGACGGTATGGACCCGGCTGCGGTTCATAAAGCTATGGACGAAGCGATCCAGCGGGCACGAAGCGGCGAAGGGCCGACCTTTTTAGAGATGCGCACCTATCGTTACAAAGGGCACTCCATGTCGGACCCCCAAAAATACCGCACCAAGGAAGAACTGGAAAGCTATAAAGCAAAGGACCCGATAGAATTGACAAAACATGTGATCCTATCCGAAGGGTATGCTGATGATAAATGGTTTGAAGAAATTGATGCAAAAGTGAAAGCCGAGGTTGATGCATCGGTGAAATTTGCAGAAGAATCGCCGTGGCCCGAAGCATCGGAATTGTACACGGATGTATATGTAGAAAACAATTACCCTTTTATAAAGGACTAATTGCTAAATTTAAACAGAATATTTAATAGCATATTGATATACTAATATATGGCCGAAGTAATTAAAATGCCTAAAATGAGCGATACCATGACCGAAGGGGTATTGGCAAAATGGCATAAAAAAGTTGGTGACAAGGTGAAATCGGGTGATGTGCTGGCCGAGATTGAAACCGACAAAGCCACGATGGATTTTGAATCGTACTCTGACGGCACCCTGCTGTATATTGGCGCTGAGGAGGGCAAGGCTGTTCCGGTTGACGGCCTGATAGCCGTTATTGGCGCCGAAGGCGAAGATTACCATGCGGCCCTTGATGCCAATACTGCAGAAGCGCCTAAGGCAGCAGTAGCAGCAGAAAATAGCAGTAGCAATAAAGAATCTGCACCGAAAGAAGCAGCAGCAGAAAGCAGCAGTAGCACTGAAGAGCCCGCTACCGCGCCCGAACCCGCCGCATCTGCCAAAGCAAAAGCTGCCAAACCTGTTGAAGATAAAAAACCAGTTGAAGCTGTTGAAGCAAAACCAAAGGTTGATAAAGCAAGCATACCGGCAACGGTAATCCGCATGCCGGCGCTTAGCGATACCATGACGGAGGGCGTTATCAATAAATGGAACTTTAAGGTTGGCGATACGGTAAAATCGGACGATTCGCTGGCTGATGTTGAAACCGACAAGGCTACTATGGAAGTAGTTGGTTACGAAGCCGGCACTTTATTATACATAGGCCCTAAAGAGGGTGAAGCCGCCAAAGTTAACGGCATTATTGCCATTGTGGGTAAAGCCGGTACTGATATTACCCCCTTGCTGGAAGAGGATGAAGCGCCTGCGACTTCGAAAACTGCTGAAGCAGCCACAGAAAGCAGCAGTGAAGAAGCTGTAAGTGACACGGCAACTGTTGAATCTACGGAAGAAGACGACAGCCGTATAAAGGCATCGCCGCTGGCTCGTAAAATAGCCAAGGAAAAGGGTATAAACCTTAAGGATGTAAAGGGATCGGCTGAAGGCGGACGCATTATTAAGAAAGATGTTGAGGAATATGTTCCGGCTGCTAAAGCAGTAGCAGCAGAAAGTACCAGTAGCACGAAAGAAACTGCACCGGTTGAAGTAGCAGCGGAAAGTAGCAGTAGCACTAAAGAGCCTGCAAAAGCTGCTCCCGCACCTGCCACTATTCCCACGTATACCGGCGAGGAAAAATATACCGAAAAACCGGTTAGCCAAATGCGCAAGGCTATATCCAGGCGTTTATCCGAAAGCCTGTTTACAGCGCCGCATTTTTACGTGACCATGAGTATTGACATGGACGAGTCGATAAAGGCGCGTACGCGTATCAATGAAGTGGCCCCGGTTAAAATATCATTTAATGATTTTGTATTAAAAGCATGTGCCGTTGCCTTAAAGCAACACCCAGCAGTTAATTCGTCATTCCTGGGCGATAAAATCCGTTTTAATGAGCATATACATATAGGGGTTGCCGTAGCGGTTGATGAAGGGTTATTGGTTCCCGTAATTCGTTTTGCTGACGGCAAATCGTTGAGCCGGATATCAGTCGAGGTAAAAGAGTTCGCAGGAAAAGCCAAAGCCAAAAAATTGCAGCCGCCCGAAATGGAAGGTTCGACCTTCACTATATCAAACCTCGGCATGTTTGGGGTAGATGAGTTTACTGCCATCATCAACACCCCAAATGCCTGCATACTTGCCGTTAGCGGCATACAACAGGTGCCGGTAGTTAAAAACGGCGCAGTAGTACCGGGCAATGTAATGAAAGTAACCTTAAGCTGCGATCACCGTGTAGTAGATGGCGCAACCGGGGCAGCATTCCTGCAAACACTAAAATCGTTGCTGGAGGAACCGGTAAGGCTGTTGATTTGATTTCGGAAGTCGGAATTTCGATTTCGGATTTGATATAATTTTTAAGCGACGGGTTTTAGGCTCAACGCTTTTTTTGTGCTTGCTGTCGCTAATATTTTCTATTTGCATTTACGGTAAATTAAAACGTATTTTAGGATCGCGTTGGCTTGTATGCGCTGATGCAATTATCAACCAAAAAAATTTCCTTTATCCAATTGTAATTATTGCCTGTAAATGAACGAACCCCTTGTGTACCCTGATTCAAAACGCCATTACGAAATCCTGGACGGGTTGCGTGGCGTTGCTTCTGTTGTCGTAGTTGTTTTCCATGTGTTTGAGACTTACTCGGGGGATCGTTTCCACCAGATCATTAATCACGGTTACCTGGCGGTGGATTTCTTTTTCCTGCTATCAGGCTTTGTTATCGCCTATGCCTATGATGACCGCTGGGGGAAAATGACGCAATGGGATTTTTATAAACGCCGGCTCATCCGTTTGCAGCCGATGGTTATTATGGGCAGCCTGATTGGCGCAGCGCTTTTTTATTTCCAGGGAGGCGCTGCATTCCCGCTCATCAATGGCACGCCGGTATGGCAAATGCTTATTGTGACGCTGGTTGGCTGCACGCTGGTGCCCCTGCTCCCGTCAATGGACATTCGCGGCTGGCAGGAAATGCACCCGTTGAATGGCCCTGCCTGGTCTTTGTTTTTTGAATATATTGCCAATATTTTGTACGCGGCGATTGTGCGTAGATTCTCGAAAACGCTGCTTACTATTTTTGTAATACTGTCGGCTTGCTATTTGGTTCAGTATTTAATAATGGGGCCGATGGGTGATGTTATAGGCGGCTGGAGCATCGAGAAAACGCAGCTTCATATAGGTTTTGCGCGTTTGCTCTATCCGTTTTTTGCAGGTGTTTTGCTTTTCCGTATGGGAAAGCTGGTACATATCAAAGGAGCTTTCGTAATATGCAGCCTGCTGCTGGTTGTTGTAATGGCAATTCCGCGTATTGGCGGCACTGATCATCTTTGGATGAACGGTTTGTATGAAGCGCTTTGCATCATTGTTATATTCCCGCTGATTGTTTCTATAGGGGCTGGTGGTGTCATGAAAGGGAAATATGCCACCAAAATATGCGGGTTTTTGGGCGCCATATCATACCCGCTTTATATTACCCACTACCCGCTTATTTATCTTCATATTGCCTGGGTAACCAAATATAAAGTGCCAATGGGCGAGGGCATTTTAGGCGGACTGGTACTGGTAGTTATTGGCATCGGCATCGCCTGGGCTTGCCTTAAATTCTATGACGAGCCTGTGCGTAACTGGCTTACCAAGCGGTTCATTGTAAAAAAGGGGTTGGTGTCAAGTCAGGAGTCTTGAGTCGAAAGTCTAAAGTCGGATGGGTTTTACTTATGACGAGCCGTTATTTTTTAATTTCGCGTAAACGCTCTAAAGCTTTGGTATACCTGTAGCAAATGATTAGTGGTATCGATCCGACAAGGCCAAATGAACAATCGATTAACCGCCAGTAAAAGGGGATTCCGCGAATTGGACCTGCTATGAATGCCAGCGGGAAAACCATTACGCAGGCTATCATGCCAAACTGTAAAACCCATATATTTTTTACGGGATCTTTTATTGGGCCGATAAATGTGGTTGCTATTACCAAATGGCCGAAGGCAAGCCAGTCGGTGCCGTAACTTAAGTACGGGTAATTTTGATTGGTGATTTTTACTGCGGAATAAACGGTATTGATCCAATTGCCAATTACTGAAGATGGGGATGAGTGGCGGGCTAAAAAGGCCAATTCTGTTTCAATAGGGAAGGCGGTGATTCCGCTTAATGCTAATCCTATTATAAACAATACGAGCCATATGCGGATAGCTTTTAAAAGTTGTTTTTCGTTCATGGCGATTTGGAATCAGGTAAGTTTAATGTGCTGCAAATAATCGAGGTTAAATTTAGCGCTTTGCAGCGGTGTTTCCTGGAAAAAACGCGATTGCTCCACAAAAAAATATTCCATGCCATTATCCAAAGCGGTTGAAAGCAGGTGCGGGTAATTAATAATGCCTTTACCCAAATCGCAGGCCGATTCCTCTTCGCTTCCGGCCGGTAATCGCTGTTTGAGCACGTCGCGCATGTGGCAAAGCTTGAAACGGGGGTGATACTTTTTTATATAGGCTTCCGGGTCCTGGCCTTCAGTTACGGTATAATAGTAATCCATCTGGAAATCAACAAATTCCTTATCCGTATGCGCCAGCAAAACATCGATTGGCAATTGGCCGTCAACTGGTTTATAGGGGTAATCGTGCGGATGGTAGGCGAATTTCAAGCCATTCTTTTGGCAAATAGCGCCATAATTATTGAACTCTTCGGCTATCCTTTTGAAGGCATCGATTGTTTTTTGAGGGCCTTTCCAGGGATAGATCAAGTATTTCATGCCAATTTCAGCCGCCTGTTCGGCGGTTTTTTCAAAGCCTTCGTTGTCGCCGGCGTAATGGCTGGAGATCATTGTTAAGCCATTGCCCTGTGCCACCTTGTTAAATTCCTTGTTTGTCATCCCCCAAAATATGCCTTTGTCGCCGCCATAGCTTTCAATTTGGGTATAGCCCATTTTGCCGAGCTGTGCCAGGGTACCTGCCGGGTCTTTTGCTATATCTTCTTTCACCATGTAAAGCTGAATACCAATTGCAGGGAGTTTCCGGTCATTGGATTCGGCGAATAAATTACTTTTTAGCAGCGGGGCTGATAATGCGAGGAGGCCTGTGTTTTTGATGAAGGATCTGCGGGTTGTCATTGCGATTATTTATATAATGGTATTTTAAAGGCCTTACTCGTGGCTGGACGGTGCGCGATGGATACTGTGGTAGTGTTTACAAGCAATGTCTGCTAACACACCCCTCCGCCCCTCTCAAGAGGGGAATCGCACCGGCCGCCGCTTTTTTTATATATTTCCTTTTGTCATTTCCTGCACTGCATGATGGGCTGCCCTCGCCGCAAATGCCATATACAATATCGAGGGACTTTGATTTCCTGTACTTGTCATGCAGGCGCCATCAGTTACAAATACATTATTGCAAAGGTGCATCTGGTTCCATTTGTTTAGTAAAGATGTTTTGGGGTCATTTCCCATGCGGCAGCCGCCCATTTCGTGAATGTCGAGGCCAGGGGCCTGGTGGGTATCGCGTTTTGAGATGTTTTTTACCCCTGCTATTTCGAGCATTTCGGCGCTTTGGGTTAAAAAATCTGCGACCATTTTATCGTCGTTATCATCGTAGCCAACGGAGGTGATCAATTGCGGTATTCCCCAGGGGTCAACCTGGTCATTGCTTAAGCGGACGTGATTGCTTTCTTTCGGAATGGTTTCGCCCTGCATAAACATGCCGGCGTACCATGGGCCGGGTTCGGTTATCGCATCCTTATAATCGCTGCCGAGGCCGCCGTCGATACTTCCCCTGTAGGCTGGTTGCCGGCCTGAAAAAACGAAGGTCAAAAAACCGCCAAGATAATCGGTATCCTGTTTGTGCAGGTTGCGGTAATTGGCAATTATGGGATTCGTGGGGTTACGGCCGAAAAAGTACCTGTCTTTAAAACCCTCGTAAGTGCCGCCCACGCTTGCCCTGTAATTTTGGAAAGCCATGAATTTGCCGAGAAGGCCATTATCATTACCCAGCCCGTTTGGAAAGCGGTTTGATTTGGAGTTGAGCAATATCAGGTTGGAGTTTAAACAGGCTGCATTTAAAAATATCACTTTGGCGTAATAAGTTATCTCCTGCTTTGTGAGGGCGTCAATTATTTTAACGCCGGTTACTTTGCCTTTTTGCTCGTCGTAAATAATAGAATGCACTACCGAGTGCGGCCTTACGGTAAGGTTGCCTGTCCGTTTTGCCCAGGGCAGCGTTGAGGAAACTGAGCTAAAATAACCGCCAAAAGGGCAGCCCCGATAGCAGAGGTCGCGGGCCTGGCATTCAGTTCGGCCCTGTTCGATGTGGATGGGCTGGGCTTTGGTTAGTTGCGCCCAGCGGGTGCGCACCATAAACCTGTCTTTATAATTTGCGCTTATTTTCCGTTGGATTTCTTCTTCTACACAGGTCATTTCAAAAGGTGGCAGATATTCACCATCCGGCAAGGCCTCAAGTCCATCCCTGTCGCCGCAAATGCCTGCAAATTTTTCAACATGCGAATACCAGGGGGCTATATCCTCGTATCGTATAGGCCAATCGATGGCATAGCCGTAACGCTGAGGCGCCGAAAATTCGAAATTACTCCAGCGTTGGCAGGCACGGCCCCAGGTGATAGATTTACCGCCAACCTGGTATCCGCGTATCCAGTCGAAGGGTTTTTCCTGTATGTAGGGATGTTCTTTGTCTTTTACAAAAAAATGCTGGGTATCCTCGCCAAAGGCATAGCACTTGCTTACCACCGGGTTTTCTTCCTTCATTTCCAGTGTCGCCTCCATGCGGTGCGGGAAGTCCCATGGATTTTTTGTTGCGGTGGGATAATCTTTAACATGCTCCACATTACGACCGCGTTCAAGCACCAGGGTTTTTACGCCCAGGTCGCATAATTCTTTGGCGGCCCATCCGCCGCTGATGCCCGAGCCAATCACTATGGCATCGTAAGTGTTTTTTTCCATAAGCAACCTCCAACTCTTCTCCGCCAGTGGGCGGAGAGGCTTTTTAAATTTGATTTATATTGCTTCATTATAAAGCCTTCTCGCCGTCGAGTTTGGATAAGGCTTCCGTATAACTATGTTTTTTCCCAGAACGTCGTTGCAGCCTCTTTTCGGACTTCCGGACTTTACTGACTTTCGGACTAATTTAAAAATATCTCATCCATAAATACCCATCCCGGCTGTTTTTTTACGGGGTCCCATTTGGGGAGGTTTTGTATGGGCCTTGCTATAATTTTTAAGCAAGATACTTCGTGCGATGCAGCAAGCGTACAATCAATTCCTTTTACTGCGAAAGGATCATCCTTTTTGGGCGCTGCTGGTTTTACCGTGCTTAGTAACTTTAAATGGGCAGCATCCTTGCCTCCCCAAATTTCAATCCCGGTTGGTAAAAAAATCTGGGCGCCGGTATTCCGCATGCAATTTATGGTAACGGTGTGCAGGTCAATGGGTGTCGTAAATTGCATGTAAATTATCAAATTCTTTTGTGAGGCTATCCATTTGCCGTTGCCAAAGTTTGTGCCGCCAAGGTCTTTGTCGATTAATGTTTTTGCGCCATCGGCACTGTATTTTGAATCGGGCCCGCTTATAAAGCTAATGCTATCGGGGGTATCGGCGCTCTTAAAAAAGCTTGCCTGGATGATGTCGCTGCCAAGCCAGCCGGGTTTATAGGCTTTTGCTTTTATGGACGTATTTTGGGCGATCATGATACCCGGTTTGTAAAGCAGCGATTTTATGCTGTCGGGGTCTGTGCCGTCTGTAGTATAACGAATTTCGGTACCTTTTATCGGGTGGCTTAACTCAAGCTGTAGTGGTTTTGTAAAAACAAAGTTTGTGTTTTTCACCTGCGGTACATTTAGTTTTATGGGCTTGCCGTCGTCTTTAAAACCTTTTATAAAAT
>Ga0206855_10276_pt1 | contig 14629 bp, 10 predicted proteins | sample Alteio_BWOrgCont_51_FD_152637 | JGI IMG/M metagenome (GOLD analysis project Ga0206855, IMG submission 152637) | Enriched cells from forest soil in Barre Woods Harvard Forest LTER site, Petersham, Massachusetts, United States -... | ecosystem: Environmental > Terrestrial > Soil > Temperate forest >...
ATTTTCACCGGGCCTGTCGGGCCATATTATGCCAATCCTTTAAAAGTGAAGGTGGAAGGGAAGTATAGGCGCGCGGCACATGGTGGCACAGGCTCGGCAAAATGTGCGGGTAATTATGGCGGAGCGTTTTATCCGTTACAACTGGCACGTAAAGAAGGCTTTGACCAGGTTTTATGGACAGATGCTACCGATGATTTATACATTGAAGAGTCGGGTACAATGAACGTATTTTTCATTATTGATAATGTTATTATTACTCCACCACTTTCCGATTCTATATTAGATGGTGTTACACGCGATTCATTCATAACCCTTGCTAAAGGAATGGGCTATAAAGTAGAAGAAAGAAAAATAGGAGCCAATGAACTGGTCCATTCATTTCAGAAAAATATATTCCAGGAAGCTTTTGGAACCGGTACAGCTGCAGTAGTAGCGCCCATTCAAACTATTAACATAGCCGGAAAAGATTATAACCTACCCAAGGTTTCAGACAACAGCGTGTCGATGAAGATAAAGCAGCAACTACTTAATATTCGTATTGGCACAGCCCCTGATAAAAATAACTGGAACACGATAATTAAGCTATAAAGTAGGGTAGGGCTGCGTTCTTACCTATGAAAGCAATTACAAGAACGATACTTATTCTTTCGCTTGTCAGCCTGTTTAATGACATAGCCAGCGAAATGCTATTACCTATTCTGCCTATCTATCTTCAGTCGGTAAAGTTTTCTGTATTGTTTATAGGTGTTCTTGAGGGGCTGGCGGAAGCTACATCCAGCATAAGCAAGGGGTATTTTGGCAAGATATCTGATAAAACAGGTAGGCGTATGCCTTTTGTAACCTGGGGCTATGCTTTAAGTGCGCTATCAAAACCTATGCTGGTTATATGGTTGAACCCTGTGTGGGTTTTCTTCTCTCGAACTATGGAGCGGTTGGGTAAAGGTATCCGAACGGCTGCACGAGACGCAATTCTGTCTGACGAATCTGCACATGGAGATAGGGGCAAGGTATTTGGCTTTCACCGTGCTATGGATACCGTTGGCGCGGCAATAGGCCCGTCTATTGCATTACTCTTTCTCTTTTTTCATAAAGGAGATTATGCACCGCTTTTCTATATCGCTTTTTTTCCAGGCATACTTGCCGTTTCGCTTACCTTCTTAGTGAAAGAGAAGAAAAAGGAAACAACTGAAGCTAAAAAGGGAAGAGTTGGGTTCTTCTCTCAGTTTAAATACTGGAAAGAGAGCCCCGCTACTTATAAGGCACTGGTGGCGGGCTTGCTTGTATTCGCCCTGTTCAATAGCGCCGATGCCTTCCTGATATTGAAAATGAAAGAGTCGGGTGCAGATGATATAACCGTTATTGCCATTTACATTTTTTATAACCTGGTATATGCCCTTACTGCTTTTCCTATTGGAATTTTAAGTGATAGGGTTGGAATGAAGACAATGTTTGTGATAGGCTTGATTATTTTCGGTGGAGTATATGTGGGCATGACATACGGGCATACAATACCTGTTTATCTGATTTTATTCCTTCTCTATGGATTGTACTATGCATGTACCGAAGGTGTTAGCAAAGCATGGATAAGTAAACTTTGCGACAGGAAAGATACGGCCACAGCTATTGGTGTTTATTCAGGCTTGCAGAGTATATGTACCTTCATAGCAAGTTCCCTGGCCGGTTTTATTTGGTTCAGGTTTGGTTCAGTATACGTATTCTTTATTTCAGGGGCCGTGGCCATTCTGGTGGCTTTATATTTGGTGGTTAATAAATCACTTACCACTGTAAAACAGGCTGCATGAAGGCTATAAAGCAATACTGGCCATATATTGCGGCTCTTTTTATCCTTATCTTATTTGTCAGGCTCGCCGACTTTAATGGATTATATGGGCAAGACAGTTATGAGTACTTAAGATACACAAGATGCCTTAATGCATTTGTTAAAACGGGAACAAATCCCGGCGATTACTTCTGGCCATTATTATATCCTATAACGGGTGCAGTTTTATCATTTGTGGTTCCCTTACCATTCGCACTACAATTAATATCCATTGTGTCGTTTGTACTTACAGCAATATATGTAGAGAAGTTAATTCTATTGATGTATAATGCTGAAAAGAAAATTGTAAGGCCTTTTATTTTTCTATTTCTTGTTTTGTCTCCCTATTTGTGGCGCAGTGGATTGGTCGTAATGTCTGACAGCTTGAGTATATTTTTCATTACAGCAGCATGGTATTATTGCTTTGCATATAAAAAGGCATTGTTAGGTAAATATTTTCTGGCTTTTGTTTTCTTTTCAACTGCTGCCATAGCTACCAGGTATGCTGCCTTTATAGTTCTGGTAATCCCGGCTATCCCTGTTCTGCTCACTTTCGTGAAAAATTTAAGATGGGTAAACCTATTGATAGCTTTAGGAATAATTATACCTCTTGTTATACCCCACTTTATTATCAGGAGCCATTCTCCTTTTGGCTTTATCCATCATGAATGGGTTCAGACATGGTCGCCATATAATTTCTTTCGCAATCATTTTATAACCGATGATGGCAATGCTACATACCCTTTTTACAATATAATATACGCAGTGTTCAATTTTGGACACCCGGCATTTTGCTTTGTAGGTATAGTTTTTGGAGCACTTTGGCTTTTTAAGATTAAAGCAAATATCAAAACTAACGGGGTCGTTCTAATGATATTGTCTATTATTCTTTATGCGGTGTTCTTAGCCGGTATTCCCTTCCAGAATATGCGTTTCTTATTGCTCTCTTTCCCTTTGGTAATCATTGTTTTGTTTGGCGGGTATAATGTGTTAGCGACTTATCTCACAAATAAAGGTGCATTAAAATATGCGTTGGTAGTGATTGTCGGAATTATTCAGGTTGGTTTGTGCTATAGGGTATTCAAGCCTTTCTACAACGACAATAAAGAAGAAAGACAAATTGCCACTGAAATGCTTAAGTATGATAAGGACACCCTATACACTTTCTCAATTGATGGCGCATTAAAGGCCTACGGCTATAATGGCGTGATAATGAATATGTGGAGTGCGAGATATGATACAGCGCATCACTATATAAGAAATGCTGAAATACTTTTTAACGAAAGCCAATTTGCCGACGAGTGGAAGAAACAGAACCCTATGATAAATTGGGAGTATTTGAATAAGAATTATGCTGTTCGCCCTATTGAACAATTGCCCGACGGGTGGACTTTATATAGTGTTGAGCACCATCAGCAACTTTAGCCTTTCGGAAAGAAAAAATTAAGTAGATTTAGCTTTTATTTATAATGCTTTTGAAGTAGAGAAATAGGGCTTGTATGAAGAGGTCATTACTTTTTACTTTTATTCTTGTTGTATTATTTGGGGTGGGCTTATGGCAAATAATAGGTGCCGGCATGCAATTACCCATGAAGCCTAAGGTTGAACAAGTTCAGCCGGTATTACAAGATCAGAATGTTTCGAAAGTTGCTGTGCCGTTAACAGGAATATCACAAGCTTTTAGCCAATTTAAAGAGAATATAAAACACCCTCTAAGCTTATTGCTCCTGCAAATACTGGTTATAATCATTACCTCACGCATTTTTAGTGCATTACTTTCAAGACTTGGTCAACAGGCTGTTATTGGAGAAATTATTGCAGGTATAGTATTGGGGCCATCAGTCCTTAAGTTCTTTTTCCCGCATTTCTTTCATTTTATTTTCCCGCCCGACTCGCTTAATACATTGCTCTTTCTTAGCCAGATAGGCTTGGCCTTTTTCATGTTCATTATTGGTATGGACCTGGATATTGATGTGATTGTAAGCAAAGCGGGGGATGCTCTTACTGTCAGTATAGCAAGCATCCTTGTACCTTTTCTGCTTGGTGTTGGCCTGGCATATTATCTCTATCCTTCATTTGGACCTCAGGGTGTAGGGTTTCTTGCTTTCAGCCTGTTTATTGGCATATCAGTAAGCATTACAGCATTTCCTGTATTGGCACGTATTTTACAGGAGCGTGGTATGACCAAAACCCCTATAGGTTCAATGGCAATAATGTCGGCAGCTATTAACGATCTTATGGCATGGTGCATACTTGCAGCGGTAATAGCTATTGCCAAAGCCGGTGGTATTGCAAGCGCTCTTTTCACAATAATACTGGCAGTATTGTTTGTCGTGACAATGCTCTTTGTGGTAAGACCTATTCTGCAAAGGATTTCTGCAGACCAATTAAAGAAACATGAGCCTGGTAAAGTTGTTATATCTATAGCGTTTTTTATTCTGCTTGCATCGGCATATACTACTGAGTTGATTGGTATACATGCCTTATTCGGAGCATTCCTGGCAGGTGTCATTATGCCGCATAATTTTAATTTCAGGCAGAAAATCACAGAAAAAATTGAGGATGTGAGTGTGCTGGTATTATTGCCAATTTTCTTTGCATTTACGGGCCTTCGCACTCAAATGGGCTTGCTTAATGAATCAGAGGCATGGGCTGCATTCGGGTTTATTATGCTCGTGGCGGTATCAGGTAAGTTTGTTGGAACTACAATATCTGCAAAGGTAGTAGGGCAGAGCTGGGGTAATTCGTTGACCTTAGGCGCTCTTATGAATACACGTGGACTTATGGAACTTATTGTATTGAACATTGGGTATGATTTGGGTATATTATCGCCTGAAGTCTTTGCCATGATGGTGCTAATGGCTCTGGCTACCACATTCATGACCGGCCCAATCTTGAACCTTGTAGATTGGATAAATAATCGGGCAGTTAAAAATGGAGAGTTAAAAGTGAAAAATTAAAGTTATATTCAATATTTATAAATACGTATACTATGAAAGAGAAAGTACGTTGTGGTTGGTGCCTGAAAGAGCAGATATATATTGACTACCACGATAAAGAATGGGGACAACCATTACACGATGACCAGAAACTGTTTGAGTTTTTAGTTTTGGAGGGCTTCCAGGCTGGCCTTAGTTGGTTAACTGTACTTAAAAAACGCGATAACTTCCGCAAGGCATTTGCCAATTTTGATGCAAAGAAGGTGGCTAAGTTTGATGCCAAGAAGTTTGAGGCACTTATGCAAGACGCGGGTATTATACGTAACCGACTTAAGATAGAAGCTGCCATTAACAATGCCAAACTATACCTGGCTATTCAAAAAGAGTTTGGCTCATTCGATAAATATGTATGGGGGTTTGTAAATCATAAACCCATTGTGAACAGCCGTAAATCATTGAAAGAGGTGCCGGCGAGTGTCGCCATTAGCGATGCTATGAGCAAGGATATGGGCAAACGTGGTTTCAAATTCCGTGGCTCTACTATTTGCTATGCTTTTATGCAAGCTGTAGGTATGGTCGATGACCATATTGATGATTGCTGGAAGAAAAGCAAGAAGAAATAAGTAAGGTTGTGTTAAAGGCCTCACGCAGAGGTCGCAAAGGAATACACCGCAGAGAACGCTGAGTTAAAAACACAGAGAGCACGCTTCGGTCAGCCTGAGCCTGCCTGCCCCGAGAACTCGTGGGTCGAAGGCCAAAACGTTTACCACTAAGGACACTGAGCAAAATACCACAACCCTCACAAAGGTCAGCCTGAGCTTGCCTGCCCAGAATCCTCGGTGGTCGGACTAAGTTAATAGGTGCTTACCACTAACGACCAACCTTGCACACATGACAGAAAGACAGGTTCATTTAAGGTATTGTATTTCAATATGTTGATTCACATGCATTGCACTCTGGATTAAAAAATGTGTGCATACTTCCAGTCCTGTCCCGATATCTATCTTGATTATTTGACACGTATAAAGACTCAACACAGAGTTCACAGAGCATACAGAGTTACACAGAGACTTACTCCTTATTTCTTACCTCTTATCCCTATTTTTATTTCAAAGAACTTAACCTTCCTCCCTCCCCTTGTGCAAGGGGAGGGAATTGAAGGGTGAGGTCAAGACGTAAAGTTCGCTCACCTATTTCCCTTTTAAAAGCAAAACATGCTTTTGTTTTCAACACCCCCCGTAGGTTAGAGCGGAGTGAGGAGAGCGAGTGAGGAAGAAGAGGAGATAAAGTGTCTATTTTAACATACTCCTTAAGCTAGTAGTATCGGTACGAGGTTCGCTATAGCCCATCATCATACCCCAACAGGGGAACAATAATTTCCCAACCTTAAAAGTGAACTCTTTTTTTTCTTCCAATAACTTTTGCCTTTTTTGTTCAACCATTTGCATTTGAATAAAGCCCACTTCGTAAGTTATATCGCTTTGTTGCCTCATGCTGCTTACCTCATTTAGTTTAGAGGTAAGGTTTGAAGCAGCGATAGGTTTTAGCTGTATGTCCTTATATTCTTTAGCGCTTATACTGGTTTCTGAGTAAAAAAATATGCTATCGTCTTTATAAGCAACACAAGCCATATTATAGGTCATAATACCATCAAGCTTTTCTTTGAATACTCCTGCTGAATCATTTAACCTCATGAAACTGGCCAGTTTGTCAGGTAATAGGTAAACAAACACCTGGTCGTAATGTTTGTAGTTACTTATCTCGAATGAAACCGGTTTATAAGTAATTATAGCTTTCTTTCCTGTTTGTGGGTCAGTATAATCTAACGTAGTACGATAAATGGTAGATTCCATGACATACTTATCTAAATTGTTCCACCCTGTATTGGTAATGCCAACGGTATAACCGCTTTTTGCGATTACAAATGCGTGTTTTCGGCCTATCTGCCTGTATGCATCTTCCATATTCGAGTCAAGTTCTTCCTTAAAATTCTGAGCCATTCGCTGTACATCTTTATTCGAATGTTCTACTTTTTTGGCCTGTGCGGTGCTGTCCATTTGTTTCTGCTTGCCCCAGAATTCGTTCTGCGTTTTGGTTTCAGCTTCCATATATATTTTAGACTGTATGGTATAGAAGGATTTTAACCTGGCAAACAATTCTGAACTTATATTTACTTTACCATCACCACGTTTTGCAAAGTCGCGGAATACTTTTTCCATACCCTGGTCTTCCTCCATGCCCTGCCTTTTAAACATATCCGCAGCCATAGAATCTATATCTGAAAGATTCTTATCAAGGTTATTTACATATAGATCGAGTAAATCTTCATAAGCATACTGATGAATGTACTTCAATCGGCTTTCAAATTCTTTTGTAGCAATAAATGTTTTCTGGAACTGGTCGTTCCAAATAGCTTTTATTTTGGCCGGGTTAATACCGCATTGCGGAAATATTTCGAAAATAGTATCATGAATCATCATAGTTAAAGTAGTATCCTTATACCATCCATTAGCCCTTTGAGGCATAAAAGTAGAACCATGGCTGGTACTATCAGGTAGTGATACAAAAAGGGATGCATAGGAATAGTATAGGCTATCGGTAAATGCTTTATTCTTGATATCATATCCCCATTTAGCAAGTGTATCGAGGTATTGTGGAGGGTAAAAATTGAGTGTGTGAATATCAACGGGAACCAGGTCATGCATAATTGGCTTGGGGTTCACCCAATCAATAGAGCCATCAGACATACGTCTTCCCTGGAATAGTTGCATGCCGCTTTTAACGGTGTCAGTGGGTACTTGGGCAATTATTCCATTTTTAGGGTCAATATTCAGTGACTGTCCGCCTTTTCGGGCATTTACATAAAACATGCCGGCACTTTCCAATAATTTATCGCCCGATTTACTTGATAAGCCTGCTTTCATAATAGAAGCAGGGTCTAAGGCTTCTTTTACTTCCAATTCTACCGGGCCGGCTATAGGCTTACCATTGGCATCGAGAAAACAATTAGCGGGGACAGCCATAACAATACCTCCGTCTGTTTGTATTACCGTGTCTTTTGTTGTATTAAGAGTAAATTTCTGTGCGGGTAAATACTTATCGGCATCACTCCACTGCTTAGTGCCAAGTTCATTAAGTTCGGGCAAAGGTTGCTGAAAATGATTGGTTACCGGGTGGTGCTTTGCAATAAAGTAAATCAATGCTGTAGATGCAACAATCACACTTAAGCCTGTGGAGCCCCATTTCAAAAAGTTTTTGCCTTTTATGAATTTACCGTATGCATGCCGGGCCGAAGCCTTCAGTACAGAGCGGCTTACACCGTTCATAATATCCTGCTGCAGCTTTACCTCTTGTTGCAGTTTAGTGTCATTCGAAATCTGCTTCTCAAACTCAGCCTTTTCGGTTGAGCTTAGCTCACCTTTCAGGTATCTCTCTATCTTTTCAGTCAATTCAAGTTCGGGGCGCATGGCGTTATAGTATTATGTGGTTATTGTTGATATATCTCTGCCAATTTCCTCTTGGCTCCTTCCAGGCATTTATATTTCTGATTCTTGGCGCTGTTTTCCGAGGTATAGCCCATTTTTGCAGCTATGTCTTTCAGCTTCATAGTACCCGAATAAAATAATACTAATAGTTCCCGGCACTTATCGCCAAGTTCTGTAAGCACCTTTTCGGCAATTTTTATTTTGCTTTCCTTCTCCACGGCTTCAGCAATTGCGGCCTCTTCCGTAGCATCTGTGTTTTCATCGAATCCTGTTACAGGCATTTTATTTCGCTTCTTTAATTCATCTTTCCAAAGGAAACGGCAAATGCTATAGAGGTAAGTGCTGAGTTTAGCGGTGAGCCTGAAATCGCTTTCATTTACTTTCCGGTAAAGAATAATAAGCGCTTCCTGGTAAATGTCTTCCGCATCTTCCATCTTACCACCTTTGGCAAGTATCATTTTCCTTACCATGGGGAATTGTTTGTAAAGCGTAAGAAAGGCCTTATCGGTATTCCCTTTCTTAATATGTTCTATAACCTGTGTGTCACTCATGATGGTGGATGCTTTTAATACATTAATGGTTAAAAATTAAAAAGGTCACCCTCTTTGCAGAAGATATTTTTCAAATAATTGAAAATACAAAGAAAATCAATGCTTTAGAAAGCAGGATATTTTTAGGAGGAAGTTAAATAAATGGCTTACGGCTGCATATTGCCGTTATTCTCAGTATAAATAACGGTCATAACCAGTCTTCCAACCATGTGCAGGGTGGCAGTATCTATAATATCCAGCTTATCGCTATGGCAATGGTGGAAGTAAGGGTAATTTTCCCTTGCCATGTCATAATGAACTATATCGATAGTTGGAATTTTAGTGATTTCGTTTATATAGGTATGGTCATCAGTGGTAGGCCCTGTTTCATCCTGGGTGAAATAGCTGCTATATCCTATTTTCGCTGCCAGGTCCCATACTTTTTTTACAATATCCGGAGCATATTGCATTGATGTGCCTTCCCTGGGGAAAACCGCGTTCTTGGCGCCCACCATATCAAGTAGAATACCAAACTCAGGTGAATAGCCTGTTGGCAGGTTTTTTGACCAATATTGTGAACCGAGGCACCAGCTATCCGGCATTCGGGGAAACTTGCCATCGTTGGCTTCCTGCCCGTAATCCTCAAGGTCGAAAAATACAAGGTCAACACCAATAGGGATTTTAGCTGAATGTAAATGACGGGCCACTTCCAGTAATACAGCTACTCCGCTGCCTCCGTCATCGGCCCCATCGAAATTGCCCATAGGGTTAACAGAATCGGCATCGGCAAAAGGGCGGGTGTCCCAATGGGTAGATAAAAATATTCTTGTCGGGTTACTAGGTTGGGTCGATGCTATTATGTTTTCAAATTCAAAGGTCTTGCCATCGAATGTTTTAGCCGATGACTTTTGAACGGTAACTCTAAGGCTGTCTGCTTTAAGTTCGTTTAATATAAACTGCAAGCACTCTTCGTGCGATTTTGAACCGGGTGTACGCGGCCCGAAATCGACTTGTTTTTTTACATATGCGTATGCTGAATCGGCCCTGAAAGCAGGAATTACTATCCCGCTTGGTTTTGGATGGGTTGTATCGGTAGTTGGAGGAGGGGCAGGATGGTTACAACCACCATTACATCCGCTTAGCACTTCAATTAGCAGGCTAACAAGTATAAATATGCTAACCGATATAGTTGATAGAATCTTATTTTTTCCTTTCATGTTTCCAAACAGTTGTTGTTGCTGAATCCTGCAATACTACAAACTTTGAAAGTATATTGCGTATAGTATCGGCAAGGGTAAACTCTTTTTTCTTTTTTGCTTCTGTCCGTGCTTCAATAAGGGTATTAACAAGGTTTTCGAAATCTTCGTTACTGGTATCTTTTTCCTCTACAGTCAGTCCTAATATATCAGTGAAGTAGGTCATGAATGCCATTTTGAAGCTTTCAAAAGCCTTCTGGCTTACCCCTTCTGTTTTGCCTGAAGCATAAAAACGATTTACATGGGCCGAGGTTTTAAACATGTTGGAGATAACAATAGCCGTGTTGAAATCATCGTTCATGGCCTCGTTGCAATCGGTTTCAAAAGAAGAAAGCTCTTTTTCTATATCTGCATTAATGGGTGTTTCTGTCCATTGCATATCGCGCAATAGTAAATATACCTCACTCAACTTGGCATAAGCTTTCTCTGCATCTTGCAGCCCCTGGTTAGAGAAGTCAATAGGATTACGGTAATGGCTTTGAAGCATGCAAAAACGTAATGTCATAGGGCTGTATGCTTTTTCAAGGGCTTTATGGTTGCCTGAGAAAAGCTCATCGAGGTTAATAAAATTGCCAAGCGATTTGCCCATCTTCTGCCCGTTAATGGTAAGCATGTTGTTGTGCATCCAGTAGCGAACGGGCTGTTTGCCACTGCTGCCAATTGACTGTGCTATTTCACATTCATGATGAGGGAAGAGTAAATCCATACCGCCTCCATGAATATCGAACGTCTCACCGAGATATTTACCACTCATAGCCGAGCATTCTATATGCCAGCCAGGAAAACCTTCGCCCCAGGGCGATGGCCAGTGCATAATGTGTTCCGGGGCCGCCTTTTTCCACAATGCAAAATCCAGCGGGCTTCTTTTCTCACTTTGGCCATCAAGTTCACGGGTATTGTGTAAAAGGTCTTCAGTTATTCTTCCTGAAAGCTGGCCATAGTTATGGTCTTTCTGGTAACTGTTAATATCGAAATAAACTGAGCCATTGGAAACATAGGCGTAGCCATGCTCAATTATTTTCTTTATCATTTCAATCTGCTCAATAATGTGGCCAGAAGCGTGTGGTTCAATAGAAGGCGGCAGTACATTAAGTGAGTTCATATTTCGATGGTAGCCTAGTGTATAGTGCTGTACAACTTCCATAGGTTCCAGCTTTTCAAGTCGGGCTTTCTTGGCTATCTTATCTTCTCCTTCATCGGCATCGTTTTCAAGGTGGCCAACATCGGTTATATTACGAACATAGCGTACTTTAAATCCAAGATGCAATAAATACCGATATACCACATCGAAGGTAATAGCCGGCCTTGCGTGCCCAAGATGGGCATCTCCATATACAGTAGGGCCACATAAATACATGCCTACAAACGGCGGGTGCAAAGGAGTGAAGACTTCTTTCTTGCGCGTTAGCGTATTATATACCTCAAGCTGATTATTCGACATAATATGGTTAAGCTACAGCTGTCTTCTTTTCTTTTCGTTTTTCCATAGAGGCTTTAATATCCTCAAGGCGGCCTTTAGGGATGGCACTTATCAATCTTTTTGTATAATCTTTCTGAGGGTTTAAATAAATATCATCAGCATCGCCCAGTTCTTCAATTTGCCCGTTGTAAAGAACAAGCATACGGTCTGATATAAATTTCACAACCGATATATCGTGAGAAATGAATATATAGGTAAATCCGAAGTCTTTCCTTAGTTCGGCCAACAGGTTAAGCGCCTGTGCCTGCACAGATACGTCAAGAGAAGATACGCACTCGTCGCAAATAATAAACTCGGGATTTAAGGCAACTGCACGTGCTATGCAAATACGCTGACGCTGCCCACCTGAAAACTCATGCGGGTAACGGTCGAAGTGAGATGCGTTCATGTTTACCCTTTCAAGCAGTTCAATAACCCTGTTTTTACGTTCTTTATCAGATCCCAGTATTTCATGCACTTTCATAGGCTCCATAATAGCATCGCCTATGGTTATGCGGGGGTTAAGGGAAGAATAGGGGTCCTGGAATATGATTTGCAATTTCTTACGGTAGCTTCTCATCTCCTTATTAGAGAGGGTTAATAAGTCTTTCCCTTTATATATAATACTGCCTGAAGTAGGTTCTATCAATCGCAAAATAGACCTGCCTAATGTGGTCTTGCCTGAGCCCGATTCCCCTACAACTCCAAGTGTTTCACCCGGGTAAACATCAAAAGTAAGGTCATCTACTGCTTTTACATAATCGGTGGTTTTGCCAAATAATCCTTTAGTGATAGGGAAGTAGGTCTTAAGTTCTTTTATCTTGAGTAAAGGCTCTTGTTTATATAGTTTTATATGTGCCTGTTTACGGACTTCCGGTGTAATGACGTATTTGTCTATAACGTCATTAAGTTTCATTGAAGCCTTATTTTGCCCATCCTGAACGGGCTTCATAAAATCGGCTACGGTTGGCAACACATAAAGCCTTTTATCAAGTGGTGGGCGGCATGCTAATAATCCTTTTGTATACGGATGCTGGGGATTAGAATAGACATCGAGTATATTACCCTGTTCTACTATTCTGCCTTTGTACATTACCAGCACCTTTTCCGAAATCTCTGCTATTACTCCAAGGTCGTGCGAGATGAATATAATACTCATATTATGCTCGGCCTGCAATTCCTTCATTAATTCAAGTATTGCATGCTGAACAGTTACATCAAGGGCAGTGGTAGGTTCATCGGCTATAAGTATAGATGGCTGGCACGACATGGCCATGGCAATCATTACCCTTTGTTTTTGCCCGCCCGATAACTGGTGAGGATAAGAGTCAATAATATGTTCGGGCCTGGGGAGCTTTACCTGCTTAAAAAGCTCAATAGCACGGTTACGGCTTTCATTTTTGGAAACCTTCTGGTGGAGCATAATAGCTTCCATTACCTGGTTACCGCAGGTATATACCGGGTTAAGCGAGGTCATGGGTTCCTGGAAAACCATGGCTATTTCATTTCCCCTGAAATTACGCATGTCCTTTTCGCTAAGCTTGGTAACATCTACCATGCCTTTAGTGCGCGAATTGAATAGCAATTCGCCACTGGCAATAGTACCTACACGGGGTATAAGACGCATAAGCGCCAAAGAACTAACTGTTTTACCCGAACCTGATTCGCCTACAATACCGAGTGATTCACCTTTGTTAAGGGTATAGCTTATACCATCAACAGCACGCACCGTATCATCTTCTGTTCTAAAATCAACCGCCAGGTTTTTTACCTCCAACAAAACCTCACTCATACAAACTCAATGATTTTCTAAAGGCGAAAGGTACAGATTTTTAGTGGAATATTTAGTGTCAATCTTCGAGGTAATATACCAACGACAGTTTTCCATAGTCATATTCCTCACTTTCATCGCTTAAAGAGATTCGTCCGGTTTTGCCGTTTATTCTTTTCATGGTCCATATTATGGCATCATTATGGTTATCGGCCTGCCCGTATTTTGAGGTTAAATAATCGGACAGGTGATGATACACAACCCCTGCTGATGAATCTGTTGAAAGATAAATATCCTCATCTATTTCGCTCAGTTTTTGCTGGTCGAAGGTATAGGCTACAGTAAAATAGTTAAGCGTATCAACGGTTTCCTTTACCGAATCAGGGTATAAAGTATCCATAGCAAGGGAGTAGAAGAGGTAATTTGTATCCTTCTCTTCCGGGGGCTTCTTTTCAGAGGAAAGCACTGTTTTGGTGTCCATACCTAAAGAAACATGCCGGAACTGCGCAGCCCCATCTCCCAATAGCAGCTGCGTAAGGGTTACCTGGGTAGGTGTAAGTTTATTATTATTACCCGGATGGCACGAAAATAGCAGGAAGCAAAACAGGAAAGCGGTAAATAAAAGTAGTATGGAGGGCCTTAATTTTCGGAGTATCATCTATTTTTACAAAAGAGGTGCGAAGATAAGAAGAAAAAGGTCTGGTTTGAGGTTGAGATTCAGATTAAATTGGCAGTGGTTACCAATTTATCAAAGGCTATACATTTTGCCCGGCAATGATTTCAAAACCCCAGCAAACTCAAGCGTTAACAGGTGCGAAGACAGGATGCCCGGAGGGAGTTTTGATTGTATGGCTATGTCGTCGATATACATAGGGGCATGCACAGATTTCAAAGTGTTTATAATGGTTTCCTGCTCGGGGCTTAGGTCAAGTAATAGCTCTTTTTGTGGAGGTGTTTTGGCTTTATCATCCTTCCAGCCAAGGTATTTAATAATATCTTCAGCATTACGAATAAGGTATGCCTTGTTCTGTTGAATTAGCTTATTGCATCCCTGCGAATGAACATCGTCAACTCTTCCGGGGAAGGCCATTACTTCCCTGCTATAAGAGAACGCTATATCGGCTGTTATTAAAGAACCGCCCGATGTTTTCGATTCCACCACCACAACAGCATCAGCCAGGCCCGCTATTATACGGTTGCGCTTGGGGAAGTTCTCAGGTATAGTTTCACTATCACTTAAAAAATCACTGAGTATGCCGCCATTTTCTATCATTTTTTGTGCCAGGTTGAAATGCTCAGCGGGATAAAGTTTATCGAGCCCGTGAGCTACAACCCCAACTGTCGGAAGTCCGGCATCAATAGCTGCTTTA